>MTKZ01001577.1_pt1 | contig 27035 bp, 24 predicted proteins | sample 1042781 | NCBI WGS metagenome assembly MTKZ01 (sample SAMN06212207, study PRJNA360539) | anaerobic digester metagenome | biome: Wastewater treatment plant; material: sludge; isolation source: anaerobic digester fed with sludge from wastewater treatment plant | place: Denmark: WWTP Viborg ... | reverse complement strand
CCTTTTCTTTTTGCCCGCCTGTTCTTTGGCTTTGCCAAAAATTTTTCAGAAGGCGACGGGCTACAAAATAAAGGGCGGTGGGTGGGTTTAGTTTATTGTAACACTTTTGACCAAAAAATCGTAGTGTTTCTTATCTTCATGTTCCACCAGCTCAAGTAAGTCATTTAATATATCCGGTGTTTCTCCTAAAATAGTCATATCAAAATCTTGCACGCCACTTTCATACCTTGGATGCGAATGAGTATCAACAAATCTCCGGATTCTCTCCTTCTTCTTTGAATCAAAGTCAATCAGGTTGAGCCTTTGATAAATGCTTGGCTCTTTGGATCCAAGAGGAACTCTGAAAGCCAAAAAACTTTCTAAAAATTTCCGCGCAACATTTGGAAGCGGATACATTTCTTTGAGGTGGTGCTCTTGCTCCTTAGCAAATTTGTACAAAATACTAAACAAAAAGTGGTATTCCGATTCATAATCAATAAGTAACTTATCAATCTTGATAATAGCTGATTTTCTGGTTGAGTCTTCTTCTCTACATACCATCATAAAATATTCTCGATCAGTTTTTTTACAATACGAAAACCAATTTTTAACTTGTCTGAAAAAATCAAAATGATGAGTGAGTATAAATATTTGCCCTGCGTTTTTAATCGACTCTTTAATAAACCCGAAAGCTTGAAAAATTGCACTTGAATCAAGGCTTGATACCGGATCATCTATAACGATGACTCCATTTTTCAGATCGAAGCCTTCTTCGTTTATCTTTGTCAAAAAATACACAATAGCCAGTGCGGTTTTTTCTCCCTCGCTCAAATCTTTTGCGATTTCCCCATTACGTATTATTTGATAACCTTCTTGCTCATCAGTGGCTCTAATCTGAATATCAGCTCTTCCCAAAAATTGCTCAATGTCTTTGTTGATCTGTTGAGCCGGAATATGATGGCTTATTAGGTTCTCTTTGAGTTCTCGGATCTCATTTTCTTTTTCCTCAATTGTTTTTACCAAATTCGAATATTCGCTCTCAAGCGTCTTAATTTCTCCAAGAGATTCGTTATAGGAGTCAATAAATTCTGCGATGTAATGCATTTCTAAAGCCTTTTTATTTTCATCAACTTGGCTTTCAAAATTTTCTGTCTTATTGTTATGTTGTGCAATAAGTTCATTAATTTCCTTAAATGCGGTATTTCCTGTTTGGGGCAAATCTTCTAAATTGAATCTTGAGAAAGGTTTTTGCTCTTTTTCTTCAAGTTTGGATATAACTGTGTCTAAATTTTGATTGAAAGCCTGTATAGAAGTTTCTGCCTCTTTCTTTTTAGCGAGGTAATTGCTGGCTAGGTCATCGTAAAAATTAGATGCGTCCGGAAAGGTAATTGCTACTTTTTGGGCAACGAGTTTTTCCTTCAGCTGTCTAAGAGATTCAAGAAGATTCTGATAATCTTCATTGAAATGGTTTTCTAAATCTTTAAGACGAGTCGCCGGAATGGATTGATTACAAAAGGCACAGGTTGTTAAATCTTTCTCTTTATGAATTGCAAGCCCACGCTCAACCCATTTACTGATTGTCTCGTCGGATCTTAGCGCCTCAATGATTTGTGATGTTGCTGTTTTTTCCAGATTATTTTTAACTTCAGCAAGGATGTCTGATATATCAAAATCTGGCGTCCTTAAAGAGTTAATTGCCGGCTTAGTCGTCTGCTGAATAGCTTTTTGAAAGGCAACAAGAAGGTCTTCTTTCAATTTGAGGTTATCAGGATTTTTGAGTTCGTCAGATTTATCATTGATTGTCCTCTCAAGGTTGGGGCGTTCGTAATTTCTGTATTTATCCAGTCTTGAAGTTGTAAGGGTATTTTTTATATCCCTGGCTTTTTCCGAAAGAATCTTATCTTTATTTGACTTGGCTTTATCAAGCATATTCTTTTTTGTATCTCGTTCTGTTCTCAATCCCTGCAGTTCGCTTTCTATTTTCATGATTCTTTCCTTGTCTTCTTTGCTTTCTTTCCCGAGGAAGAAAATTGGCTTTGGACCACCGGTTCCAAAAACATTCTCATTGATAAAGTCTTTATTAAAGACACGTATGTTGGGAAATGCTGTTAAATTATTCTGATCAATCGAATTCCCATTATCGAGTTTGAATTCAAATTCCGGTGATCTTTCGGGCTGTGCGTAGTAATTTTCTTTCAATTCAAAGGAGCGCAATACACGGGAAAAACAGGTTTTCCCCGACCCATTCCATCCGTAGATGAGATTGTATTTCTTAAATTGCAAATCAGCGCCCGGTCTAAAATCTACAAATGACGGGCAATCCTTAATTTTTATTATACGAGTAATCATATTCATGATTGAGATTCTTCCACAATTTTAATTTCCTCGGCGGTGAGTCCGTAGAGTTTATAGACGAGTTGGTCGATTTGTTTTTCGTACTCGCGGACTTTGGCTTGCTTGGCGGGATTTTCCAAATAGTCGTCGTCTTTGGTGATAGCAAGGATTTTGTCAACGATATTCGCCAGCTTCTTTTGTGCGCCTTGATCAGGTTTAACGAGAGGAAGATTGACCAGCGGTTCCTTGTCAATTTGAAAGTTTGTTCCTTGCATTTTCCCTTTGTGCCTTAACCAAAACTCTATCAATCTAGAATTTAAAAGTGCGGTAAGATATTTTTGGTTTATTCTGTTTGTTTTAATGATGTAAAATGTTGCTGATACATAGCTATCAAAATCAACATAACTAAAGGATGGTCTTGCGCACTTTCTAACGGCAATTATTTTCTCGCCTTTGAAAAACTTTTCATCGCGAGCCCGGTGGAGACCATAGGGCTTATTATCCGAAGTGATAACCTTTTCGAATTGATCAAGATGTTTCTTTATGTTCGGAAACTTCTCTATTTTTTTCTTGTCTTTGAAACTTGAGTCTGTGTATATCACCCACCTTTGATTTTTTGAATCTGTCCACCATTTATTTAATTCTTCCGACGTGTAGAACGGCCTTATGAGTTGTTGTTCATTTTTTGATAGCTTCAGTGCTTTCAGCTCATTCGTAGAAAGGGTAAAGATACCGTAACCAACTTTGAAATTTTCTCCCAAAACTTTTTGACTAGCTTTATTAACACAGTCTTGTGGCGTTACTATACCTTGAGCAACTTCCTTGATTGGGTCCAAACGAAAATTGGATTTCTTTAAAATTTCTTCAAGGACTTGTTGTACATCTGAGGAATTGAACGTAAGCGGCTTATCAATCAGAAAAGTTCTATCAATTTTTGGAGTCAGGTACTCTGTCTTTACACTTGATTCCTTATTTAAAAGCGCAATGACATCTTTTATATCAAGGTCGTTACCCACGAGGCGCCTACAATCAAATGAGTAGTTGCCTTTCTTTGTGCTTCTTTGAAATATCATTACCATTGTCTGAATGCCTGCTTCAAAGATTCTGAACGCACCAAAATCTACAAGGCTCAAGATTTGAGTATCCTTTATGACCTTATTCCTCATCTTTGAAGCACCATAACTCGTAACCCAGTTGTTTTGGGCAATAAATGTTAAAACGCCGTTGTGCTTCAGAACATCAATTCCTTTGCACGCGAACATGTACCATAGGTCCATCTTGCCCTGATAGTACGGTGAGTCTCTGAGTCCATTGAACGCTGAACGATTAACATATTCTTTCACATACGGCGGATTCGCAATCACCACATCAAACCCTTTCTTTTCGTGAAAAACTTCTGAGAAATTAATGTGCCATTCAAAGTGGTCTTCTGGCCCAGGGACTTTAATATTCTTGATTTCTTGAATTTTTGCTTCTAATGCTTTAATTTTGTTTTCATCATCTTTCTGCGCACGCTTATCTTCAAAAAGTCTGCCTTGTGATTTTATTGCCTGTATTTTTTGTTTTAGAGATTCAATTTGTTTTTTTCTATCATATTCAAAAAGTTGTTTAATAAGTGCTTCTACCTCGTTTCGTTTCTTTTTCTTTGCTTCGGGAGATGTAATATTGAACAACTTATCTTTTAGTTTTTTCATTTCATTAACTATCTGGTTTCTTTGCGGATCATTAGTTGTGCTATAACTTACAAGCTCGACTAAGCTATTTCCCTGCATAATTTTATAATCCAAGTTCGGCAATGGCTGGATTTGGTCGCGTTCTTCCTCGTCCACGACAAGCGAGAGCCAAAGCCGGAGCTTGGCGATTTCCACCGCGCCTGGGTCAATATCTACACCGTAGAGGCAGTTTTGGATGGCATGGCGCTTGAGGTGATAGGGCGTCCGCTCGCCATCTTCTCCGATATAGGCGGTGAGAGCCTTTCTGGTCCTGATAATTTCGTTCATCATGCCGACCGGAAAAGCGCCGGAGCCAACAGCAGGGTCACAGACACAAATTGAGGCAAGCTTTTCATCTATGAGTTTAGCGTGCTTGCGCACACTCTGGGGAAGCTTTCATGAGTATCTCTCCGTTTCGCAGCCTTCGCTCGCCACGCGGCTGTCATGCTCCACTACGGCCTCGCCGTATTTGATGAGCGTTTCGATGTCCTCTTTGCTCGTTTTGCCCTCAAGCTCGGTCGCTAAATAATTCACCAAACTTTCCTGGCACATATAGTGGACGATTTCGCGCGGGGTGTAGTAGGTGCCTTTAGATTTGCGGTCTTTTACTTCCAAGAGATTCTCAAAAACCTTTCCGAGCATTTCCGGATCAACAGCGACCTCTTTTTCCAAAGGCTCGTCCTCTTTGACAGTGAAGTTATAACGGTCAAAAATATCTAGAATGCCATCGCCAATGTCGCCCTCTTTAGTCTTGCGGTTGTTGGAGAAAAGGTCGTTAGGTAAAAGAATATCCGTATTCCACCAGTCGTAATCACCGAGCGGGTCAAAAAGGCCACCATTAAGAAACGGAATCCGGCAGTTAAAGCGGCTGTAATAGTCGCCGGGGCGCTCAAGGCGCAGGGCTTCATAGAAAAGCGGCTCTAAAATATCGTTGAAAAAATTTTTGTAGTTGCCATGTTTTTTCTCAAAAAGTTCGCGCAGGAAATGCTTGGAGCCGGAGCCCCACTCCTTGTCACGCTCTACTCCAAACCAGCCTTTCTTTTGGAGAAAGTAGAGAAAGACAATCTGACCCAAAAGTTTTTTGGCAAAATCAACTTTATTAACATTTTTTTTCTCAAATTCCTCATAAATTTTAGGATCTTTTTTAACAATATCATCAAGTGATTCCTTGAGCTGTATAAAGAGCTCACGGTACTTTGNNACTTTTCAAAAAACTCCTTGGTAACACGTTCAACGCTAAAAGTTTCTTCTAATTCCGCAAGTGTTGGATTGACTTCATCATTTAAGAGAAGTGGTAAAAGACGACTCTGGGCAGTATGGCTGTTTTCGTTCTTGCCAACGAGGAAAGAATACCGGCGGGCAGGTGTAAATTCTTCTTCAACCTTGCCTTTGTCATTAAACTTATACTCCATCTTAACGAGAGAAAAACGCCAGTCTTCATTATTGGGCGATACAAAAGCCGCCAGCGCCGCATCTTTCAAAACGCCGCCTCGGCTACCTTTAAGGTATTTAGCAATAAAATTTCTTTGTTTTGTTCTTGCTCGCTCAAGGGTAGTCTCTTTTTTAAGCCGTACGATGATAATATCTATAAGTTTGCCTTCAGGATCTTTGTATTTTCCTATACGTTCTAAGGTTTTAATTGAATCTGCAAAGTCATCAAATATAAAATTGCCCTTATAAACAAAAGGTGCGTCTTCAATATGGTTGAGAATATTTTTTGTCAAATAAATAAATCGTTCTTTATTAAAAGAACTTTGCAGTGTATCTTGAATTAAGTTTTTTGCTGAATCTTTTTGCATTATTTCCCCATAAGATATTCAGATAAAATTACCTCTCTCGGTCCGAAAGTGTGCGCTGCGCTTTCCGCGATATGGCTTTCCAAAAATTCAGACGGAATGTTGTTTTGCAAAAGCGCAAGTACTTTAAGAGAGTTAGGTGGTCCTTGTTTAAGTTCTTTATTCAACACTTTATTTACCGTCTTTGCGGTTTGTTTTGGTATGGCTCCTTCCTCAAATTGTTGCATCACTTTCTTATAATAATCTATTTGGTCTTCGGTAAGCTGTCGGGTATCCCTAAAAACCGCTTTAAGGATTTTTAACACCTGCATTGCACTGTCTCTGCCGCCTCGTGTTGCTTTTAGTTCCACATCTTCTTCGGTAGTAGCGAATACAAAAGCTTGTTTATTTTTTTCAAGTTTATCGTAAAAGTCTGCGTTTAATTTTTCACGAGCGTCTTTTGGATTAGATTCAAGGAATTTTGCCGCAGTAATAAAGTCAATTTCTTTCGCATCTCCACTGCTCGTAATGAAAAATTTTTGGAGTTTGCCTTTCCTAAAGTATGTCAAAAGTTGATTCTCTTTTGCGTCATATTTTTTGCCTGTTCGGGCTTTCTTTGGCAATCGTTTAATTTTCTCAAACAGATCAGGGTCGGTATCGCGAATGCCTCTTATTACATGGAGATACTTTAACTCGCTTTCACTACCTTCGTCTTCACCTGTGATAGTCTTTTTGGAGATGAGGCGATTAAAAAGTTCATGTGATTCTATTACTTCGCCTTCTGTAAGTAGCTGTGCGTCAGCACCTAAAAGCGTTATAAATGCCTGTATTTTAGCTTCTGCGGCTTCTTTGAGTTTTATCTGGTCGTTGGATTGTTCAGTCGGGAAAAAATTGAATGTGTATATTTTATCAAAAGTTGTATCAACGCGGTTGATTCGACCAACACGTTGCATAAGCCGGGTTGGATTCCATGGAATATCATAGTTAATAACCACGTTGGAGCGGTGTAAGTTTACGCCTTCGGACAAAACTTCAGTAGCAATAAGGATTCTGTAGTCGTCTTTGGGAAAACGCGCCCGGGCGTCAAAATTTTCAATTGTTTTTTCTCTGATGAGCGCACTTGATCCGCCAGTGAAAGAAAGAACTTCATCTGGGAACTTTTTCTCCAGATTTTTAGCAAGATATTCAACCGTTTCTTTTGATTCTGAAAATACAATTATCTTATTTTTCTTGAGAATTGGTCGCGATGAAAGAATATCAACAAACGAAAGTAACTTTGGATCGCGTTTAACCCTGCTCCATAACTCTTGTATCTCTTTTAGAATACGCAGATCGCTTTCTAAGTCCTCTTTTAAGCTTTCAGTAAAATCTTTTGCAGGATATTTTTTTGCTTTATCGCTTTCTATTAGTCTTTGAATTGCTTCATCATCATCATTTTCCAAGAGTTCAAAGATTTTGTTTGCATACTTTTTACTGACATAAACATTGCCTTGCCCGAGCTCTTTTAAGAAAAGCTTATAATAAGTAACAAAGCGGTTAACGGTATTCCGGAAAGCGTAAAAACTGCTTTCCAATCGTTTAATGAGGAGGATTTTCATAAACCTTCCCATATTCTTTTGAGACTGAATTTCTAACTGATCTGGCCTGTCGTCTCCTTTGTAGTAAAGCATAGGCATATAACGGGCGTATTTGAATTTTCTGGCAATAAGTTCAACGGTTTTATTGAAAATCTCATTTTCTTCTTTGTTTAATTGATAAAATATCGGTTCCGGAGTTTCCACTTCTGGAAATTTAAGCTTTTGATTTTTTAGGTCATCGGCGAAGTAAGTTTCAATTTCTTTTCTCGTGCGCCTTACCATAAGATACTTCAAAACCTGCTCTCGGATTTCTTTTGCGTTTTCTTTGGCGGTCCGCATATATTTTGCGCGATCCTTTTTTCTGTCCAATTTTTTAATTCTCTGTTCAAGCCGGCCAAAGAAAGACTCAAGATTTGGCAGATTAGGGATTGTGCTTTTCTTTGCTTTTTGGAAAAGTTTAATCTGGCTCAAAATATCCTTTGGAGTATTATTAAGCGGGGTAGCTGTAACAAGTGCTATTATTTTACCTCGGCAAATTTGAGCAAGCTTTTCATAAGTGATGTTTGACTCCGTTCTGAACCGATGCGCTTCGTCAATGAAAATGTTCTTGTATTTTTCGGTGCCTCGCCGAATAAGATGATCCAACTTGCCGAGAGACTCAAAGTCTGCTGGCACGCGGAAGTCTGAAAAAACATTTGGCCACGAACCAGGGTTTGCTTTTTCCAAAAGCACGGGAGGCGCTAATACAAGAGTGCGACCGTCAAGCTGGCTTGCCAGCATAGCGGAAACATAAGTTTTACCGAGACCTACCACATCCGAAATAAAAACACCGCCGTATTCTTCAAGAATTTTTTTCGCGTTTAATACCGCTTGTTCTTGATACTCTAATCGCTTAAATTCTGTCGGAACATATTTGAAGATGACTTCATCTGTCTGACGAAGTTCGTCTTTGAAATACTCATATAAAAATTTAAGATAAAGCTGATAAGGGGTAATCGTATTATTTAGCCAAGTTTTTTCTTGGATCGTTTGTACGTATTTTTCCTTTACATCTACAGCAACTTTCCAAAGTTCTTCAAATTTAGCCTTGGCAAAATCATAATCAGCACGGTTTTTTAACTCTGTATTAAATTCAAGATTGTCTACCAGGCCAGATTGTGTAAAATTGCTTGAACCGGTAATTACACGCCCTACATCACGGTCTCCTTCAAGGAAAGACATAATGTATAACTTGGCATGGAGATTTTCTGTTGGATAAGCTTTTATTTCTAACTTTCCATTTTGTAACCATTCCAAAAATTTCATTACTCCTTCTTCAACAGGTCTGCTGTCTTCGGCATCACTCATCTCATTTACGAGTAAGTTTGAAAAATGTTCTTTTGTTTCAGCATGAGAAAATTGCAGCTCTGATTGTTTAGCCTTCTCTATCAATTCTACAGTTCTCTTGCTGGTGCTAATACCAATAAGGATTCTGATCCTTTTTGTTTTCTCTAAAGATTTATACAACGCATAAAAACCGCTTGTATAGAAATAACCAACCAAGACATCAAAAAATTCTGTGTCTTTAATCAACACCTTGAATCTCTCAAGTAGATTTTGGCCTTTTTCGTTTGTGATAAATGTTAAATCTGAATTGTTAGACATAGTTATTCCTTAAATAAATCGCCGATTGTAACACCCAGTGCTTTAGCGATCTTCTTTAATGTTTCAACAGTGGGATTGGGATTTTCTCCGGTTTCAACTTTAACAATTGTATTCAAAGCCAAGTCCGCCTTTTTAGAAAGGCGATCTTGGGACATTCCCTTTGCCTGCCGAATTCTGCGGATATTTTTACTAACACTATTTGCCATATTACCTTGACTTTGGTAAACTATTTTAATATACTAATTATAATAAACCATCTCCAAAGTGCTTATTATAATGATAACTAATTTTTTAGAAAAAGTAAAGCTAAAACATCAAGGAAGCTCCTCTTTGTTGCCCGCGCACGGGAAAGGCGGGGCAAGGGCAACTATAAATAATAATAGCCCGTCGCCTTCTGAAAAATTTTTGGCAAAGCCAAAGAACAGGCGGGCAAAAAGAAAAGGGGGTCTGGGGGAAATGAATTTTTGCCCGCCTGTTGTCCCGCAAAGCGGGACTGGGGGTGGGAAGCGTTTCCGCAATTCTGCGTTAGCCCCGAAAAGTTGCGAAGCAACAACGGGGCAAGCAGAATATCAAAACAGAAAAATTTTCGTTTCCTTAAATGAAAAAAAATTTTGTGCGGGGGCGATTAAAAAGATATTTAGAAAATTTTTCTGTTTTGCTTCCGCCAAAGGCGGAGGCGGAAACGCTGGGCGGGATTATTCAAAATCCGCAAGTGGATTTTGTTCAAAAAAAGTTCGGATTTCGTCCAAAAGACACCGCCAATTATCACTTTTTGGATTTTGGCAGGAATTTTGGACAAGGTATGCCTCGCCCCTGCGGGGCTCGGCATTATATTTTAAGAGGATTTTCCACGGATTTTTGAAATCAAGAATTAGTTTTTGCTCGGCGATTTGGAAGTTCGGCGTTGCAAAGCAACGCAATCCCGCAAAGCGGGATAAACCAATCTTTTTTTCTTTCGCCCCTGGCGAAAGGCAAAGCGATAATTTTAGGCCCGCAAGGCGGGACTGCCCAAAAGCGATATTAAAAATTAAGGTAAATAATTATGGATAACAACCAAACCAAAAAGTTTTTTCTATATGCCCGCAAGTCAACCGATGAACCGGAGAGGCAAATTTTGTCTATTGAAGCCCAACTTTTTGAACTGCGGGAATACGCTAGAAAAGAAAATCTAAATGTTGTTAAAGAATTTATAGAAAGCAAAACCGCCAAAGAGCCGGGCAGAGAAATATTTAATGAAATGTTAGCGGGCATAGAGAACGGCAAAGCCGAGGGAATTTTAGCTTGGCATCCTGACCGTTTAGCTCGCAACTCCGTAGATGGCGGGCGGATTATTTATCTTGTTGATACTGGAAAAATTAGAGAGCTAAAATTCCCAACTTTTTGGTTTGATCCTACGCCCCAAGGAAAATTTATGCTCAATATCGCTTTTGGGCAATCAAAATACTATGTGGATAATCTTTCGGAAAATATTAAAAGGGGTATTCGCCAAAAATTGAGAAATGGTATTTGGCCAGCTTGGGCCCCGCTTGGCTACATAAACGATAAAAACAAAAGGTGTATTGTGGTTGATAAAAAGAAAGCGAAACTTATTCGTAAGGCATTTGAACTTTATTCTACTGGCGAATACCCCCTTGCTGAAATCCGAAAGATTATCAATTCTCTTGGCTTGGTTGGCAAGAAGGATAAAGTGCTTTCCACTTCAAACTACCAATATATGTTCAAAAATCCGATTTACTACGGAGCGATACGATACAATGGCGAACTTTACGAAGGAAAGCATGAACCGATTATCACAAAGAAACTTTTTGATAGGGTACAAGAGGTAATGAAACAGAAAAGCAGACCGAAAACCAGAAAATTAAAATATTTTCTCTATCGCGGATTTTTCAGGTGCGGTGAGTGTGGATTTACTATCACGGCTGACAGGAAAATCAAAAAGAACGGCAAGGAATATGTTTATTACTACTGTACCAAGAAAAACCCAAAACATAAATGCTCGCAAAATACTTTTACCAGAGAAGAGAAAATATTTGAACAGGTTAAAGAAGCAATTCAAAAAGTTTCTTTGTGTTCGGCTTGGGCTGATAAGATGATAAAGGAAATTGAAAAGGAAAAAGAGGAAAAAGCCAAAGCCGAAAGCTTTTTCGCTCAAAAATTGAAAGACCAATTGGCAGAGTGCGAGGAAAAACTTGATACGCTTTTAGATATGATGTTGGATAAGGCAATTTCTCAAGAGGAATACCTTGCCAAGAAGCAAAAACTCATCAATCAAAAAATGGACATTTCGGAAAAATTATCCGCTTTTGAGCGAAAAAGCAATAATCGGTTCGAACTCATGATAAACTTCATAAAACAAGCCAACCAAGCCAAAATTATCGCTTTGCAAGAAAATCACGAGCGAAGCCGTGATTTTCTAAAAAAGATTAGTTCGAACTTCCAAATCGCCGAGCAAAAACTAATTCTTGATTTCAAAAATCCGTGGAAAATCCTCTTAAAATATAATGCCGAGCCCCGCAGGGGCGAGGCATACCTTGTCCAAAATTCCTGCCAAAATCCAAAAAGTGATAATTGGCGGAGAGGGTGGGATTCGAACCCACGGTACGCGTGTTAGACGTACAGCCGATTTCGAGTCGGCCCCGTTATGGCCACTTCGGTACCTCTCCGTGCCTGAAAAAACTTTTTGAGGAGCGCCTCGCTTTTCTCAGCGAGCACACCGCCCTTGACCTCCACCCTGTGATTCAGGGGGAGTGAATTTACATCAATTACAGACCCAAAAGCGCCGCTTTTTGAGTCGTAGCATCCGAATACGAGTCGTTTTATGCGTGCCTCTATGATTGCACCGGCACACATGATACAGGGTTCCATGGAAACATAGAGGGTGCAGTCCAGCAATCTGAAATTTCCCATTGTGTCAGCGGCCATATCGATAGCAAGCATCTCCGCATGGGCTGTTGGCCTGTTGATGCGTTGGGTCAGGTTGTGCGCCCTTGCAATTACCCTCCTCTCAGGCGAGATGATGACCGCGCCCACAGGCACCTCTTCTGAATCGAAGGCAACGTGAGCCTCCTTCAGGCACATTGTCATGAAATGCTCATCTGTCATGCGTACAATATACCCGTGATTTGCGTTAAAATCAATTGAACACTGTGATGTCACTGAAAAGAGGGTTTGAAGACCGCTCGATAGCTTCTCTCATTTTCAATATATATGATGGTTTGACACCATCCTTCCATTTTGGATAGCCCCCTGCCCAGAGATATCCCAGGAGAGCATGAAAGCCGGGTTTGTTGAAATGATAGTCACCAATGTATAGCCTCTGTTCTTGGGTATGGACTGTAACTGTGATTGTTGTGAGGCCGGTATATCGGCTTACAATCTTTTCTATCAGCCCCCTTGTCTTATACCCTTCCGGGTTTTGCTTGAATCTTTCCGGCTCATGGGGGAAGGGGAAATGGGTATACACCTCACCAATAAAGCCCTGGAAAACTACGCCGCTGATAGCGCCCATAAGATTTCCGATCTGTCCCTCTCCAAGAATATAGATCGGCCATGTTTGTTCCTGTGATTCTTCTTTATTTTCTGCAAGCTTTATCACATTTTCTGCCATATCGCTGGCAAAGAAGAAATAGTTCTGGAGAAGAATCATGTCCGTCTCTATGTTAAAAAACCCGAATGGTATCTCTCCGTGACTTAGGGATTGGAAAAGCAGAGGCATTTCTCTTGTCTCCTTGGTATGTTATGGTGAAATATACCAAAGCAATCGAACAAAGTCCAATGAAGCAAAAGAATCATTTCATGTGTGATATCAAACCCAAAAAAATATAAACTATATTTTTCCAATGAGTTGTGTGCCAGTATCGGGTATTCCCCGCAAACACGCTCGCAAGCTCCAGCAGCCTCACTCGCTCGTGAACGTTGCACCAACTACGAACCTCTGTTATATTTAGCCGGTATGGATATCAACGAGAAATATGAACGATTAAAAGAAATCATTCAGCCGCTTAAAAAGGTCGTGGTGGCCTTCTCCGGCGGTGTGGACAGCACCCTTCTCCTCAAAGCCTGCCTCGACGCCCTGGGCCATAGCAATGTTCTTGCCTTTATCGGGACTTCACCTGTTCACCCGGAAAAAGAAACTGGTGAGGCGATAAATATTGCCCAGCATTTAGGTGCTGATTATGTAACGGTCAAAACCGGTGAAATGGAAAACAGGGTTTTCACATCAAATCCGGCAGAACGCTGTTATCACTGCAAGTCGGGCCTTCTCGATCAAATTTGGCATGTCGCCCGTGAGCGGGGACTCATCCATATTGTTGAGGGCTCCAATGTTGACGATGAAGGAGATTTTCGCCCGGGCAGCCGGGCGAATGCTGAAAAAGGGGCTGTAAGCCCTCTTAAGGCTGCCGGACTTACAAAATATGATATCCGCGAGCTGTCAAGGGCCTTAGCCCTTCCTACTCATAACAAACCTTCCTTCGCCTGCCTCGCATCGCGGGTTCCCTACGGGACAAAGATCACCGTGGAAGTCCTGAAACAGATAGAACTCTCGGAGGAGTTCCTGAAAAGTATCGGTGCCAGGCAGGTGAGGGTAAGGTATCACGGGAGGGTTGCACGAATCGAAGTGGAAGACAGGGATTTTTCCAAAATAATAAAAAACAGAGGCTTAATTCAGACCAGGCTCAAATCTCTGGGTTTTACCTATGTTACCCTTGACCTGAAAGGATACCGCACAGGAAGCCTGAATGAATAATCCGCAAGGGGCCAGGGGCTGCAGATAACCTGTTACCGCTTGCTGCTCCCTGCTTTCTGTTTGCTAAGTTTAACTCCTTCCAGGGCAAGCAGTCTTTCCTTGATGTTTACCCCCATTGAGAAGCCACCGATGGTTCCATCATCCCGTATTATCCGATGGCAGGGGATGATAATGGGAATGGGGTTTCTTTTAAGGGCCTGGCCTACGGCACGGGCAGCGCCAGGTTTGCCTATCTTTTTTGCAAGCCATCCGTATGTTTTTACATGTCCCCGAGGGACCTTCCTCAGTTCATTGAGAACCTTTTGGGTAAATGTCCCGAGATGGGAGATGTCCACTTCCACGTCAAACTCTACCTCCCGCCCCTGGAGATAGCGGTCAAGGAGGGTGCGAATCGTTTTGAAAGAAGCCAGGGCCACGGATTCGGTAGCATCAGGATAAAGCGACAAAACCATCTTCCTTGCCTCATAGATACCTTGATCTGTAACATCCAGGTTAATGATTTTTCCATTTCTCATAACAATTATTATGTATCCAATTGACGATTCGTATATTACAAAATGTTCCTGATCCATTGACATCTCCCACATGTCTTTTTTACAATTAGAAAGCAGATCCAAAAAGATACACTATGGTTTGCAGACCGTCAAGGAGTCTTGTGGAAAATCATTTATTTGGAAACTGAATGTGAATGAGCGAAGGGCAACGAAAGGTTTTGTAAAGTTCTTTGGGACAGGCGGTGCCCGCTTTGTCGTATCGACCCAGTTAAGGTCAACGGCTGGAATTCTTGTGCGCTACCTCAGCACAAACCTCTACATTGATCCAGGCCCAGGTGCTCTTGTCAGGATACATACAGCAAAAGAGCGTTTCAACCTCACCCATCTTGATGGGATTATTCTGACTCACAAGCACCTCGATCATTCAAACGATGTTAATGTCATGATTGAGGCCATGACCGAAGGAGGGTTCAAGAAAAAGGGTGTCCTCTTTTGTCCGCAGGATGCCATCGATGATGATCCCGTGGTGAGGAAGTATGTGATGAAAAATCTTGAAGAGGTTCAAATGCTTCGTGAAGGCGGAACGTACTCGATAAAAGACGTTACATTTTCCACGCCTGTGAGGCATATTCACCCGGTAGAGACTTATGGAATCAAGTTCCATCTCAACAAGACCATTAGCTTCATTGCTGACACGCGGTATTTTGAACAGTTACCGGAATTTTATCACAGCGACTGTGTTGTTGCGAATGTGCTCCGGAAAAAACCTATTGATGAAAATGATGCCATTGCCCATCTTTCCATAGAAGATTTTGTGCGTATCATAACCCGGATCAGGCCTGAAGTTGCAATCATGACCCACTTTGGGATGGCCATGATACGGGAAAAACCCTACATCGTAGCTGAGCAACTGAAAGAAAAGACAGGAATTGAAGTTATTGCTGCATATGATGGGATGAAGTGGAACTTCTGAGGTGTTCGTTGACAGGAATCATGATGGTGAAGGTTGTGCCTTTACCTGCCCTGCTTTCCACCTCAATCTTTCCTGCATTGGCCTCGATAAGGCGCTTGCATAGTGAAAGACCGAGCCCTGTCCCCTGCTCCTTCTCCTTGGTGGTAAAAAAGGGCTCAAAGATTCTTTCCATGTCTTCCTCTTTGATTCCTGGGCCGGTATCGCTAATAGCAACAAAAACGTATTGATCGTTCGTGCCAGTGCGTATCTGTATCTGCCCGCCTTCGGGCATGGCCTGGGCAGCATTCATGATAATGTTTACCATTGTCTGTTGAACGTGTATTTTATCTACAGATACCATAGGCAGGTCTGGTTTTTTTTCTATAGATATTTCAACATGTTTGAAACGGGTGAGATGATGCTCCATGAACATAATAGTATCATCCACAATTTCATTCATATCAAAAAGATCTTTTTTGGGCTCATCCATCCTTGAAAAACCAAGAAGTTTGGTTAAAACCTGGGAAAGCCTGTCCGCTTCCTGTTCAATGAATTTTGCATACTTTTCAAGCTTGTCTCTGTCTAAGGTTGTCCCTATCCTCCTGGCAAATCCCTGGATAGAGATAAGAGGGTTCTTAATTTCGTGGGCAATGGAGCTTGCCAGTTCACCGAGGGTTGAAAGCTTGTTTGCTTTGACAAGCTGTTCCTCAAAAATTCTTATTTTCTCGTTTCTTCGCTGTAATTCTTTGAGCTTTTCCCGTAAGGCATCATAAACCTCGTTCAATTCTTTAATATTTGCAACAAGGAGTCTGTTCCTGGCCTGGGAAAGGATTTTTTCCTCTTCAAGTTCCAGTTCAAGCTCAATTATCCTCTTTTCTGCTGTATCCTTGTTATCAGCCACTAATACAGTATGACCTCAAACTCACAATAATTGTACCCTACTGACCAGCTTTTTGTCTGGGTAGATCTCGCCTTTTTCTTGAAAATTGTTTCAAGAAGGCCTGCAATGATACCGCTTTCCATGTCGCAGAACATCTCTCCTGTGTTGGCAAACCCTGCACAGGTGATACACTCATAGAGCTTCACAACGATATTGTCCTCTTCCACTACCTGTGCCTCCGGTATGCCGACCTTTAGTTCCTTGATCTTTGCTGAGAAATCATCAAGGTCCCTGGCCCCAATCATTGTCCCTACCTGTTTTCCCATCATGTAGAGGGTTGCTCCAGTTGTCTCTCCCAGGATCTTCCTCATACCGATGACCCGAAGAATGCGGTACAATGTGAGGGGGATGTCTTCTCCCAATTCTGGCCTGACTATGTGGCTCACTTCCTCGATGGAATACTCTTTCATGTACCCTCCCTTAGGACCTCTATCAACCGGTTATGAAGCAGCCCGTTGGATGCGAGGAGTTCATCACCATATATGCTGAAACTTCCTCCCTTGAAATCACTGACGGTACCGCCGGCTTCTTCAACCAGGAGAACACCTGCGGCCATATCCCATGGATTGAGTTTCATTTCCCAGTGTCCATCAAACCGTCCGCATGCTGTATAGGCAAGATTCATGGCAGCGGACCCGTCCCGCCTCACTGCCTGGGCACGGTACAAAAAGTCTATAAAATGGTTGATGTTGTTTCTTGGAGAGGTTGGGAGGTCATAGGGGAAGCCTGTACTTAACAGAGCCTGTTTCATGTCGTCGACACCGGAAACATGTATCTTCTTGCCGTTGAAATAGGCTCCTTCGCCTTTTTGTGAAAAGAAAAGCTCATTAAAGATAGGGTTATAGACGACCCCGACCTTCACTTCGCCCATTATTTCATACGCAATAGACGTGCAAAAGAATGGGTAGCCATGAGCGTAGTTTGTAGTCCCGTCAAGGGGATCGACGATCCACTTGTTGCGTTTTTCATCGAATACGTTGGATTTCTCCTCGGCAATGACATAGTCATCAGGATAAGAATTCTCGATAAGCTCAATGATTTTTTTCTGACAGGCAATATCAACATCGGTTACGATATCGATCTCGCCCTTGTAGTGTATGCCGATCCTTTTTTGGAAGTATTCACTCTGTATCCTTCCGGATTCCAATGCACATTGTATTGCAAATTGGAGGACATTATTCACAGCTTATTCTACTAATATACGCAGGTATTTTCAAGACAATAGGGAGTTGACACGTTTTTTCACAAGTTCATTGACAAACGATCTATTTTATCCTATTATGACAACATGGCTGAACTCAGAAAGGACCCCATATCCGGCGACTGGGTAGTATCCGGATACGCGAGGTCAAAAGTCAGCGGCACCGGAGATTGCCCATTCTGCCCGGGCAATGAACACCTCACACCGAAAACCATAAGAGAAATTAAAGGCCAGGATGGCAAATGGCTCGTCAGATGTTTCCCTGCAACAAGTCCAATTTTTGCGATAGAGGTTGAAGAGCAGAAAAGAGCAGAGGGGCTTTACGACAAAATGGGCAATGTCGGAGCTCACGAAATCGTTGTATTGCACCGCACCCATACTATCACGATGTCAAGTTTTTCTGAAGAGGACATGTCCCGCGTTTTTGATATGTATATAGACCGCATACTCGACCTGAAAAAAGACAAAAGGTTTAAATATATCAATGTATTCAGGAATCATGGCGAACTTGCTGGCTCATATCTCTTGCATCCTCATTCCCATGTCCTTGCAACCCCTATTATGCCTCAGAGAATGGACCTTGAGCTGACAAATTCAAAAAATCATTTCATGCAGAAAGAACGGTGCCTTTTTTGCGACATCCTCAACCAGGAAATAAGACAGAATAAACGGGTTGTAAGTATCAATGCCAACTTCGTGGCCTTATGCCCCTTTGCATCGAAATTTCCTTATGAAGCGTGGGTTCTTCCCCGTTTTCACGATGACAGTTTTGAGAATCTTAAAGATCGGGGAATCCGACATGATTTTATCGTGCTTCTTCTCGACCTTTTGAAAAGAATAGAAAAGCTTACCAATGCTTATTCGGTTGTTATCCATACATCTCCCAACACAGTGAAAGGCAGCCTCCTCGATGCGGAATACCCGGTGAAAGACTACTTTCACTGGCATATGGAGATACTTCCCCGGGATTTCAGATCATCCAAGTACAAAAGGGAAGATGAATTCCATGTGGTTTCCATCACACCTGAAGACGCATGCAACACCCTCAAAGCACAGAAAGTATGACAGCACATGAGTAGGATCCTTTTGTGGTTCTTATTCGGGGTCTTCACCAGCATGGCTCTTCTCATGGTGGTTTTTGGCGTGTTATTTATCAAAGACGTTTATGTCAATAGGGCCGAGGCATCCTTTGGCTCACTTATATTCGGCGTACTGCTTCTTCTGGCAGGAGGAGGCGTTCTCTCTTCAACCATTGCAGAAACTGTAAGAAGGCTCCTGCAGAAGTAAAGAATTATGAAACCCTTCACGGGGGCTGGCATAACAGTACCTGCTGCCCGTGTGCACACCCCGTGTACAGGTTGATACAGAACCTGTTACCCCAGAGGCTACATCGGATCGTACACCGTGAAGCTTCTTGCAAAAGATCCCACCTTGTTGCTCAGGGTGAGGGTAGCAGATCCAGTGGCAAGCTTTTTGGGCACCACAAACTCCACTTCACTTGCCCCGGTTCGGGCATCCATGGTCCATGCGGTAATCTTGCACTTTTTATCGTTCAGGATGAGTTTTCCCTTCTTTTTCCCGAAGAATTTACCTGTGATGGTAATAACATCACCTGCGCGGCCCCCTCCGGGGCTGACGTATAACACTTCTGGCGCTTTTACCTGGTAAGCAGCTTCCGTCCGAATAGCCGGTGTCTTACTTGGCGTTATGAATGAATCATATGGACCTGCCACTGTAGGTACCTTCTTAAACTCGACAAAGATCGTGTCGGGGGTCCATGTGTTAACTTTCGCCTTCACAGATCCTAAGGCGACCTTACCTTTCTTGATACCCAGGTTGCTTCCTTTGATTGTGACGGCCGATCCCTGGGTCACCTCAGGAGGGAAGATTGCCCGAATAATAGCCGTTTCGGTGGTTGTGTCACAGGTGCTGGTGTACTGTATGCTCGGAAGGTTTTGTTCATCAGTAAGCTCGATTGGGAGGAGGTCATTATATGCGTCTCCTTTCAGGGCTGTAGAGAGGATAATTTCACCTGCATCCGACAGCCATGTGCTCAACCGGGCATCAATATCGACAGGGGTTGCAATTTTGATCCCGTCGGAAAGCCTCATGGCCCCGAAAATAGCCACTTCTCGTGATGCCGTGATGTTTAGGGGGCCGGTAGCTGTTATTGCAACATCTTCAGGGATGTGAAAACAGGTGAACGTGAACGTACCTGTAAAAGGAGTGCCCGGCGGCAGCTCCCTGGTTCCGATACCGCGGTAGTCCATGACCTTCGGATCTCCTGCACATTGCCCGTCGCCGTTCGTGTCTGCTTCAAGGATACCGTCGCCGTCACAGTCACGGAGGAACGGGCCTGCAGGTTGGTCAATCGAGACAGGTTCTGCTGTGATGAAGGTTGGGTTGGGGGATAAGATGGCGTTGGTGGCATCAATAACTGTGGAGTTCTGGCCATGGGCCAGTGATGCGGTAAATATGCAGAGAATGACCATTGCCAGATCATAGAGCCACTTCATGGCCCGGTTGAGGCTTTTTGAAGCCAGGGTTTGCTGTCTTGGCCTCATGCCTGTAACCCTGTCGAGGGCACAGGTGTCAGAGGTCGCACAATCAGGACCCTGATCCTGTCTGCAAAGGTCAGCCCCGCAGGAACCTGATTTGTCGATGATGCAGGAGTCATTTACGCAGAATCCTGACCAGTCTTCGTTGCAGGAGTCGGTTACGCAGTCTCCTGACCTGTCTTCGTTGCAGGAGTCGTCTGAGCAGATTCCTGACCTGTCCGAGACGCAGCGGTCAGTTACGCAGCCTCCTGACCTGTCTTCGTCGCAGGAGTCAGTTACGCAGCTTCCTGACCTGTCCACGTTACACTGGTCAAACTTGCAGCTTACTGAACTGTCCGAGACGCAGTGGTCACTGTTGCATGTTCCTGACTCGTCCACGTCGCAGGAGTCGGTTACGCAGCTTCCTGACCTGTCCGAGACGCAGCGGTCAGTTACGCAGCTTCCTGACCTGTCTTCGTTGCAGGAGTCAGTTATGCAGGCTCCTGACCTGTCTTCGTTGCAGGAGTCGGTTTCGCAGTCTCCTGACTCGTCCACGTTGCACGTGTCCTTTACAGAACAGGTATGGCCAACTGAGTCCCCCTCGCAGGCGTCTCTCTCTGTGCACCAATCAGGCTTACAGCCTGTTTGCCCGTGGGCCTCAGAGAACAAGGTTGCATTGACGCGCTTAAGTGGCGCCGGTGAGAGGCTCAAAAAAAGGTAACCGCCCGTAAGCCTGCAGATCCATTTTAAAAATCCCCGCTTTGCATTATCGATTGTCTGCTGCATATTACGCTCCCCCCTTGTCCGTAATAAGGTAAGGTTCAGTTGCCTCCTCGTACATGGTGCTCAAGATGTCCTGATCGCTGATGGCCAGTTCAGAATTTATAGCCATGGCACATTCTATCTCATGTTGTATAATCTGGCAACTTAATTTATCATTCGATCCTTCCAGGGTCCCGTGGGCATCCACTGCGTGTTTCCAGCAGCCTCCTCCGCACAGATAGCGCGCCCAGCAATCTTTGCACACAGGGCGATTATCTACGGTCAGGCTCAGGATCTTTTTCTGAAGGGTAAGGTCTACCCCGCTTTCAATGGTGCCCATTCTGTATGATTCCATGCCCACAAACCGGTGACATGGGTAAAACCCCCCGTCCTGCGCAAGGGCAAAATACGTTCTCCCAGCGCCGCAGTAATAGGCAAGTCTCTCCCTGACCACCCTCGTTTGTCGTATATGTTTCACAAGATTCGAGTAATTGAAGAACCGGTTCTTTGTGACTGACTCAACAAGAAAAAGGGCCAGGGCCTCGTTCTGCCCTTTGATTCTTTCAACATCATCCTGTGTCACGCCCATATCACCCGAACTGCCTATGGCAGGCTCTATGTGGACAGAACCAAATCCAAGGCCCAAAAGGTGGTCGACTACCCCCTGTAAATCTACGAGGTTATGAACAGTGGTTACCCGTGCAGGCACTTTGCCCGGGCGGCGGCTGATAAGTCTTTTCACTCCCTGGATTATGGCATCGTACGAGCCGCATCCATTGACGAGCAGCCTTGTTCTGTTGTTGATTGCGGCAGGTCCGTCAATGGATACCTGGCATCCCACGCGGTTTTCCACCAGGAAATCGACGATATGCGGGGTCAGGAGCAGCCCGTTTGTAGACAAGGATAGGTCTGCCTTCTTTCCGGTCTCCCTTTCTTTCTCGCGGATGTAAGGCACAATCTGTTTCAGGAGGCCGATCTCAAGGAGCGGCTCTCCGCCGAAGAAGATGACGCTTACCTGTTTTCGGGGGCCTGATTTCTCAAAGAGATAATCAACGCCCTTTTGTGCTACCTCAAAAGACATGCTCCCTGAATTTGCGCCATAAAGAAAGGGGGCACTGCCCCATTCCTCCTGTCCATGGATTCCGTAGCAATACCGGCATGCCATGTTACACCTGTGGGTAACAAGAAGCTCGAGATGCCTGATACCACGCCGCTTTGTCAGCACCGGCGTTCGGTAAGGATGACGTAACCCATCACCTTTTGTCAGAAAACCTTCTTTTTCAAGGTAAGATATGGCGTTCTTAACTTCCCACCGACTATATTTTTTCCTGAGCAACGCTGGTATGTCTGCGTCCGGCGCCTGCTCAAAACAGGTAATGGCATCGGAAATAACCGGATCTACTTCGTAGAAAAGCATGGTCTCTACGTTGAACAGAATTAACTTGCCGAGCCGTTGAAACAGATGATATTCTGCGAGTTGATAACGTTTCATCATCCCCTCATGCCATGACTATAGCCGTCAGTAGATCAACCTTATATAGCAACGGGAAGTGAACGGCAAAAAAAAAATGAACCTGCGGACGACATATACCATATAAGAGATGAGTCCATCAAGAACAAAATGTGGTGAAAGGTTCCGAGTGAAATCATGTACGTACTTTGACAGGACTGTTCAGATGTATCGGGGAGGAATACTCTTATCCAATTGTCAGATATTCGCCGGACCTTTTTAACAGGGAAATGGGAGCAGGGTAATTGCCTGGCTGACAGTGCTAAGCTGGTTTTTACCTAAGAACTTGACGAAATCTAAGGCAAAAGTTTATATTGTTATCAATAGTTTTATGAGCAGCAAGCAGACTGTTTCTGGAGGTTTTTTTAATGCCCATATATGAATATCAATGCGAGAATTGTGGAAAACAATTCGAAATCTATCAGAAGATAGCAGACTCTCCGTTGACAGAGTGCCGCGTGTGCAAAGGCAGACTTCACAAGCTACTCTCCCAGTGCTCTTTTCATCTGAAAGGCACTGGCTGGTATGTAACAGACTATAAGAAGCCAATCGACACTGTAGGGAAGAAAACTACCCCCACTTCCGAGAGTGCGGAAACCGAAAAAACGGAGGCAAAAGCAGAAGCCGGGACCGAGACAAAGACCGAACCGACAACAGCGACCAGAGAGAGCCAAACGATTGAAACAAGCGGAGGTGTGTAGGTATGCAGGCTGGAGATAAGGTAAAATTCACATTCGCTAAAAAGGAAATGGAAGGACAGGTAGTCCGGGTCTTTTCAAAAACCGTTTACATCAGGGCAGATTTTCCCAAAGACAAGGGGAAGATCATAAAAAGGAAAATAAGCGAATTGAAGTAGATGGGTTGAAGGTGTAGGGTGTCATGCCGTGCATGCCTCGATGCATATCCCGCAAATATGGTGACCGAGGTTTCTTTTATTCTTCAACTGAGTGACCATGTTGTAGCACCCCACGTGATCAAAGTCAGCAGGGTCCTCCCTGATGGCAGAGGCAGGACAGACAACCATGCATGCCCTGCAGTCTCCGCAGTCCCTCTGGAGTGGGCTGTTCTCTTCTAATGGCATATCAGTAATAACCGTGTTCAGGCGCATCCGGGCGCCATGTACCGGATGGATGAGAAGATTGTTCCTTCCGATCCATCCAAGGCCTGCCAGCTCAGCTACTTTTTTGTGGGAAATGTGCCCTTTCTGGTTTTTCCAGTCAACCAACTGAGATGCGGGAAAGGGAATCGCCCTGTGGCCTTTCCTTTCTATTTCCCTTGCCAGGAGATATGCGATCATATCGAGCCGGTAGTTCAATTGCCGGTAATGATGCAGATAGAGAGCATTGGGGCCATCTTTGACAGTCTCCATGACACCCCTCGCAAGCACAAGCCCAAAAGAGATGGCAAATGAAAACCTGTCGTTTGCCGACTCATGGAGCCCAACAAGTTCCCTGCCGTATCCGGCCATGCCTGCTACGCCGAATGCATCCACACCCTGTTTCAGCAAGAATTCCTTTATACCCGATGTATTGTCCTGCACTAACTCGTTCATGAAATCGTTATTGTCTCTACCCCTGGTTTCTATTCCCTTTTCCAGGCCACGAACTGTCAACAATAGACAAAGCCATTCTGCTACAGTGTCCCTGTTTTTTTAAAATGAACCAGCAATGCTGTGATTGATGCAGGGGTAACACCCGGAATCCTGGACGCCTGCCCAAGAGAAATGGGTTTCACCCTTGTCAGCTTTTCAATTACCTCCCGTGAAAGCCCGGAAACNNACGTTCAATCATATCCTGTTGTCTTTCCGTATAACCATGGTATTTTACATTCAACTCAACCTGGTATGCAATATCCTCATTCACCTCTTCCAGCCGGTTGTCAATCCTCGCCAGCATTTTTATTGTGATTTCTGGTTTTTTCAACAAGTCCTCGAGGGTCACGGGGTTTCTTATGAGTTCCAGCCCCATGGCCTTGAGCATCTCCTGGGTCATTTTTGTTGGTCTCAGCCTAACAGACCTCAACATGCCGAGGGTTTCCCCAATGCCCCGCTTTTTCTCAACAACCCTGCTGTAGCGGTTGATGTCGACAACGCCGATGGAATACCCTTTCTCGGTAAGCCTCAGATCAGCATTATCCTCCCGTAAGTATAACCGGTGTTCGGCCCTCGACGTGAACATGCGGTATGGCTCGTCAACCCCCTTTGTAACAAGATCATCGATCATAACCCCTACGTATGCTTCATCTCTCCCGAGAACAAAAGGTTCTTCTCCCCGGACCCTGAGAGCGGCATTAATACCGGCCATCAGGCCCTGGGCACCTGCCTCCTCGTAGCCGGTGGTTCCGTTTACCTGGCCTGCAAAATAAAGATTTTTCATCTTCTTTGTCTCAAGGGTCGGGTAAAGCTCTGTGGGATAGACAAAATCGTATTCTATGGCATACCCCGGTCTTGTTATTTCCACATTTTCAAGGCCGTTGATGCTTCTGAGCATACCTATCTGGACATCCAGGGGAAGGCTCGTTGCAAGCCCGTTGGGATAGTATTCATAGGTGTCAGTCCCCTCGGGTTCTATGAAAATCCGGTGTCTGCTCCGCTCCCTGAACCGAACAATCTTATCCTCGATGGATGGGCAGTACCGTACCCCTGTTCCCTTGATCTTCCCTGTGTAGAGGGGAGATCTCTCAAGACCCGAGCGTATGATTTCGTGGGTGGCTTCGTTGGTATAGGTAATGTAGCAGGGCACAAGCCTGCCTGAAATACTCTCCGTCATGAAAGAGAAGGGCTGGGGAGGATTATCGCTCACCTGAGGTTCAAGCTTTGAAAAATCTATTGTTCTCCCGTCCAGCCTCGGGCATGTCCCTGTCTTGAGCCGCCCGAGGTCAAAACCAAGATCTTTCAGGCATGTGGAAAGGCCAAGGGAGGCCAGGTCTCCCATGCGACCCGCCTGGAAATGTTCGAGACCAACATGAATGAGCCCTCCAAGGAACGTTCCTGTGGTCATTATGACGGTCTTTGACAGAAAACGCTCCCCCCATGTTGTCACAACCCCTTCAACCTCTCCCCTATCAACAAGCAGCTTCTCTACCGTACCCTGCCTGATACGGAGGTTGTCCTGCTCCTCAAGCCTCTTTTTCATCCGCAGGGCATACTTCATCTTGTCCGCCTGCGCCCTTGACGAACGGACTGCAGGTCCTTTCTTGGTGTTGAGCACCTTGAACTGGATACCGGTGGCATCAATATTCTTTCCCATCTCACCACCAAGGGCATCGATCTCTTTTACGAGATGCCCTTTTCCCAGACCGCCCACAGCAGGATTGCACGACATGAATGCTATATGGTCCAGGTTGATGGTAAGAAGAAGGGTCTTCGCGCCCATTCGAGACGAAGCCAGAGCAGCCTCACATCCCGCATGGCCTGCACCGATTACAATTACATCAAAAGCATCCATATCAACCTGCATAAACCGGCATATAACTTAAAAACGGATGATCTTTCTTTGTGTTCTGCAATACCTGTCCTAAGAGTCATCACGAAGCATGCCCTGTTCTGTATCGCCGACCCTCTTATCAATGACAAAAAGCAGCTGGCCTTCCTGGACGAGCTCATTGGGCTTAATGCATATCTCGCGAACCTGTCCGGCAAAGGGCGCTGAAATAACATTCTCCATTTTCATTGCTTCCACATTCGCCATCTCTTCACCCTTATGGACAATGTCTCCCACCTGCAGGGTTCCTCGTTTTGGATTGCCTATCCTCCACACCGTTCCATTAACAGGAGACGGGACATCGTTGATGCCTTTTGCCATGCGCTTGTCTTCTTTTTTTGCATGAGGGGTCTGAACTGCGTATACTTTTGTCTTGTTGTTCACCAGGATCACCACCTGTACAACACCATCATGCTCTGCGCCAATCGATGCGAGTTCGATACAGTAGGGTTTTCCCCAAAAGTCAAACTCCACCTTGTCCCCGGGCTTTTTCAAGCCCTCTCTCCATATGGAGGTGGGCAAAACAAGAGGAGCCTCGCCGTATTTTTCACGCCATTGAATATACTCCACCGCGTCCTTGGGATGCATGAGGAAGAGAACAAACTCTTCATCGGTTGCGTTTCGTCCTATGGCCTCTTCGAGGCCGGCTCGGAGTTTATCCAGATCATCTTCTTTCAGCAGTTCTACAGGTGATAAATCATTCCTTGTCTTTATTTTCTCCTGCCAGGCATCCCCAAAGGCGCTTTTATATACCCAGTCGGCAGGCCAGCCGTTCGGCAACTGTCCGTACTGGCCAAGGATTAGATTTCGGAAATCTTCAGAGGCATTGCGAAAAAACATCAGCAGCTCATCCTGTTCTTCCCTGTCCATCGATTCAAAGCTCTGCTCCCTATCAATGACAAATTTGACCAGGAGCCCTATCAAATGTTTTACCCCCGCACTTCCTTTTTCCTTTGCATATTTGTTCACAACACCGCTGCAGGTGACCCAGGTAATCTGAGACCCGGGGGTTACATCGAAATAGTGGACAATCTGATTGTAAAGGGACATGACCTTCAGAATGGCAGGCATGAGCTCAAGAAATCCGCCTTTACTCGCCTGCTCAAAAGAGCTCGGAAACGCGCCCCCCGGCATTCTGTGATATGTGACCGTATGGTCAAACCCCTTGAACGGCGATTCAGCCCATTCATAGTTGCCTATCCACTCCCTGACTTTCAGCACTGCTTCCTCTGCCACTTCCCTGTTCAGGTGCACGTGTATTCCCGCTTCTTCGAAGTAAGCCTCCACTGATAGCATGGGCGGCTCTCCATAAAACCTTACCAGAGAATCCTCCTCAACATCAAAAATCTTTGCCCCTGCCTTGGCTGCAGCAAGGTATGCCGGCAATGC
>MTKZ01010237.1_pt1 | contig 27065 bp, 13 predicted proteins | sample 1042781 | NCBI WGS metagenome assembly MTKZ01 (sample SAMN06212207, study PRJNA360539) | anaerobic digester metagenome | biome: Wastewater treatment plant; material: sludge; isolation source: anaerobic digester fed with sludge from wastewater treatment plant | place: Denmark: WWTP Viborg ... | reverse complement strand
ATGGACCGCAAACTATACCGACAACTGCGGTAACGCTGCCCAGCCTGTTTCAATAACCTATACATGGACTGTCGATATCGAAGCTCCCGTTATCTCAACAACAGCTGTAAGCGGAGACCTCGGCTGCAACCCGGAAGTAACTGCTCCTGTATTTACCGGATCGGACAATTGCGAAGGTGACATTACTCCTGAGGTAACTACAGATGGTCCTTCTAATGTTGGCTGCACTTACACCCAGACATGGACTGCAAACTATACCGATGACTGCGGTAACACAGCTGATGAGGTCTCAATTACATACACCTGGACCGTCGATACCGAGGCTCCTGTTATCTCAACAACAGCTGTTTCCGGTGACCTGGGATGCAACCCCGAGGCAGTAACAGATCCTGTATTTACCGGTCTCGATAATTGCGAAGGTGATTTCACTCCTGATGTCACTACCGATGGTCCTGCAATCGATGGTTGCGCTTACTCACAGACATGGACCGCAAACTATACCGACGCCTGCGGCAACGCTGCCCAGCCTGTTTCAATAACCTATACATGGACTGTCGATATCGAAGCTCCGGTATTCAATCCTATAACTCCGCTTATTGTTAATTGTTCCTCAGGAGATATTTTGTCTGAAATAAATACATGGCTTACTGCAGTTTCTGCAATAGATAACTGTGGCACCTTCCCTGTTACGAATGACTTTGATGCTGAATCAATTTTCGAGAGCGGATGTGGTGAGATCACTGTCACATTCACAGTATCAGATGCTTGTGATAATATTACAACCACGACAAGTACAATTACAATTGATGATAATCAGGCTCCTGTGTTTGCGCCGGTTGATCCCCTGCTGGTTAATTGTGATGATAGTGATCTAATTTCAAGGATAACAGCTTGGATTGATGCTGTTTCTGCTGATGACAGTTGCGGAGAAGTCACAATGACAAATGATTTCGACCCGGCTACATTACCTGAAGATGGTTGCGGAGAGGTTATAGTAACTTTTGTTGCTGAAGATCAGTGTGAAAATACTTCTACCATCACGGCGAGAATCATCGTCACAGACAATGATCCACCTGCAATCGAATGTCCCTCTTCACCTCAGATACGTATTGTTCCCACAGGATCTGATACTTATACCACTGTTGGAAATGAGTTTGATTACACGAATATCTCTGATAATTGTGGGAATCCGGTTGCCACTCATAACCTTGTTCATACAGATAATACAACCCTTGAGGGATATGTTTTCAGCCTGGGAGAAACAGAAGTTATTTGGACTGCAACTGATGATTGCGGTAACCAGGCAACATGCTCATTCATAGTACTTGTTGCTTCGCCAAGTGTTGAAATAGAAAAAGTTGTTGACGAGTCCGAAATATCCTCTCCGACCACCCTCACCTACACCATCACCGTAACCAACACCGGCAACATAGGCCTTACTGGCGTGACTCTTACCGATGACATCGCCGGTTCGGCTACCCTTGAAAGTGGTGATATTGATTCAGACGGCGTGCTTGACGTCGGTGAAGTCTGGATATATACCGCTGCTTATGACGCTACCCAGGATGACATCGATGACGGCTCCGACCTCGTTAACACAGCTTCTGTTACAACTAATGAGATAACAGTTCCGGAAACTGATAATGCTACTACAACCATATCCCAGACCCCGGACTTTACTGTCGAAAAAAACCAGACAAGCACCGATCCGATAACCTCGGCCGGACAAATAATCTCCTACAGGATAGTAATCACCAACACAGGCAACATAAGCCTTACAGGAGGTTTAGCAACCGAGACATTCCCTGGCGAAGGAGCTCATACCTTCAGCGATGTAGCAGAAAGCATAACAAACGACGGCGTCCTCGAAGTCGGCGAAACATGGACACATACAGCTACTTACGAGGTTACACAGGCTGACATCGACCGCGCACTGGATCTTGTCAACACAATAAACGTTACCACTGTTGAAGTTCCCGGACCAAGAACCGCCAGCGTGACAACTCCTGTTGAAAGCAATCCGGAAATAAATATTGTAAAGACTGCCTCAGTTACTTCATACTCTCAGGCAGGAGAAGTCATTACCTACACAATCACCGTTACCAACACGGGTAATGTAACTATAACAAATATAGCCGTTACTGACCCGCTTACTGACCTTGAGGAAATGATCGGCTCCCTCGCTCCGGGCAGCTCTGAGTCGTCCACAACATCCTATACCATTACACAGGCAGATATGGATGCGGGCTTGTTCGAGAACACCGCCTCTGCCGTTGGTCAGTTTGGAAGCAATACCGTTGATGATTCCGACGATGAGACTGTCACCGCTGTATTGAACCTTGAAATTGCTCTCGAGAAATCCGGAACATGGGAAGATACTGACGGCAACGCCATTCCAAATGCAGGCGACCGGATATCGTACACCTTTACCGTCACCAACAACAGCAACGTAACTATTGCAAATATCAATGTAACTGATGCTGATCCTGGTGTGGTAATAACCGGCAATCCTATAGCTTCCCTCGGTCCGGGAGAATCCGATAACAATTCGTACACTGGTTACTATATTCTTACTCAGGCCGACATCGATGCAAGCTCATACCACAATACAGCAGTGGCAACCGGTACGGCACCTGACGGGGAAACTGTTGAGGATAGCGATGAGGACAGCCAGCTGTTCAACGCATCTCCTGAAATATCCCTCGAAAAAACAGGTACTTATATTGACAATCCTCCTGTAAATACCTTCAACGCCGGAGATGAAATATCATACCAGTTCATTGTCACAAATACCGGTAATGTTACCCTTACCAACGTTGTTGTGACCGATCCCCTTATTACGGTGAACGGCGGTCCTTTAGGATCACTTAATCCCGGAACCTCCGACCAGACAACCTTTACAGGTACTTATGTCTTAACACAGGCCGACATTGATAACGGCACATTAACAAACACTGCAACTGTTACCGGTTCCTTCAACGGGGAAACAGCAACGGATGATGACGACGACGTCCAGACGTTCATTCCTGTTCCGTCATTAAGCCTTGAAAAAACCGGAACCTATTCCGATGCAAACGGAGACGGTACCTATAGTGTGGGTGATCAGATCTCCTACACCTTCCTTGTAACAAATACAGGTAATGTCACCCTGCAGGTGGTTACAATAACCGATCCTCTCGTAACAGTAAACGGCCAGCCGATAACCTCGCTGGATCCTGGTTCGTCTGACAATACCAGCTACACAGCAACATACACCCTTACACAGGCCGATATTGACGCGGGTACTTTCACCAATACCGCTACTGCCACAGCAAGATACCGTGACGAAGAGTACGAGGCCAGCGACAGTGATACCCAGAACTTCCCGTCGGATCAGGATATCGAACTCCTTAAAGAAGGTAATTATGTTGATGTAAACGGAGACGGGATACCTAACCCGGGCGATCAGATAAACTACACTTTCACTGTTATCAACACCGGAAATGTTACCATCAGTAATATTACCGTTACTGATTATGATGACAATGTAATCGTTTCAGGTTCTATGATCCCGGCACTGAATCCCGGTCAGTCGGACAATACATCCTACACAGCCGTCTATTCAATCACACAGGCTGACATCGACGCAGGTGTCTTCATTAATACTGCCCTGGTAACAGGTTCCTACAACAATAATCCTGTTTCAGATACCGACGATGATGAGCAAAGACTTGCAAGGATACCTGAACTTACAATCTCCAAGGCATTCACCGATATTAATGGAGATCCTTCAATAACAAGGTATTCATCTGTCAACAATGTGATTAATTACCTGATAACTGTCACGAATACCGGTAACGTAACTATCGAAAATATTACCGTAACCGATAACAATGCTGACGCCAATCCTGCCTATTCCTCGGGCGACGTTAATGATAACGGGGTAATGGAGGTTGGCGAGGTCTGGATATATACAGCTTATCATACAGTTACCCAGGGCGATATTAATACCGGAAGCGTTTTCAACCGCGCGGAAGTATCGGGTGAGGATCCTGACGGTCATTCAGTTAATGACATCAGCAATGAGGTTGTGGTTTATATGTACCGCGTATCAGAAATAGAGCTTACAAAAACCGGTGAATATGTTGATGCCAACAGGGATGGTATTTACAATGCCGGCGATCAGATCACCTATACATTCACCATACACAACACTGGTAACGAAGTCCTTGCATATATTTCAGTCACTGATGCCAACCCGCTTGTTGTTGTTTCAGGAAACGTGATTCCAGCCCTCAGCCCGGATGAAACAAATAATTCCTCATTCAGCGGTGTATATACTTTGACACAGGCTGATATTGACGCGGGAACGTTTACTAACACTGCAACAGTTACCTCAACAAATCCTGCAGGAGATCCTGTGACTGATACAGACAGCGATACCCAGTCATTAGCACCCTCGCCTTCAGTCGAACTTACAAAAACAGGGACCTATTCTGATTACAACAATGATGGTATTTACAATGCCGGTGACCGCATCACTTACAGATTTACCGTAACGAATACAGGTAATGTGGTCCTCGGAAATATTACCATCACGGATGAGGTGGATGATGTGATAGTAACCGGAGGTCCTTTATCCGGACTTGCTCCAGGCGAAACCGACAATAACACATTCACCGGTGTTTATACTCTTACCCAGGAAGACATCGATGCCGGAACATTTACAAATACCGCAACAGTAACTGCTTATCCTCCTGAAGGTGATGCTGTGACAGGCACAGATACCGATACCCAGACATTTACGGCACTTCCCGGTGTCAGCCTCGAGAAGACCGGAACCTATGTCGACAACGATCCTGTCGGAGTTTATAATGCAGGTGACATTATCACTTACCAGTTCATTATTGAAAACACAGGTAATGTCGTACTCGAAAGAATAACCCTTGACGATGACGATCCTGATGTCAGGATATCAGGCACCCCGATATACGATCTGGCTCCGGGCGCTGTTAACAGCACATCGTTTACAGGTACTTACACCCTTACCCAGGAGGATATCAATTCCGGATCCTTCACCAACTGGGCAACAGTAATTGCTGCTACACCTGCCGGGGCAACCGTGGAAGACAGGGATGATGATGTACAGAATTTCACAGCTGTTCCGGAGATTGAACTTGAGAAAACAGGTCTCTACGTTGATACTGATCCGGCCGGAGTTTATAATCCGGGCGACAGGATCACCTATACATTCATTGTAAGGAACACGGGTAATGTTCCTTTGACAAATATTATAATTACCGATAACGACAACAGGGTTACTGTTTCCGGATCTCCAATATCCTCACTTGCTCCGGGAGCTGTCAACAGTACTTCTGTTACCGGTACATACACTCTGACCCAGGATGATATCAATGCCGGATCGTTTACCAACATTGCAACTGTTATAGCTGCCACTCCTTCGGGAGGCACCGTGGAAGATGAGGATGATGATATACAGAGATTCACAGCTTCACCTGACATTACACTTACAAAGACCGGAACCTATGTCGATAATGCTCCGTCTGGTTACAATGCCGGTGATGAAATTACTTACACCTTCACGGTTCAGAATACAGGTAATGTTATCCTCACCGATGTAACTGTAACTGATAATACTATTAATGTCGTAATTACCGGTTCCCCAATTGGGTCCCTTGCTCCCGGCGAATCGAACAACACAACGTACACAGCCAGGTATGTACTTACCCAGGATGACATAAACGCCGGTTCATTTACTAACACAGCAACTGTTACCGGCACTACACCTTCTGGTGGCAGCGTGACCGACGACGATGAGGATGTACAACTGTTTACTCCATCGGCAGCAATCACACTGTCAAAAACCGGAACCTATGTCGACAATCCTCCCGCGGGCTACAGCGCCGGCGATGAGATTACCTATGTCTTTGCTGTTCAGAATACGGGTAACGTCGTTCTTACAGACGTGACACTTACTGATAATGTAGCAAATGTTACAGTTACCGGATCACCTCTTGCTTCCCTTGCTCCGGGAGAATCGGACAATACGGCGTGGTCGGGCAGATATACCATTACTCAGGCTGACATCAACGCAGGGTCATTCACAAATACTGCAACTGTCGAAGCTGAAACACCTTCCGGTGATCCTGTCGAAGCAACCGATGATGATGTTCAGAGATTTGCCGCATCGGGAGCAATTACACTTGCCAAGACGGGAACCTATGTCGATACTCCTCCGCTTGGAACATACAATGCCGGCGACAGGGTAACCTATGTATTCTCAGTAACCAATACTGGCAATGTTCCATTGAGCAACATCAGGATAACAGATAATAACCCGTCAGTAACCGTTACAGGTTCTCCGATAGCAGCCCTTGCTCCCGGAGAGACCAACTCCACAGCCGTTACAGGAATGTACACACTGACCCAGGCCGATGTAAATGCAGGTACATTTACCAATACTGCAACTGTAACTGCAACTCAGCCGTCAGGATCACCAGTAACGGCCACTGACAGTGATACCCAGGTATTCACTTCTGTACCGGATATATCAATGACAAAGACTGCCATTCCGGCTACATTCAATGCTGCAGGCAATGTAATCAACTACACTATCACTGTTCAGAACACAAGTCAGGTAACGATCACAAATATTACAGTAACTGACCCGCTTACAGGCTTCAGGCAGATTATTCCAAGCCTTGCACCCGGTGCTGACGTATCATTCAACACCACTTACAGGACGATTCAGAATGACGTGAACAGAGGCTACGTTAACAACACTGCCACCGCCAGCTTCACATACAGGGGAGTACCGTACAATGATCAGGCTTCTGCAAGGATCACAGCAAGTCCAGCTCCTTCCATCACAATTGACAAGAGTGTCACTGAAACAGGATACAGCAGAGTCGGGGATATCCTTCATTACTCAATCGTTGTAAGAAATACAGGAAACGTAACCCTGACTAACATCCAGGTGACCGATCCGCTTACCGGGCTCTCACAGACTGTTCCAAGTCTGGCTCCCGGAGCTGCAACAACAATTCCGGCAACGTACAGGATTACACAGGCTGACATAAACAACGGAAGTGTAAGCAACACGGCAACTGCAAGGTTCAGCTATGGCGGAACGCAGTACCCGCCACAGTCTGACAGCGTTACCGTAAATGCTAATCAGAGACCTGAAATGAGGGTCGTTAAGAGCTCGAGAGAACGTAACTTCTCATCACCGGGTGAGATAATCCATTACATAATAACCGTTACCAATACCGGAAATGTCACCCTTACAGGGGTAAGCATCAGCGATCCGATCGCAAGCGTCACATGTCCAAATGCACCATATACCCTTGCCCCAGGCGCCCAGGCCACTTGTACTGCCGAACATGTGGTGACGGCTTCAGATATAAGCGCCGGCAGGATAACGAACGTCGCCACTGCAGCAGGAACCGGTCCTAATTCAGCAAGGATAACACGGCCAAGCAATGAAGTAACGGTAACCCTTAACAACATGGCTCCGACTATCAGCTGTCCGCCGCCTGTTATAAGAAGCACAAGTGCCACTACCTGCGACATACTGATAACCGAGGGACTGGCTGCCGTTTATTCCGATCCTAATGATAACGTTGCTTCTCTTACCTGGGTTATGACGGGTGCGACTACTGCCTCATCACCCTCAACAGGAATTAACAACATTTCAAGATATACATTCAACCGCGGGCTGACCACTGTTACATATACCGTTACCGACGCCCTTGGATTATCAGCAAGCTGCAGCTTCACCGTATCAGTTGTTGACAACACACGTCCGACGGCCCTGTGTCAGGATATCACCGTAACTCTCGACATCAACACCGGTCTTGCCATTATTACGGTTGAGGATATCGACAACGGAAGCTTCGACAATTGTGAGATCGCTCTGATGACAATAAGTGATGATGAATTCGACTGCACGGATATAGGCGAAAACGAGGTTATCCTTACTGTCATCGATGGATCAGGAAACCTTTCAACTTGTACCTCAATCGTTACTGTAGTCTATGCAGACCTCGGAATAAGGGTAGTTCCGGATGAAGATATTATCTGCAACGGTGAAACAACAGCATTGATTCTTGAAAGCAACGCACCCGGTACAACCTGGACATGGACGGCTGATGCCAACAGCTATATCACCGGCGCTTCGGGAGATGACAGCGGACTCAACTCTGTAATTGCCCAGACTCTGTCGAATTCGGACAATGCGGCTCATAATGTCGTTTATTCAGTAGTTCCTACGGTTTACGGCCAGTGTGAAGTACCTGCCGTTACTGCAGAAGTCTGGGTCAACCCTGTACCGATGATTGCGGTCAATCCTCACGAAGATGTCGTATGTTATGGCGAAGGAATAACCCTTAATGTGAGAAATCTGAATGGTCAGGTCAGGGGACAGTGGGTGTATGACGTAAGGGTGGAAGCTGATCCCGAGATAGGCGGATACACTGAAGGAAGAACTTACACGACGCCTGTGAATCTAACCGAGGTACTTACCAACTCCGGAACTGAAAGACACAAGGTCGTTTACACATTCATTCCGAGAATCGTTCCGGGTGATGGCGGAGCCGATTGCATAGGTGAGGAAGAGGTTGTAACAATCTGGGTACATCCGAGAGTTCAGTATGTAACTGACATCTCGGTCTACAACGGATTTAATGTAAGCTGTTACGGTAAATCGAACGGTTACATCCACCTCGAACTGTCACAAAATCTTGCTCCCTACAATTTCGTATGGAACGGTCCTAAAGGCTTTAATGGAAATACTGAGGACATATCCGGACTTGTTGCCGGGACCTATACCGTTACCATTACAGATGTTAACAACTGTTCTGTTTCTGACACATTCGAACTTGATCAGCCCGAGAGGTTCAGCATGACAATTGAACCTTCGGTAAGTCTCGACGGACATTACAACATCAACTGTTTCGGTGCTCAAACCGGTTATGTCAACCTGGGTGCTGTCAATAATGTCGGCGCTGTCGACTATCTCTGGGCCGACGGGTACCTTGGAAGCAGCAGGCCCAATATGAAGGCAGGAACCTACAAGATAATACTGACCGACTCGAATAACTGTCATGCCGATTCTACTGTTACTCTGACAGAGCCCAATCCTATCCGGATAAGATTCGAGACTATCGATCCATATTGTCCTGATTCGCACGACGGAGAAGTTGTACCTGTTGTGACAGGAGGAGTAGCATTATCTGACTATCTGTACAGATGGGAGGATAATTCCACACAAAGAGCTCATACTGAACTTCCTGCTGGCTGGTATGCTGTAACGGTTACAGATAATAATATATGCTCGGTTACTGATTCCGTAAGGCTCGTGGGTATGAATGAGCTCTGCCTTATCATTCCTGATGCAATATCTCCGAACAGGGACGGTATTAACGATGTTTGGAATATAGAGAATATCCATCTCTATCCGAAGGTGGAAGTAACTATCTACAACAGGTGGGGTCAGCTTATATGGCAGTCTCAAGTAGGGTATCCTGTACCATGGAACGGCAGAAGCCGCAGCGAGGATCTGCCTATTGATTCGTATCACTATGTGATTGAACTTCACAACGGAACAAAGCCTATTATCGGGGATGTGACGATAGTCAGGTGAGGGGATTGAGGGCCTTACACAACCGTCAGCTGAAGCTGACGGTAACCGATAGAAACTAAAGGTTATTCTTCCTGTTGTTCCTGATTACTATCCAGGGGGATCTTATACCCCTCAGAAGAAGCTGACGGTAACCGGTAGAACCCGAAGATTACTCTCCGCTTTATTCCTGATTACTATCCAGGGGGATCTTATACCCCTCAGAAGAAGCTGACGGTAACCGGTAGAACCCGAAGGTTACATTCCCCGTTATTCCTGTTTACTAACCAAAGGACTAAACATCCGGCACATGCTCTTATATTGCCGTTGGCTTCAGCCAACGGCAATAAGCCCATACACCTTCCCGGGGCTTTAGCCCCCTCTGCCTTTTCCCCAGGAACTTAAGTCCCTCTCCGGAAACAGAGGATTAAGCAACAATCAGTGAACATTGGGGGCAAAATTTCAAGATGATGAAAAATGTCCGGTCAGTGACATAATAATAAAACCGGGATTCTGCCCCGGTTACATTAACTATTTAATTTGATTATTCCTGAATTGATTTTCCTCAGGCATCAGAACCTGTCGACCCAGTTGAATCGCTTATCGACATCCCCGAACTTGATTGCTACTGTAAGTTCGTGTGTTCCGTATGTGGCCCTTTGTATCTTGTTAAGAGTAAAATCGAAAGAATAGCCGAAGTACATGCTTGTCAGCTTAACCCGGCTCGTGAAGTGCCGCATCCCCACATGAGCGACCACTGCACTCCCTGTCCTGTATGCCAGGCCGGCCCAGAAATCATTGTTGTAATTGTATGTGAGCCCTACATCCAGTTGAGGCCGTACCTGCTCGGAAACCTTCAGAAGCATTGATGGCTGAAGTTCGCTTCTCACTCCGGTTTCAAAATTATAAGTTCCGGTAAAGTAATAATGCCTGTCCATCCAGTAATTCTTGTAAGCCAGTTCACCGAGTTTAACGTTAGCCCCGAAAAGCTGCATGGCCGAAAAACCGATACTGAATTTGGGATCGAGAATATAAAGGCCGAAATCGGTGTCGGGAACAAATATTCCTCTTCTTAATTCATTGTTCAGCCAGGGTTCATTCGGGTCTTCAAAATCAATATTTTCAATATCTATCAGGAAGTGATACCCTGTTACTGCCAGGCCAAGTGACAATTGCGTATAATCAGCTATCCATGTATGATAGCTGTAAGCCATCTGGAAACCTGTCCTCTGAATGCGTCCGTTCCTGTCGCTGAAAACATAACCTCCGAATCCTACCTTGCCCGGAGTTTTGGGTTTATACACTGTCTTGTTGAAAATATTCTGCTTCAGGCGGTAGGATCTTTTCAGTATCCTGGTCTGATAGCTTACCGAATAGGTCCTGGGAGCACCGGAATATCCTATCCACTGCTCACGTGCTGTAACATTAACACTGGTGAAACCATCCGCACCAGCAACCGAAGGGTTAATAAGGAACTTATTGTACAGGTACTGGCTGTATAAAGGCAATTGCTGTGCCTGCGACACCTGGTGCAGACAAAGCAGAATTGCTATATACAGAATCTTTTTCATGACTCCATCCCTGTTGATTAACACAGCCGGTTCCTTCAACTAATTCATCAGCGCGTCATAGGCACTAGCATCAGCGACATCAGTCTTGTATTGTCAGACTGCTCAATAGCTGATCCTTCCGAAGTAATTTTTTCGCTTATTACCTGTAAATTGTACTCCCCGGGTTCAGGAAAATAAAGAGATCCCATGTAGGAATCAGTCCTGAAATAAGGGTAAGAAACATCTTTACTGTCTTTTACGATTTTATCACACTCCGGGATCTTTTCAAGCTGATTGTCGAGAAGACTGATCTTAACCGAGTTGGCGTAATTCAACCTGGTGGTGTCAGTCGTTGCACTCGAAAGCCAGACTTTATACCGTCCGGGGTTCGGAACAACGAAAACCCATTCGGCGGTATTTCCGGAAGGATTTTCCTGATCGCTGTAGCAGGATGCTTCCTCGAGCTTCAGATGAAATGATCCGTCATGCTCCTGGGAAACCATGTCATTCCCTTCAGAAAGATCCTTGCTTTTACTGTTACTGCAGGTACTGAAGATACCAATGGCTAAAATGCCTAAAATAAGGACGCGTAAAGTTCTAATCATATTCTGACTAACATAAAATTTGCTGAAATATAATTATTTATACAAAGCGTTCCCAGCAGGTTTTGACTAACATTATTCATGCTTTGACCAATACACTGATTGGTTAATCAGGTGTAACTGATCATGACAAAGAAAGGGTCAGAACGTCGTTTCCCCGCGCACTCCTTTCCCCGGGTGCATGCCTTCCTGAAGAAGACCCTCGCTCACAACAAGCACTCCGTTGACCAGAACATATGATATACCTTCCGGTGAAAGGGAGGGTTCAGAATATGTTGCCCGGTCAATTATCTTTCCTGGATCAAATATTGTAATATCAGCATCGGCTCCTGCACAAATCCGACCCTTGTCCTTCATTCCCGGAGCAATCCCTTCAAGCCTTTGGGCGGGCATAAGGGTTATTTTCCTGAGTCCTTCCATCAGTGATATCACTCCTTCCTCCCTTACATATTTGCCCAGAACTCTCGAGAAACTTCCTGCCCCGCGCGGATGCCCCTTTCCTGAATCAATCATTCCGTCGCTTGCAATTATCACAATTGAGTCTGCAATCGTCGATCTGACAACATCCTCCGATATCGAATGCGCAATGACCATCCCTCCGCTTTTCCTGTATTTTGCAAAGCTCTCCGCGGTAAGTCTTTCTCCTGTTTCAGCCCACTGGAGATCTTCGTAATCAATCCCGAACTGCTCCTGCCAGCCTTCATTGTAAACAGCTGATTCAATCGTGGTCTGGGTTGCCGTATATGGGTAACATTCCACTGTTACATCCAGGCCGCGACTGCGTGACTCCTTTATCATCTGGAGCATGGCCGGCGTCAGTCCAAAGCCTATGCTCGTTACATGAACAACATGCAAGGGAGCGCCTGAAACGGCACTTGCAGCGATCACTTCCTCTAGGGCACTGATACAGCTGTTGGGTTCCGTACGGCCGCCATACCTGATATGAACATAACAGGGAGCTTTCGTCCTGCCTGCTGCCCTGAACATCTCCAGTATCTCCCACTTTGAAGAGGCGGGGGTGTACATCAGTCCGAACCCGACACCAAGAGCTCCTTCATTCAATCCCTTTTCTATCCCGTTTTTCATCTTCAGAATTTCCTCATCGGTGGCAGGCTTGCAGACAGCGTCAGCAACCGGAGCAAATCCTCCCGGATCATTCATAACCTCCATCCTTAGCTTGACATGACCTACACTTACTCCATGGTTAATTATAGCTTTGTCCTTTCTTTCGGAATACCATCGTTCCACATCGGCTGTCCCCATCTCCAGCTCCAGGGCTGTAGTAACTCCGTCCAACACCTTGTACCTGTAGTTTTCGTCATCCTGCCCATGCTGATGAATATCAATAAAGCCCGGAGCCACTACTAAACCGGTGGCATTGATAGTATCACGGCCAGAGATATTCCTTTCTGTTATCACCCTTACCGTGCCTTCCTTTATACCGATGTTACGGACGGCATCAAGACCTGATTCAGGATCCATAACCCTGCCATTAATTATTACCAGGTCATAATCACCATGTTCATTCCCGCTACCGGTTTTACATTGCCGGGAAATCATCGCTGTCATGATAATAAGGATAAGTGGCATCAGAAGTTTGGCAAGACGTTTCATGTGGATTCAATTTATTCACCCTTAAAAGATATTAAATTAAATCAATATTGACTTTCCCTTTCCGGAGCTTTAACTTTGATATTTAGAAATAGATTAGCGCATTGACCTAATAATCCCTGGTCTGACAACCATACAACTTCAACGCAATATCATGAAAACACTATCCTACAGTCTTTTGCTCTTTCTTCATTGGACACCCAGGGTGCTCGGGATCCTTTTTGCCATTTTTATAAGCCTGTTTGCCTTTGATGTCTTTGGCCAGGGAACCGGCTTTTTCAAGACCCTTCTGGCTTTTCTGATCCATATGATTCCTGCATTCCTGATAATCGCGATCCTCGTATTATCATGGAAATGGCCACTGACCGGCGGAATAGGATTTACCCTGCTTGGTTTTGCATATATTCACTGGGCCAGCAGAAATAATGAAGTCTATGCATTGATATATATCCCGATTATCCTTACCGGAGTATTGTTTCTGGCATCATGGTTGCTCAGGGATAGAATAAGGAAAGCACAGGATGCCTATAATGAGTAGCTTAGCTATTTTGTATCTACCATTATCGGCAGCCCTTTATCGTTTGTCATGATGATCAGCTTCGAATTAGGAGAGGCCGAAATTGCCTTAATCATTTCGTACTGAAGAAGCCTGTCGGTCAGGGTAGATGTCAGGATCTTCTGATAATCAGCAATGCCCTGAGCCTCAACTCTCTTACGTTCCGCTTCCTGTCTTTCCTTCTGAAGCACGAAAGTCATTTTCTGAGCCTCCTGCTCTGCATTGATCTTCGATTCTATCGCCATCTTCACCGATTCGGGCAGAGTAAGGTTCCTGACCAGAAGCTGCTCAAGCATAAGCCCTCTTTCCTTAAAACTTGACTCGATGGAAGTGAAAATCCTGTGCTGGAATTCATCCCTCTTCGTTGAATACAGGGATACCGCATCATAATATACGGCATTATCCCGTATTCCCGTCCTGCACACAGGTCGTACGATGACATTCCTGTAATCTGTACCTATCTCCCTCAGTATCCTTGGCGCCTCGGTGGGAATAACCTTGTAAAGGACAGTCAGATCGACGATAACTTCAAGTCCGTCGGCCGATAGGACATGTATCGCGTCGTCAGTACGGGCCGTGCCTTCATCCCGCATTCCAGACATGGTGTAGTTTTCCGTCCGTATGTCGAACATCACAACTTTCACAAGCGGATTGATAATGTTCAAACCGCTCTCAAGGATGTTGTTGCTTACCTTGCCGAACAATTTCTTCACTCCTACCATGCCTGGTTCGACCTGGCATACTGAAGCAAAGAGAAGCAGCACAATGAATAACGCAGCAGATCCAATCCTTATCGGCGACTTGTGTATTTTCAGATAAGGAACAGTCTTTGTGACGAAATAGGCAACAAGTATTATGATGAGCCCAACAATAATGTAAGTCATGTCATTTCAGTTTAAAGGGTTAACAGGCATTTTTGGTTCGGATTCTAAAGTTACTCATAAAAATCATTAGTGTCTGAAGAAAAGTAAATAATAATTCCTAATCTATTAACTAAGAACTATTTAAGTTAATTCTTGCTTTGCGCTGTGTTTTCATGTTCTCACCCTCTGCTTACACATTACCCAGGCTTTCCCCTCTCTACGCACGCCTTAAAGAGGAGGATCGAGGGGGGAGTTCGTGATGAACAGGCTAATTCGCAAGGGCTAGTAGTCAGGCATATTGTCAGTTAGTTTCAGTATAAGGTCAGTGGCCACTTCAGTTCGCGGGCTGAAATTGTCGCTGTTCATGTAATCCAGTATCGATATCAGGAGCTGCCTGGAAACAAGCCTTTCGTCACTAAGGTTATTAAGATCAATACTGCATACCAGGAGTTTTCCTCCTCCCGTCTTTGCCTCAAAAGCCAGTGCCAGCCTTCTGTTTTCGAACCAGGTGTCAATAAGTTGTATCAGAGGCCGGATCCCTGAAGGAAGATCATTAATTATCATTGCCTGCGAATGGGTGACCGGATCCCACCATTGCCAGTTGCTGTGGTATTCGGTAGGAAAGATCCTGAAAACAGGATGTGCAGGATCGCAAAGAATGCCAAGAGTATGTGGCGGCTGATTGTTTGTCCATGCAGTGTTCCAGAAAACCGTCGAGAATCCCGTCGCAACATCTGCACCCATCGTCCCCTTTATTTTCCCGTAGGTAAGAAAAAGGACCGATCCCCCTCCTGCAAGCACTGCCCGGCTTGCTGCGTCAAGTTTGTCAGTCACATGTACCTTGCCGTTTTCGGTTTCCTGCCCTGAGGGAAAAACCCAGAAATCCCACCGGTTCCGGAAAGGAGTGTTCTGTATTGAAACTTCGAGGGTAAACTTCTGTGGTTTAAGGATCCCTGAAGGATCGAACCTGACATCTCCGATTGATGTAATACCTGTTTCAATCCTCTCTGCAGCAAATGCCTGTTCATGAACCGACTCACCGTCTTCCCTAATTACCCTGCACATCACAGTTGCTTCGGGCAGGGATTCTCCTCCATAGTGTGCAATCTTTATTCCGGCGTTGAAAATTTCATCAGTGCTGATTATCATCTTCTCCATGACAGCAAGCGGGACAGTGGAGTTGCAGAACATCCTGAACTCTTCCGGAGTGATATAGCCCTTGCTTTCAAAGAAAGGATTCAGTATTCCCACAAGGGCAGTTCCCTGACCAGGGAAGTCGTGAAGCTGAAGCATTTGAAAACCGCCAAATCCCGGAGTACGGAATGCAGCTTCAATATCGGCCTTGTAGCATAGAGACTGAAGCTTGCCCGATGCCTTAAGAAAATCCTCCGCCTGATCACCCATTTCATTTTCATTCAGCGTTTCGCGGAATATTTCAAGATTGGTGGGCTTAAGGGGACCAGTATAACTGCTTATTTCACTGAAATCGGGGTACACGCACCATTGCCCGATCTCATGACCAACAACCGGTACAGTATAACGGGAGATGACCTCGCTGAAATCAAATCCTGTATTCGGAGCCTTCGAGTTGATTATGCTTCCGAGTCCGGATCCCCATTGCTGAATTCTCGGATCTGGGACAAGATGAAAATCATTTTCCGGAATAACCGGCCAGCCTGCCGCAGAGGTATATACTCTTCTGTTATCTGTTTCCCTCCAGTGATTTATCAACCCACCAAGAAATTCTTTCTGCCGCGACCCGGCAGGCTCATTCCCATAGGCAAGCATGCAGAATGAGGGATGATTCCCATATTCTCTTATTATCCTGTCTCCCTCCTCGTAAATGAATCTGTCGAGAGGTCCCCCGTCGCCTATTGCCGTGCCCTGGTTTGCCCACGATCCGCATTCAATATGAAAATATATCCCCAGCCTGTCGGCTGCCATGAATGCCGCCCGGGGAGGACAGAAGGAATGAAACCTGACGTGATTCATGCCATGGTCACGGACAGTACTGAGCACCTTTTCCCACGATGCGTAATCGGTTGGCGGATATCCGGTAAGCGGGAAGATGCAGCATTCTGTTGTCCCCCTGAGAAATACAGTATTACCGTTTATCTCAAACATTGTCCCGTTTGCCCTGAATTCACGCATGCCGAAATCAGTACTGCATGTGTCAATAATTCCTTCCCTGCCTGTAATACCTGCGTTAAGCCTGTATACCGCCGGATTGAACTCGCTCCAAAGCTCCTGATCATGGATCTTGTATTTTATTTCAATCCTGTGTTCACCCGAATCTGTAACAAATGTTACATTTTTTTGCGGCATGGTCCTGACTCTTCCGCCAGATGAACCACTAACCTCAATTATGAGTTTACCCCTGAATTCAGACATGCCCCCGTTTACAATCCTTACGGTTACATCTGCTGCTTTTTCATCCGGAAGGGGATGAACTCTTATTTCATCAATATAAACCTTCGGGCCGGCTGTCAGTTTAATTTCCCCCGCTATACCGTTCCAGTTTCCCTGGGTGTGATCGCTTATGCTGTGCGAATTAACTCCTACCGGGACAATTATCCTGTTGTCGATCCTGATGCTTATCAGGTTCTTCCCTTCCTTTACAAGGTTGCTTATATCATATTGGTGCGGCACTGAGAGGCTGTTCTGCGTTCCGGCCCTAAGGCCATTGACAAAAAGTGCCGATTCCCAGTGACATCTCTCAAGGAATAGTACTATCCTTTTGTCCTTCCATCCTTCAGGAACTTCGACCTCCTTCTGATACCAGGCCGCTCCTTTATAGTATTTAACAGGTTTAAGCCAGAAAGGAATTTTAATATTCCCTTCCTTTCTGTACTTTTCATATCGTTTTTCGACGAAGTATGATTTATCAACAATATCACCTGTCCATGGTGTATTGAGATCAATCTCACTGCCTTTGTTGTTACCGGCCATCGATCCGGGAAGGACAACAGTCTCATCTGACCTTTCATTATACCATCCCTGTTCAATCCCCTGATCGAGTGAATCAATCCTGAACATCCATTCGCCTGCAAGGGATATCTCCTCCCTCACCATTGTTTCAGGCCGTAAACAGCCGGCAAATACCGTAAGTAAAATCAAATATTTTCTCATATTCTGCTGTAAATTTTTTCGATTCAGATAAAAACATCCATTAATCCCGAGAAGCTTATCCAATAGGATCAGCTTTTTAACTATATAATCAGCTCCCGCCGGAAAGTATTAAAAATTGTTATTGTATTACAATAAATATCTATTGTGTTACAATAACTTTTTATTGTGCTACGATATATATTCTAATATAAAATACCATTTAGCGGATTTCTAATATCTGGGGTAAAATCACTACATTCCAGGTTGCTGGTTACTAGTTGCTCGTTGCTCGTTGCTCGTTGCTCGTTGCTTGTTGCTTGTTGCCTGAGAATGATCATCCTAGTTTTATATTATTATAATATAACCAAAAATGCCACAAATTCCCTATCATTCAACAATTTAACCAGCAACCAGGAACCAAACAGAAACCATCATTCTGAGTATTTCATTCACTTATTCATATCCCTTTCGATTTCCTCAAGGCTCTTACCTTTTGTTTCTGGAAGCTTTTTGTAAATGAACCAGAATCCCAGAACACATATAAATCCGTATAGCCAGAATGTACCTGACGCCATCAATGTCCGGTTGAGTATCGGGAAAGTGTATGTGAGAACAAAGCATGCCGACCAGAGAGCAAAGGTGGCAACCGACATTCCCTTACCCCTTATCCTGTTGGGAAAGATCTCCGACAGCACAACCCAGGTTACGGGAGCCAGCGACATTGCATAGCATGCTATGGCTGCAACGACCATCAGGAGAAGCGGAAATCCCTGCTGGTCAAAATAATACAGAGCACCTGTCAGAGCATAAATTCCCGCGAGTCCTCCTGCTCCAAGGAGCATAAGGGTTTTCCGTCCTATCCTGTCGACAAGGAACATCCCGGCAAAGGTGAAGATCATATTCACACTCCCGGTGATCACAATATTGAACAGAGTATCAGAGACACTGTAACCTGCTGAAGCAAAGATCTCCTGAGCGTAGTTGAAAATAACATTTATGCCGCACCATTGCTGGAATACCGCTATAACCACTCCTATCAGAAGTATTTTTCTGAAATCCTTGCTTTTGAGGATCTTCATTATCGGCTCATCCGTTGCCTTTTTGAGACTTTCCTTTATTGATTTATATTCAGACCTCGCAAACCTGTCACCACCGATCCTTGAAAGAATATTTATCACCCTGAGATGCTCCGATGGCTTTCTGGCAAGCCATCTCGGGCTTTCAGGCACGAACCACATCAGGACAAAGAACAGTAATGCCGGAACGGAACAGGCATAGAACATATGCCTCCAGCCAGTCTGTCCGTTCCACGAATTCATTATATCGCTGACAGTTGCCCCTTCAGGTACAGGCTGCGCTATCCTCCAGTTTATAAACTGGGCGGCCAGAATACCCGTTACAATCGTCAGCTGATTTATTGAAACAAATTTCCCCCTGACGGCGGCCGGGGTTATTTCTGCAATATAAACGGGCGAAAGGTTTGAAGCAAGGCCTATCGCTATACCTCCCAGGATACGGAAACTAACAAACGAGGCGATATCTGATGCTGCTCCGGTACCTATCGATGAAACAACAAAGATTACCGAAGCGGCTATCAGAAGCTTCTTCCTTCCAAAACCATCACTCAGCCAGCCGGAAAGTACTGCTCCCGCTAAACATCCTACGAGTGCGCAGCTCATGACCCAACCCTGCATCACCGGCTGGCCTGAAATACCGAAGTAGGGTTCGTAGAAAGGCTTCGCCCCTCCTATCACGACATAATCATAACCAAAAAGAAGTCCTCCCATCGCTGAGATGAGCGAGATCCCCAGAAGATATGTCCGGTTAAAGGTTTTGGCTTCCACTGTCTTGTTAACGGTATTGATTTACAGATTGATAATTGATTAAACCGAGGATGACAGATTCAATACAGCTTGTTAAATAATTAGTTTTCTGGCTTTTCCTGTGGTAGGAATGGATATTGATTACTTGTTGCTGGTTAACTGGTTAGGAATTCAATATAAAAAGCTGATCATATGGATAAAGAAGGATCATTCTGTCCTCCTGTCAGTTAACTAAAAACGATTAATGGTAAACAATGAACAAACAACCATAAACGATTAACCATGAACTATGAACGATATTATATATATCACCGAGCACCGAGCACCAAGCACTAAGCACCAAGCAACCAGCAACCAGCAACCAGCAACCAGGACCAGACAGCCAAAATCCAGCCCAAAATTCATTTCCTGTTATTGAACTCCCTGAGTGCCTCCAGCATGGCGATCACATTTTCAAAAGGAACATTTGCCTGAATGTTATGAACGGTATTGAAAACGAAACCTCCGCCATCGTTCAGGATACCACACTGTCTCTTAACCTGTTCCTTAACCTGCTGTGGAGTTCCGAAAGCAAACACTCCCTGGGTATCTACTCCTCCGCCCCAGAAAACGATCCTGCTCCCGAACTTCTTCTTAAGCATCACGGGATCCATTCCTTCGGCATTTATCTGAACGGGATTAATTATGTCGAAGCCGGCTTCAATAAGAAGGTCAAGTAGGGGAAGAATGGCGCCGCATGAATGTTTGAAGGTTTTCCAGCCTGTGTTTTCATGTATCCAGTCATTCATCTTTCTGTAATAGGGAACATAAACCCTCCCGAATGTCTCGGGCGAACAGAAAGTTGAGTTCTGTGTCCCGAAATCGGCCCCGCACATGTAGACAACATCTACCTTGTCGCCAACTGCGGAATGAAAATCCTTCAGGTTTTCAACCGCAATGTCCGTCTGCCTGTCGAAGAGTTCCTTTATAAAATCCTCCCTGATAAGTGTCGACATATACCACTCTGCAACTCCCCTGATCCCTTTGGGATGCTTCAGCTGTACTGCAGGCACAAGGGCAATGTCGCCAAGGGCTGTTCCCCCGGGATTGGCAAGGACTCCCTTCCCCTTCCCCGCGGCATAATCAGCCTGTTCCTTCCAGAACATGAGGTCGTGTTCACTGATCCTTCCGAACTCTTCCAGGTTATCTTCCAGCTTCAGGTTCGAATCGTCAATCGGCCCCTGACGGTCGAGAGCGTCAAAGAAGAATCCGGTTTTAGGCATCATGGCACTCGGAGGAACCGACGTATCTCCTTCAGGATGAATACAGATATCCCCGTTTTCGTTGTATGTGTAGTTAAAATCTCCCGGGAAGAGCACCTCCTGACCCCAGAAGGTCCTGTGCACTTTCCAGTCCCTGTTGGCGATTCCGAACATATTCTTCTCCCCGCTTAATCCTATGACGTCGATGTCCATCGCCCTGATAAGGTCATCGTCTACCTCGCCCAGCATCTGATAGGGTTCGATTATCTTAACCGGGATCTTTTCAAGTCCGAAGTAATCTCTAAGTTTCTCAATAACCACAGCGTGTATGCCCGTTACCGGTGCTGAGCCAAAGTCTACAACAACCCTGTCGGGCTGGCGGTGGTTTATTGTCTTAATGAAATTTTCCCTTGATGAGTTTTCCATAGCGAATCGTTATGAATCTTTTAAGGTTTATAAAGTTAAATTTTTATCCAGATAAATCCTTTAAGCAACATAATTTTGTTTTAAGCAGAAATTTGCCTACCTTAAGACTTGTTAAAGGCAGGCGATAAATCAGTCTGCCCGTGGTTCGCGGCTTTACAAAGTATAAGTTTGAGCATATGGATGATGTCAGCAAAATACCTGAACCATTACTGTTCAACCCTCTTAAACATTACCTCCCGTTTATAAGGGAATTTATTGAGAATCATGTCGCCGACAGCTCGGGACCGGGACTTAAAGCCCTGACAAGGGAGATAAGGCATATAGGAACCTGCGTGATGGATATCTATTCAGGTCAACTAAGACCGGATGAAATTTTCGGTGAAATAAACTCATTTCTTATAAGCTCCGGTCTTAAGTCAAAGGAACTCTTCATGAACTGGACGGGTCCCGGACATAATGACTACAGAATAGTAACTCTTTCCGACTCTTCCAGTTGGATGCTGAAATATCATGATCATCCTTCGCATTACGTCCATATATTTCCCGCCCGTTCAAGCCCGTACACCTTCAGGGTTAAGGCCAATACCCTCAAATCTGCCATTCTTTACATCATTGTGATCGGAAAGGATTACGTCTCCGAGGATGATCTTAACGGAGCAAGAGCTCTCGCAGGATTGTCGCCTGTAAGGGAGGTGACGGACGCTGAAGCCGTGACGGAAATGATTGAAATATTAAGGAAATAATAATCTCCAGGCAAAGAGAAACAGGCTTTCCGGTATTACCTGACTGATCAGCCAAGCTCCGAAATCTTTCTTAAGAGCATCTTATCTTTTATTACAACATCTCTGCCATCAATTTTTATTATTCCTTCTTTCTTCAGTTCAGTAAGAAGTCTTACAGTGTTCTCTTCTGAAATTGCTGACATTTCGCCCAGCTCTTTCCTGGTTATGGATAAACTATATTCTTCACTGCCATAAAATCCTGAAAGATATAGAAGACTTTCAGCAATCCTTCCCCTGATATTCTTCTGATTAAGGCAAATGATCTTATTCATGATAAGCGCTACCGATTTTCCGAAAGCCTTATTCAGCCGCAAGAGTACTTCATGATTTTCAAGATATAACTGTTTCAGAAAGTTAAGGTCGACCATACAGACTTTCGAGTCCTCGATTGCCGTAACGGAATATGTGTAATGAATACTTTCAAAGAAAGAGAGAAGGCCTATATAGGCAGGTGGTTTCATAAGGTACAGAATAATATTGTGCCCGTTTATCCCCTCAATATACAGTTTGGCAGTTCCCTCCACAAGATAAATGGCATGCGTTACTCCATCACCCTGCTTGCATATCCTTTCATGCTTCCTGAATTGAACCTGTATTGGCTCTGCGCCTGAAAACGACCTTCCGGTAAGCAGCATTGCTTCATAAATATCGCATTTCTTGCTGCAATTTTCACATGAAACTTCCCTTGTGACCTTCATCTGAGAATATTAAACATTTAAAAGACAATCCGGTATTATTCCTGAGCCAATCATTTTGAATATCTCTGATAAATATAGTTGATTTATTTAATTGTTTTATATCAATGTTACATTGCAATCTAATCAAGGATTTAAGCTATAACAATTTCTTTATTTTAGCTGATCCTTAAAACAAAAACCCGGAAAAATAAACTCTTATGGAATCATCAGATCAATTTAATTTCAGTCTCTTCCGGCCCAGGAATCTGCATGGAAGAAAAAACAGGAATGTGATCCTCAACATGCTTTTAGTCTGGGCAGTCGCTGTTTTCGGCTTTCAAATCCTTCTCAGGATAATTGAAAAGCCCACGCCTGAAAAGGCCCTTGCCGATTTCAATTCAGTATGGCCCGACGCCACTGTAAGGGATCTGAAAACTGTTAATTATCAGACGCTTCTCAACTCCCTTATTCTTGTTAAAGGAAAGAATATGGTTAATACCGATGACCAAATGATCCTGAATAAGGCAATAAGTACAATAACTTTCAGCGTTGCTCCTGATTCTTTGAAGTCAAAGATGCTATCGGAAATATCAGAAATTAAAGAACTGAAATCTAAGATAGCCCTGTCAGATGGCCAGGAATTCCTTGATATCAAGTCATCGATACTTACCCTGGAGAAGGGCTTTTCAGAAAATACAGCGCTTTTTACAGGACTTAAGTCAGGATCTCTTGAAGAAAAAATCTATACAGCCAGTCTTACTGATGAATACCCCGCTGCTTTATCGGATGCCTCTCTTGACAGATTGCCTGAAATAATGAAATTGTATCTCACACACAACCAGTCGGTCCTTACAGATACACTATTCCTGGGTTTCCCATTTCATTATTTCTATACTGCGATCTTCCTTCTGATCTTGTTCATTGGGTTGTGCATACTCTATAATGTTTTGATTGAATGGCGACTAAAGAAAGAAGGTGTAACCGAATAAAAACAGCAATATGAAAAAATTATATGCATCAATAGTTATTGTTCTTCTGGTATCATTGAGATTAAGTGCAGAAAGTCTGACTCAACTTGAAGGCAGTTTTAAAACTGGTCCAGCAATTATCCTTATTGCGACACTTCTGACATTTGTTCTTGTCGGGATTTTCTTCCGCGCCAAGGACCCGGCTGATTATTATGCTGCCGGCAGGAAAATTTCGAAAGTTGGTTCCGGGATGGCTATTGCCTCCAACTGGATGAGCGCAGCTTCTGTTCTGGGAATGGCCGGAATGATGTATGGATTCGGATATAACGGTCTTGCTTATGTCGTGGGCTGGACAGGAGGCTATGTCCTCCTGCTGATCCTGATGGCGGCCCAGATCAGAAAATACGGAAAATATACTGCACCCGATTTTATTGGAGACAGATATTATTCACGGGATCTTCGTATCGTGAGTGCAATATTCACGATTCTGATCTCTTTCGCTTATTGCGTGGGGCAATTCGGAGGTATCGGACTTATGTTTAAATGGATACTTGGACTTGATTACTCATGGGCTGTGATAATAGGCTCATCGGTTGTCCTTCTTTATACATTGATATCAGGGATGATTGGTGCTACTAAAAATATGCAGATTCAATACGTGATAATTGTTGTTTCATTTTTGATTCCCACATTTATAATGGCATTCAAATTTGACTATTTCTGGCTTATTCCCCAGATTGGATACGGGGCTGCTGTAACTGATATAGTCCAGGGAATTCCGGCACCAAATATCTCAAATGGAGTTGCACTGTTAAATGCATACGGCCATGATCTGTCAATAGTACCCAGTCCCGAGTTTGCCATGCCGTGGGATCCCTCAACCGGAACAACATTCTTTCAGTGGATGGCGATCTGCTTTTCGCTGATGGTCGGAACGGCAGGATTACCACATGTGATCCAGAGATTTTATGTCGTTCCTAAAGTAACCGATGCCAGATGGTCAGTTGTATGGGGATTATTCTTTATTTGCATTGTCTACTGGACAGCTCCTGCCTATTCAAGTTTCGGCAAACTGCTTTCTTCAAATCCTGAAGTCGGAGTTCTTGCTAAAGATGCCATAGTAGTTTATACAGCACAGTTGGCCGGAGTGAATTCCCTGGTGGTAGGATTGCTGGCAGCCGGTGCAATATCTGCTGCCTTTTCTACTGTTTCCGGGCTTCTTGTTGCCGGTGCTTCGGCCTTCTCGCACGATTTATACGTAAGAGTTATAAACCCGGCATCAACTCCCAGGAGGCAGTTACAGGTTGCACGTATCGGAACAATAATAATGGCTCTTGCGGTAACCATAGTTGCCCTGCTTAAACTGGGACTGATCGCACAGCTCGTATCTGTTGCATTCTCTATGGCTGCCTGTACAATCTTCCCTCTTTTCCTCCTGGGAATATGGTGGAGCGGATCAAACCGTACCGGAGCAAAAGCAGGTCTTTTTGCAGGAATACTGGTAACCACTATTTCCCTGACCTATTTTATTGTGGGTCTTGGCGGCGGACGACTCCCGGGTCAGGAATTTATCTCCTACTGGCTTAATGTCTGGTATTTCGCCTGGATCGGAGCCCCTCTTGCAGTTATTGTAAATATTGTTGTTTCTAAATTTTCTGCTCCTACTCCCCTGGAGATTAAAAGGTTTCTTGCTGAGCAGGTACATAATTGATGAGGTTTAAGGATATTTTTATTATATCAAAAGGGACAAGGGTGATCCTGGCGATCACCCTTACAGTTGCAACTCTCGCAGTTGTCTTTGCATTCTTTTATTACCGTTCGGTAAACAGATCTGAGGATCCTCGTATTCTGAAAGCCAGGGAATTTCTGGCAGAATACGACAGAATTTCCGGTAATACCCCAAGTATGGAAGCATTCCCTTTACTCGATTCCGCTTTTGCTATTTTCAGGGAAATTCCGGATTACAGATCCTCTTTTGAAACAGGCGTTATTTATAACAACAAATGCAGCGGATTGCTGATGATAGCCTTATATGACTCCTCGATCTCAAGTCATGAGAAGAATGTCCTTCTGAATCTTTCACTTGGTTACTGTGACAGCAGCATTTCGGTGTACAGGCAATGGCTCAGCGAATGGGACTCTCTTTCAGATGATGAGATAGAAAACAAAATCCGCAGCCAGATGCATAGCGGTGACCCGGCTTTCAAAGGATATTCATATGAAAAGCTGCTTTCAGGAAGGAAAAGAAATATCCTTGATGCTAAAATCGAAACGCCCAGAAGACTATCTGTCAGTCTTTCAAACAAAGGAATTATTTACAGGCACCTAATGAAGGTCGATTCAGCCCTGTTGTGTTATGAAGAGGCACTTGCACTTTGGAAGGATAACCGGACTGCCAAAAGCAATCTTAGCGTTCTGATGAACGGTGATCCGATAAAACCAGGACTGATTGAATCTCTTTTCCCTCCTGACAGAAAGAAAAAATAAAGCCGGGTATGAATTACAAAAAACTTACTCGCCATGATGAAAATATTTTTAATTAACCTGTTGCCCTCAGTTATTCAAAAAAGGTATTTTTTTTTGTGATTACGAATCAACCGGATGGAGCGGGAACTTTATAATTTAATCGATGAAAAAAGTATTAGTTACAATTCTGGCGATCGTCACTTTTAATGCGGATGGTCAATCTCAGGAACCTGATCCCTCCTGGGGAATCAGGTTTTCAGGTTTTGTTAAAACCGATATCTTTTACGATACCAGGCAGTCGAGTGCTTCAAATGGTTTAAGGGAAGGCCACTTTTACCTTTTCCCTGATAATATCCTTCCTGATGCTGCCGGCAATGACATAAATGCCAATCCCTCCCTGCACATACTTAATATCCAGACCCGTCTCAGAGGCGATATATCCGGACCAGATGCTTTTGGAGCCCTTACCTCAGGAGCAATTGAGGCAGAATTTTTTGGCACAAACGAATCAGATCTGAATGGATTCCGCTTACGGCATGCTTATGTCAGACTCGACTGGAAAAGTATTTCCCTTTTAACCGGACAGTACTGGCATCCTCTGTTCCCTGTTGAAAGCTTCCCAGGAACCATAAGCTTTAATACCGGGGCTCCTTTTATACCTTTCAGCCGTAATCCACAGATAAGGCTGACAGGAAAAACAGACCATCTCAGCATGTCTCTTACAGCTTATTCCCAGAGAGATTTTACATCGCCCGGACCTGATGGCAACAGCA
>MTKZ01027098.1_pt1 | contig 27155 bp, 24 predicted proteins | sample 1042781 | NCBI WGS metagenome assembly MTKZ01 (sample SAMN06212207, study PRJNA360539) | anaerobic digester metagenome | biome: Wastewater treatment plant; material: sludge; isolation source: anaerobic digester fed with sludge from wastewater treatment plant | place: Denmark: WWTP Viborg ... | reverse complement strand
TCCGGTCGTAATTCACGCACGGCAGCGCCGGCTTTCCACATTTCCGAATCACGCATCTGTTTAAGTTCTTTTTCCAGTTTGACCCGGTAATCGGGAGCACTGTTGGCCTTCAGAACAATGGCTGTTTCCTTGCCGCTTGCCACCGACTTATAAAGCTCGGCAAACACGGGGGCAACCGCTTTGCGGAATTTATGACGCCAATCCAGAGCGCCGCGCTGAGCCGTGGTGGAGCAATTGGCGTACATCCAGTCCATACCGTTTTCCGCAACCAGACGGATCAGGCTCTGCGTCAGCTCTTCCACTGTTTCGTTAAAGGCTTCACTGGGCGTATGGCGGTGTTTTCGCAGTTCGTTGTACTGGGCTTCCATAATGCCCGCCAGCGCGCCCATAAGCACGCCGCGTTCACCGGTCAAATCGCTGTAAACCTCGTTCTGGAAGGTTGTCGGGAATAAAAATCCGGAACCGATGGCGATGCCCAGGGCCAGCGTTCTTTCCATCGCGCGTCCCGTATAATCCTGCTGCACGGCAAAGCTGGAGTTGATACCGCTACCGTCCAGGAAATTCCGGCGGACGGATGTTCCGGACCCTTTGGGAGCTACCATGATCACATCAACAAATTTTGGCGGTATAACGCCGGTCTGCTTTCTGTAAACAATGGAAAATCCGTGTGAGAAATATAGAGCGTCGCCCTCTTTCAGGTTAGCCTTGACCTTGGGCCAAAGAAGTTTCTGCGCCGCATCAGAAACCAGATACTGAATGATGGTACCGCGCTTGACCGCTTCTTCAATCGGGAAAAGAGTCTTGCCGGGCTTCCATCCATCGGCAATGGCCTTTTTCCAGTAGCGCGCATCTTCCTTGGCCTGGCCGATGATCACATTAATGCCGTTATCCTTCATATTAGCCGCCTGAGCCGGCCCCTGCACGCCGTACCCCAGCACCGCCACCACCTCATTCTTCAAAACTTTCCGAGCTTTTTTCAGAGGAAATTCCTTCGCCGTAATAACATCTTCGAGAACACCGCCAAAATTAATTTTTGCCATATTAACCCCCTATTGAATAAAATATTATAATTTAGTTTTCCAAATTCAAAGCGACAATGCCGGTTCTTGTGATATCGGCTATGCCCAGCGGCTCCAGTCTGGCCAGCGCAAAATCAATCTGTGACCGATCACCGGTTATTTCCAGAATCACGTAGGTGTCGGCATTGACTATTACCTTCCATTTATTCATGTCTACAGCTTTCTTTATCTGTTCTTTTTTATCGGTTGCCAGATTTAACCGCACGAGGATCAATTCGCGGTGAATCGATTCCACATTGGTCAAATCATCCACCTGAATTACATCCACCAGCCTTCGCAATTGCCCTTCGATTCTGTTGATGGTGTCCTGCGTACCCACGGTGGTCATCACGATTTTTGATACTTCGTAATGTGTGGTTGAATTCACGCACAGGCTTTCGATGTTATAACCCTTACCGCCCAGGATGCCGGCGATTCTCGCCAGCACGTCCGGTTTGTTGTGAACCAGTATTGAAATGATATGTTCCTTCTTTTCCATCTTCTCCCTCATCATATTATTTATTATTTAATACTTCTTATTTAAAAACTTTGTCAAAAGCTACAGAGGCAAGGCGCGCGAAGCCTGAGAAGTGAGGCGTATTTTTCACATACGCCGCAACGCCGAAGGATGAAGCGCAACGCAGCATCTGGACTTTTCACGAAATCGTCAATTGATCATTTCTCTGCTCCCCAGCGACATGTTGCTGATCGAATCGCCCGGATGCACCATGGGGTAAACGCATTCTTCCCGGGAGACACGAAAATCCATCAGCACCGGTTTGTCAATAGCCAGTCCTTCTTTTAACACAGGCTCCACGTCTTCCGGTTTTGTGGCGCGCAAGCCCACGACGCCGAACGCCTCAGCCAGTTTTACAAAATCAGGCGCATAGGTCATATCTGTAAATGAATACCGTTTTTCGTAAAACAATTCCTGCCACTGACGCACCATGCCCAGATAGCCGTTATTCAGCAGAACGATTTTTACATTGATTTTATACTGCGCGGCGGTGGCCAGTTCCTGGATATTCATCTGGATACTGCCGTCGCCGGCAATGTCCACCACGTGCTTGTCGGGAAAAGCGCATTTCACACCGATAGCCGCGGGGAAACCGAATCCCATTGTTCCCAGTCCGCCGGATGAAATAAACGTATTGGGCTTGTCAAACGGGAAGAACTGCGCGGTCCACATCTGGTTCTGGCCGACTTCCGTTGTAATAATCGCGTCGCCGCCGGTCAACTTATACAGTGTCTCGATGACAGACTGCGGTTTGATGACGTTGCCGTTCTGGCAATAGGTCAGCGGCACTTTTTCCTTCCAGCCGGCAATTTCATNNTCCTTCAGCACCGCCTGGGTATCGCCGATGATCGGCAGATCCACGGCAACGTTTTTATTGATGGATGACGGATCAATGTCAATCTGAACTATTTTGGCCTTGGCGGCAAACGTATCGATGGTGCCGGTTACCCGGTCGTCAAATCTGACGCCCACGGCAATGAGCAGATCACAATGGCTGATCGCCATGTTGGCATAGTACGTTCCGTGCATGCCCAGCATGCCCAGCCAAAGCGGATCAGTCCCCGGGAAAGAACCAAGCCCCATCAGGGTTCCGGTCACCGGCATCTGATATTTCCTGGCAAACTCCGTTAGGAGCGATGACGCCCTGCCCAGAATGACACCGCCGCCGGTCATAATCAGAGGCTTTTTCGCCGCTGTCAGCAAATCCAGTAAACCGGCCATCTTTTTCGGAGCCGGTTTGTACGCGGCCTCATGATTTCTGATTTTGATGTTGGCCGGATCATATTCCGTCTGGGCCGCCATCACATTTTTAGGCAGATCAACAAGCACCGGACCGGGTCTTCCCGAGCGGGCAATATCAAACGCTTCCTTGATCGTCGCAGCGAGATCGTCAATATTGCGCACCAGAAAATTATGTTTGGTGCACGGACGGGTTATGCCGGTGATATCGCATTCCTGAAAAGCGTCGTTGCCGATCAGCGCAGTGGGAACCTGCCCCGTAAAAACAACCAGAGGAATGGAATCCATATTCGCCGTGGCAATGCCGGTGACTGTGTTGGTTGCGCCGGGACCCGACGTCACCAGACAAACGCCGACTTTTCCGGTGGACCGGGCATAGCCGTCGGCTGCGTGCACGGCTCCCTGCTCATGCCGGACCAGAATGTGTTTCATGTTGCTTTTGTATATCTGATCGTAAATATCGAGAACGGCGCCTCCGGGATACCCGAAGATAATTTCAACCTTCTCCTCTTCGAGCGCTTTCAGCAATATTTCTGTCCCCTTCAGTTTCATTCCTTTTCCCCTTTAAAATGATTTATAATTAATTTTTTACGGTCTTGTTTCAGGCCATGTCTCTTTCGCTTTTTTAAAGATCACTTAACCCGCTTACCCTGCCCAGAATTAATCCGCCGTACAAATTTCCACCTATAGCGACCTTCAGGATATGCGTTCCTGAAAGTTGAGTCTCCGATCCCACTCCGCTTCGCTCCGGGGATTGTTCGTTCTGCAAATTTCAGCGTGCTCCGCTTCTGAAATTTGGAACTCACAAAAAAAGCCGCCTGTTTCCTTGAGAAAAAGCGGCTTTATGCCAAAAACAACAAAGCCGCGGGCTTCAGGGGCCTGCGGCTAGTATCTTTTATTCCGGTTTCTTAAAGATACAGAGCAGCAGACCCCGTAAGTACGACTACTACGAGGACCAGTACTTTATTCAGTACCCGGATAATGCCGCTTTGTAAAACTTTAAGAAACATAAACACATCATTCCGTTGAATTATTTCGTGCTTTCAATAACGAAAAACACTGTCTTTGTCAACAATATTTTTTGCCGGACATTCTTTCCGGATCGTCGACACGCCCCAGGAATAACTCCCGGCTACCGGAATAAACCTTTAATAGAATCGCCCAGAGTGCTGCTGGGAGACGTTCCCAACAGGAAGGCTTCATTGGTCCCCTTTTCCGAAGGTCCGGCAGGCTCTCCCGTTTTCGGATTGATTTTTTCAAAGACGATGCCTTCCGGAACGGGAAAAGACTCCACCGGTGTGTTCTGCAAGGCCTTTTCCATAAAATAAAGCCAGATCGGTGCCGCCGCCCGTCCGCCGACTTCCTGTGATCCCAGCGAGGCTTCCTGATCGAAACCGATCCACACTCCGGTGATCAGCGAAGGCGTCATCCCGATAAACCAGGCATCACGCGTATCGTTGGTCGTTCCGGTTTTTGCAGCCACCGGACGCCCTATGCTCCTGACTCTCGTACCGGTGCCGCTTGTTACGACATCCTGCATGACATGAGTCGTGATGAATGCGATGCGGGGATCAATCACCTGTTCCGGCTGAACTTTTGTTTCTTCAAAAACATTGCCGGTGCGATCAACGATTTTTTTGATGAAAAAAGGAGAAACTTTCTGTCCCTGATTAGCCAAAACGCCATACGCTTGAACCAGCTCCTGCAGCGTTACCCCGGATGCGCCCAGTGCCAAAGACAGTGTTCGCACCAGAGGGGATGTAATTCCCATATTCATGGCGTACGAAACAGCATAATCAATGCCGATTTCCTGCAAAATTTTTACCGTTACAACATTGCGGGACAGCACGAGCGCCGTTCTCATTGTGATCGGCCCCATGAATTTGTCGTCAAAGTTTTTCGGCCTCCAGATGCCGTCAGGCTGCGAAACATCATCCACAGCAAGCGGTGAATCGTCAATAACGGTTGCAGGCGTCATGCCTTTATCAAAAGCCGCCGTATAAATGATCGGTTTGAACGCTGAACCGGCCTGACGTCGTGACTGCGTCGCGCGGTTGAACTCGCTTTGATTGAAGTCGCGCCCGCCGACCATCGCACGGATGGCACCCGTTCTGACGTCCATGCAGAAAAGCGCGCCTTGCACGAGACCGGATTTGTATTTATTCCGTTCCTCCAGTTCCTTCAAGCCCCGCTCCATCGCCTCCCCGGCGTACTTCTGCGCGGTCAGATCCAGCGTGGTATAGATGGAAAGACCTTCCTTGTACAAAACATCGGCGCCGTATTTTTCCTGAACATACCGTCGAACGGTCTCGACGAAATAGGCGGCCATCTTGTCCTTGGGGCGGATGGATCGCAGATTCATCGGCGCAGCATACGCTTTTTCCATTTCCTCCTGGGAAATATAGCCGTCTTCTTTCATGCGCGTCAGAACGTAATATTGTCTTTGTTTGGCTTTGTCATAATGAAGGAAAGGGGAATAATTGCTGGGAGCTTTGGGCATACCGGCCAGAAGAGCCGCTTCGTGCAATTTCAGTTCCCGGGCACTCTTCCCGAAATAACCAAGCGAAGCGGACTCTATGCCGTAAGTACCATGGCCCAGATAAATCTGGTTTAAATATAAATTCAGAATCTCGTCTTTGGTCAGGTACCGATCAATTTTGTAAGCTAGAATAGCTTCCTTGAATTTACGGGTATATTTCTTTTCGGGAGAAAGATACATCATCTTGGCAACCTGCTGGGTAATCGTGCTGCCGCCCTGGATGATATGTCCCGCCTCGATGTTTTTGAAAACCGCCCGGAAAATGCTTTGCAGATCGAAACCCTTGTGCGCAAAGAAACGGGAATCCTCCGCCGCCACAAAAGCCTGAACAACAACTCGCGGAACTTCCTTAATCTTGATGAGTTTTCTGTCTTCCAGAAAAAACTCATCGATCAGTTCGTTTTTATCGTCATAAACGCGGGAAGAAATGCTGGGACGATAATCCTTGAGCGCATCGATACCGGGCAAATCCATCGTAAAAGCATAGAATCCGATGACCCCGAAAACTGTCATCACCAGAATGAAGACGACAAAGCCCAGAAAAAAATTAAAAAGCGAAGAAAGTTTTTTAGCTTCTCCGTCGTTTTTTCTGTTTGACTTTTTACGATTTAGAAACATTTTACAGATTATCCTTCGTCATTTTGGGATTCTTCTTTTTTCGTCTCGGCAAATTTGGAAACAAATATGCTTATTTCATACAGGATCATGAGAGGAATTGCCATTAATATCTGGCTCAGGGCGTCCGGCGAAGGCGTCAGGACTGCGGCAACCAGAAAGATAACAAGAATCGCGTATCGCCTCTGTCTGGAAAGCTTGGCTGCATTGACGATCCCCAGTTTGGTCAGAAAAAAAATGAAAATCGGCAATTCAAAAGACAAACCGAACCCGAGCAGGAACGTTACAAAAAGAGACAAATAATCCTTAAACGAAAGCATCGCCTGCAAGTATTCATTATTGAAACTGACAAAAAATTTGAACGCCGTGGGCAAAACGATAAAATACCCAAAGAGAACGCCTCCGATAAAAAGCAGAGATGAAGAAATGACAAACGGGACAACATACTGCTTTTCTTTCGGAAGCAGTCCCGGTGAAAGGAATTTCCATACCTGATACAGAATGTAGGGACTGGTAATGATCAGGGAAGCAAAAAAAGCGATTTTCATGTACGTGAAAAAGGCTTCCGTCAAACCGATATAGACAAGATGACTGTCTTTCGACAACACTTGAGTCAGCGGACGGGTCATCACATCAAAAATCAGGTCTTTAAAATAATAACAGACACCGAAACCGGCCGCCAGCGCAATTAAAGAACGGGTGAGCCTTTTGCGCAGTTCCAGCAAATGATCGGTCAGAGACATTTTTTGATCTTCGGCGGCCTGGGTATTGTCCATAGTTTGACGTTTTGCCTTTTGCAGCGTTGATAGTCAGAGCGAATCAGTTTATCGTTTGGATTTATTCAGATGAATCGGATTTTACGTTGTCATGATCGGGCTTCTTCATTAAAAGAGAATTCTTCCATTCGTCGTCATTCTTCGGTTTTTCATCCACTTTGACGGCGTCCTTGATATCTTCAGTCACTCCGTCAGCCGCTCTGCGGAATTCGCTGAAGCCTTTACCAAGAGACTTGGCCAGATCGGGCAGTTTCTTAGGACCGACAACCAGAAGAGCAATTATCGCAATAATTATCAGTTCCTGCATCCCTATGCCAAACATCGTGTATCCTCTCCGGGCAACTTTTGTATTCCTATATATTGATTGCTGTTTTTGTCAATGTTTTTTGTCGCAGACTTTTTTGAATTTTCCGAATTCATCAAACAGCGATCAAACGAACAAAAACGTCCATTTTATCTTTTCCTGTTTTAAAGCGGTGATTTCTTTTGCTCTTTGCAACTATTTATGGTAAACGGAATTAACTTTTTTTAACGGCATTTTTACCGAAGAAGGTTCACTTGTCCAGGAAAACAGGCGTCGTCAAAGATGGAAAATACATGCAGCATTCGATGGGTTTTGCTCATCCCGAAAGCCCGGAGAGGCTCGCCGTCATTTACGAAATGCTGGAAAACCCGCTGATGTCCTGGAAATTCACGCCGATCGAACCGCGTGAAGCCACTCACGAAGAAATTGAAAGGATTCATGCTCGCTCTTATGTGGACTTTATCGCCAGCACCGCGGGCAAGCGCAGCGTTTTTCTCGATCCCGACACATCGACATCTCCGGAAACTTACGACGCCGCAAAGCTAGCCGCCGGCGGTGTCTGCAATGCCATTGACAGCGTCATGAAAGGCGACGTGGATAACGCTTTTGCTTTTGTCAGACCGCCGGGACACCATGCGGAAAAAGATACGGCCGCCGGCTTCTGCGTTTTCAATAATATCGCCATCGGGGCCATGCATGCCATCCAAAAACACAATTTAAAGCGAATTCTGATTGTCGACTGGGATCTGCATCACGGTAACGGCACCCAGCACAGTTTTTACGGGGATCAGCGCGTTTTATATTTTTCCACGCATCAATATCCCTATTATCCGGGAACGGGAAGCATTTCGGAAACCGGCCGGGGCCAGGGCGAATATTATACGATCAATGTCCCCCTGACCATGTCTGTCGGCGATGCGGTCTTTGTCAAGATATTCCGGAAGATTCTTGAACCCGTGGCGCTGGAATTCAAACCTGAATTGATCCTGCTGTCCGCCGGTTTTGATACGTATTATCAGGATCCGCTGGGCGCAATGCAGGTCACGCCGGAGGGCTACGCCGCTATGACGCGTATCCTTCTCAATATTGCCGACACCTGCTGTCAGGGACGTTTTGTAGCCGTCCTGGAAGGAGGATATCATCTGAGCGGACTGGTCAAGTCGGTAAAAGCCGTCTTGAACGAAATGCTGGATGAAACCCATTTCTCGGAAGAACGCTTGTCTCTGATGGAGAAAGACGTGGATGAAAGAACAACGGAATCCGTGATCGATAAGGTGATCACCAGAATAAATCCCTACTGGAAAGTTTTTTAAAGGAGATGATGTTTTTTGAAAATAAGTTCCCGCGAAGTTGAGTATGTGGCTCATTTGGCGCGTCTGGAAATAACGGACGCAGAAAAAGAGAAATTTACGGCTCAGTTAAACGACATTCTGCTCTATATTGATAAGTTGAACGAACTGGATACCGGGGATGTGAAACCGATAAGCCATGCAATCAGCATAACCAATGCGTTTCGCGAAGATAAGATATCAAACTCCATCGGCACCCGGGAGGCATTGGCCAATGCGCCGGACACCCGAGGTGAGTTCTTCCGCGTCCCCAAAGTAATCGATTAAAATCTCGTCCGAAATCACAACGTTGACTATTCCAGGCCCTAATTAAATATAAAGGAATTTTATGAAGTTGAATCAGTTAACCATTCATGAACTGCAGAAAAGAATCAAAACCGGCGAAACATCGGCCACGCAAATTACTCATGATGTTTTTGCCAGAATCAATGCTGTCGACGAAAAGGTTCATGCCTATATTCGTCTGATGCAGGAAGAGGCTTTTCAGGCCGCGTCAAAAGCGGATGAAGACATTAAACAAGGTGACATAAGAGCTTTAACCGGCATTCCTATCGCTCTGAAAGACATTGTCTGCACCAAAGGCATTCCCACCACCTGCGGATCGCGCATTCTGCATAATTTTATTCCGCCGTATGATGCAACGGTCGTGGAAAGACTGCGCAAGGCTGGAGCGATATTTGTCGGCAAGGCCAATATGGATGAATTCGCAATGGGTTCGTCCACGGAAACTTCCTATTTCGGTGCCACACGCAATCCATGGGATCTGGAACGGATTCCCGGGGGCTCCAGCGGCGGGTCCGCCGCCGCGGTTGCCGCCGATGAATGCATCGCCTCCATCGGTTCCGATACCGGCGGCTCCATCCGTCAACCGGCGGCGCTTTGCGGTACTGTCGGCATGAAACCGACCTACGGACGGGTGTCGCGCTTCGGTCTGATTGCTTTTGCCTCATCGCTTGATCAGATCGGACCGTTTACCAAAGATGTCGAGGACTGCGCCATCATGATGAATGTGCTGGCCGGGTATGATCCGAAAGAATCCACTTCCGTGAACGAGGAAGTTCCCGATTATCGGCAATTTGTCGGGCGCGACATCAAAGGCTGGAAAATCGGCATCCCGAAGGAATATTTTATCGACGGCATTGATCCGGGAGTCCATGCCGCCATTAAGAAAGCGATTACCGTCATTGAACAGAGCGGTGGCCAGTGTGTGGATATTTCACTGCCTCATACACAATACTGTGTGGCAACCTATTATATTATTGCTCCGGCGGAAGCCAGTTCCAATCTGGCGCGCTATGACGGCGTCCGGTACGGGCTTCGGGCACAAGATGTCCGGGATATTTTGATGATGTATAAAGAATCCCGCAAGCAGGGTTTCGGCGCGGAAGTAAAAAGAAGAATTATGATCGGCACCTATGCCTTGTCCGCGGGATATTATGACGCCTATTACAAAAAAGCTTCGCAGGTGAGGGCTCTGATCAAGAAGGATTTCGACAAAGCGTTTAAAATTTGCGACGTGATTATGACGCCTACATCCCCGACACCGGCTTTTAAAATCGGCGAAAAAACAGATGATCCGCTGCAAATGTATCTTTCCGATATTTTCACCATCTCGGCCAACCTGGCGGGAATACCGGGAATCTCGGTTCCCTGCGGATTTAGTTCGAGCGGTCTGCCGATCGGAGTGCAGTTTCTGGCGAGCCATTTTGAAGAAGGCAAACTCATTCAAATCGCCTCTGCTTACGAGAAAAACGCCAAGATTGAAAAGAGGAGACCTGCATTATAATGGATTTTGAAACAGTCATCGGGCTGGAAGTTCACGCCCAAATGTTAACGGACACGAAAATTTTCTGTAACTGCTCCACCAAATTCGGCGCTGCACCCAACAGCCACACCTGCCCGGTTTGTCTGGGCATGCCCGGCGTTTTGCCGGTACTGAATAAAAAAGTCGTGGAATACGCCCTGAAGATGGCACTGGCAACCAACTGCGAAATCAATAAATCATGCGAATTTGCGCGCAAGAATTACTTCTACCCCGATCTGCCCAAGGGGTACCAGATATCCCAGTATGCCTATCCGCTGGCCGAACACGGCTATGTCATGCTGGAGACGAATGGCGAGCAGAAAAAAATCGGCATCACCCGGATTCACATGGAAGAAGACGCCGGCAAACTGCTGCATGACGAGCACAACCCGGTCAGTTACGTCGATTTAAACCGTACCGGCGTTCCGCTGATTGAAATTGTCAGCGAACCGGATATGCGTTCGCCGGAGGAAGCAGCCGATTATCTGAAACGCCTGCACGAAATTCTAGTGTATCTGGAAATTTGCGACGGCAACATGGAAGAAGGTTCCTTCCGCTGTGATGCCAACGTATCGATTCGTCCCAAAGGCCAGAAGGCATTCGGCACCCGGACCGAATTGAAAAACATGAATTCCTTCCGCAATGTGCAGCGCGCGCTGGAATACGAAATCAAGCGCCAGCAATACCTGGTGGAAAACGGCGGCACAGTCATTCAGGAAACCCGGCTTTGGGATGACGCCCAGGGCGCCACCAATTCGATGCGCAGCAAGGAAGAAGCGCACGATTACCGTTACTTCCCCGATCCCGATCTTGTCCCCATCCTGGTTGATGAAGCGTGGGTGGAAAAAATCAGAAAAGAGCTTCCCGAACTGCCGCTGGCCAAACGGGAAAGATTCATCAAGGATTATCAAATACCGGCTTACGATGCCGGCGTGCTGACCGCCGACAAGGCGCTGGCTCTTTATTACGAAAAGGTGGTCAAACTCTGCAACAAACCCAAAATCGCCAGCAACTGGCTCATGGGAGACGTTATGCGTTTTCTCAATGAAGATAAACGCTCTGTCCGCGAATGTCCCATCAAGGCCGAATCGCTGGCCGATATGATTCGATTGATTGAAGAAGGCGCCATCAGCGGAAAGATGGCCAAGGAAGTTGTGGAGGATATGTATAAGACCGGCAAATCGCCGCAGAATATCATCAAGGAAAAGGGCCTGGTGCAGATTACCGATAGAGATGCTCTGGTTAAAACAGCCAGCATAACCGTCGGTAAATATCCGCAGCAGCGTGATGATTATCGCGGTGGAGGCAGGGAAAAACTTTTTGGTTTTTTTGTCGGTCAGGTTATGAAAGAGACCAAGGGCAAAGCCAATCCGCAGCTTGTCAATGAAATCCTGAAAGAAATTCTTGATAAGAAAGATGATTAAAACAATTTTCTGGAAAAACAATGCGGTCGTTTTAATCGACCAGAAAGCTCTGCCGCTTGCCGAGAAATATATAGTCTGCAAATCATACAAAGCAGTGATTGCCTGTATTAAAGATTTGACTGTGCGCGGAGCTCCCGCCATCGGCGTTGCCGCTGCGATGGGCGCCGCTCTGGGAGCGATTCATCTTGCCTCTTTATCGCCGGATAAATTCCGGAAAAAGTTTTACGCCATTTGTGATGAGATTGCCCAGGCACGCCCCACGGCACGCAATCTTTTCTGGGCGCTGGAGCGCATGAAAAAAATTGTCAGTCATTCAAGTCAACTATCCCAACGAGATATAGTCAAAGAACTAATCAAAAAAGCCAAGCATATCTGCTCCGAAGATATAGCCATCAATCAACAAATGGGGAAAAACGGAAGCCGGATAATTGCCGACGGCGACAATATTCTGACGCACTGCAATGCCGGCGCGCTGGCGACAGCCGGATACGGAACGGCGCTGGGCGTCATTCGTGCAGCCCGTAAACAAGGCAAAAAACTGCACGTTTACGTGGACGAGACCAGACCTGTCCTGCAGGGCGCACGGCTTACCGCCTGGGAACTCAAAAAAGAAAAAATCCCTTACACACTAATCACCGATAATATGGCGGGATTTCTCATGCAGCAGAAAAAAATAGACAAGATTATCGTCGGGGCAGACAGAATTGCGGCCAACGGCGACACGGCCAATAAAATCGGCACCTATTCTCTGGCGGTCCTGGCGCAGGCTCACGGCGTTCCTCTCTACATTGCGGCGCCGCTTTCCACGATTGACGTTTCATTAAAAACAGGAGACTCGATTCCCATCGAAGAAAGGAAAAGCGATGAGGTGGCACATCTTCAAGGAACCCGCAGCGCTCCCAGGGGAACGATCGTTTATAATCCGGCATTTGACATCACGCCCGCCCGGCTGATCACGGCGATGATCACAGAGAAAGGAATTTTAAGAAAACCTTTCCGCGCATCCATTGCCCGTCTGTATAAAGGAGAAAGGGGATCATGAAATTATTCCTTTTTGATTTTGACGGCGTGCTTGTCGACTCGCTTGACGTTTATGAAAAAACGGTCAAGGACAACCTTCAAAAAATTAAACAACCTGTTGTACAAAGCCGGGAGGAATTTCTGGAACTCTTTGAAGACAATTTCTATACCTCGCTGAAAAACAAGGGCATTGATCTGAATGTGTTTATGAAAGCCGCCGAGGATATTCTCGCGCAGGTCCGGATCACGGACATGAAACCGTTTCCGGATGTTGCGCCGGTTATCGAANNAACCCAATAAAATATATTATATTGGCGATACGACCGGCGATATCAAGGAAGGAAAGCAGGCCGGGGTAAAAACCGTGGGAGTGACCTGGGGATGGCACAGCAGAGAAAGAATGGCTGCTGCCGAACCGGATTACCTGTTCGATACGCCCGGCGAACTTTTGCAACTAAGCTAGGTTTTTAAACATGAATGATTTACTGGCATATATCAGCAACTGGTCTGTTCTGAAATGGGTTGTGCTTGTGCTGATTGCCGGATTTATCGGACAATTCGGCAGAATGGCGGCTGAAGCCATCGCCAAAAAAATCCGTGCAGGCCGGCCCCAACAGGAAAACAAAACAATAAAGCCGGAAACTCCCTTGCAGACTCCGGCACCGCAGCCTGTATCATCCGGTGACCTTCCCGACAAAAAACTCCTCAAAGCGATTGCCAAAGCGAAAAAAAAGGAGGCGAAAAAAAAAGAGTAACCTATTCCGACAGGCGCCTGATGTGTGTTTCCAGCAGACGATTCTCATCAAAATCTTTCAGTCTGAGATATTCTGGCGTCGCACCGGCAAAAGCGCATTTCGGCGCCAATCCGATTAACTCCGATTCCAAAATCTGCGCACCGCCTTCAGCCGCGAGAGCTTTCACCCGGTCAAAGACGGTTTTCAAGGGTGTTTCCTTACAATCGGTCAGATTGACCGAGACCTGCGCCAGTCTTCGTCTTTTCAGCATCACTCCGATCGCCCGCACATTCTTCAATCCACCGCCCTTCTCTCTGATGCGCGAGGCGATATGCCGCGCCAGAAGCAGATCGTCAGAGACCAGATTGATATTGTAGGCAACCAATAAATCCCGCGCCCCTACAGCGGTGGCGCCGGACCGCGCGTTGAATTGATTTTCTCCCGCATCGGGAAGGCTTTCCGTAGAAGACATTTTATCAGCCAGTCTTTCATAACCGCCGCGGCGGACATCGGGAAGTTCAACATTCCGACCGTTGCGCGCAGCGTAACCGTAAAAATACACCGGCACGCCGAACCGCTGGGAAAACCGCATGCCGAACGCATGAGCCAGTTCAACGGCATCTTTCATTTTTGCCCGGCCCAGCGGAATAAAAGGAACGACATCGACGGCACCCAGCCGCGGGTGAACGCCCGACTGTTGCCGCATATCGATTAATTCCAGGGCCTTTCCACAGGCGGCCAGTGTCGCGTCCAGCACATCATCGGGTTTTCCCAAAAAAGTAAAAACACTTCTGTTATGATCGGCGTCCCCGCTGAAATCGGCTAAACGGACGCCGGGAAACATTTTAAAAACAGAAACAATGGATAAGATTTTTTTGTCATCGCGTCCTTCACTGAAGTTCGGTACGCATTCAATGATCTTCATGTCTATGCCTGATAAATTTTTAAGCCCGGAAATTCGATACAGGTCAGTTTCCCGCCGTAAACTGCGCCGGTATCAATGCCGATCTTGTTTTTGTCAATCAGGGGGGTCATTAACGGCGTGTGACCGAACACAACCGTCTTGTCAAAGTCTTTTTCTGTATTGATAAACTCGTACCGGATCCATAATAGATCGTTTTGCGACTGTTCCGCGACCGGAATCCCTGGTCTGAGACCGGCATGAACAAAAATATATTTTTCGGTTTCATAATACGGCAGAAGGGTTTCAAAGAATTTCCGGTGCCTTGCGGACATTTTACGTTTTCTTTCCTTGATATCATCGGACAAAAATATTTCATAGGAACGCAGGGTCTGCATGCCGCCGTTTCTCAGATAAATCTCTTCATCCACGCCCTCCAGATAATTCATAAACATTTGTTCGTGATTGCCGAGCAAACAAACTATGTTTTCATGCGAATCCTGCAGGCCGGAAACATAATCGACAACGTCCCTGCTGAATTCACCGCGGTCGACGTAATCGCCGATAAACACCAGGGTGTCTTTTTTGAAATCGATGTCAATATCCGATATCAGCGTTTTAAGCTTTGTCAGACAACCGTGAATATCGCCGATGGCATAGATTTTCCCCATATGGATCTGCTCCCGTTGCCTCGGCTCTTAATCCAGCAGTGCTTTGGTAAAATTGCTGCTTTCAAAAACGCGCAGATCGTCCACGCCTTCACCAACACCGATATACCAGACGGGCAATGCAAGTTCACTGGCAATGCGCACAACGACTCCGCCTTTGGAGGTGCCGTCCAGTTTTGTCAGCACGATGCCTGTCGCGCCGATTTCTTCTTTAAACGTTTTGGCCTGAGCCACGGCATTCTGGCCGGTGGTCGCATCCAGAATCAGCAGAATCTCCGGCGGCACATCCGGCAATTCCTTGTTGATGATTCTTTTCACTTTTTTCAGTTCTTCCATCAGATTGACACGGGTGTGCAGCCGCCCCGCGGTATCCACAATCACCACCCCGTTGAAACCGGCCTTGACTTTCGACATCGCGTCAAAAACGACCGCTGCCGGGTCGGCGTTTGTTTTGTGTTTAATAACGGGAGCGCCCACGCGTGCTCCCCAGACCTCGAGTTGTTCGACGGCGGCAGCCCGAAATGTATCGGCAGCCACCAGCAAAATTTCATGGCCTTCACTTTTCAGGATATTGGCCAGCTTTCCGATGGTCGTGGTNNATGATCAGGGGCTTTTCCATTTTTTGCAGAATGGCCGTCATGCGTTCCTGTAAAACTTTTTTGATCTCCTGAGCGTTATTCAATTCATTGCGGCTGACGCGCTGTTTGACGTCATCAATCAGATCGTAGGTAAACTGCGGCCCCATATCCGCTGAAATCAGAAGTTCCTCCAGATCTTCGAAAAGTTCCTGGTCCAGAACCCTCTTGCCGAACACCAGATTATCCAGACTCTTGGTCAGGGCGGTTCTGGTCTTGACCAGCCCCGCTTTCAATTTTTCAAAAAGACTCGATTTAGCCATAGAAGCACCTTTCATCCTGCCACAATTGATTCATAACCGCTTTTTTGTAAGAAGTAAAGAGACGGATTAATTGAGATTGACGGAAACCAGAGTGGATATCCCCTGTTTCTGCATGGTCACGCCGAAGAGCGTGTCGGCAACTTCCATCGTGCTCTTGTTATGCGTAATCATGACAACCTGGGATTTCCCAGCGACATCCTTGATCAGACGATTGAACAGATTTGTATTGGCATCATCCAGGGCGGCATCGACTTCATCCAGCACCAGAAACGGCGAGGGACGATATTTCAAAATGGCAAAAATAAGAGCAACCGCCACCAGTGATTTTTCACCGCCGGAAAGCAGACTCACATTCTGCTTGCGTTTGCCGGGTACCTGAATATCAATATCAACGCCTGTTTCCAGCATATCATTTTCGTCCGTCAAAAGAAGTTCTCCGCGTCCGCCGGGAAAAATCTGCGCGAAGACTTCTTTGAAGCACGCGTTGACGGCTTCAAAGGTTTCCGCAAATCTGGCGCGGGAAATTTTATTAATCCGGGCAATGGTCCGCTGCAAAACATTGATGGATGCATTCAGATCGGCAATCTGTGTCGACAGAAAATTGTAACGCTGGTCGAGTTCCTCATACTCATTCAAGGCAAGGAGATTCACCTCGCCGAATGTCTCGAGCATCTGTTTGTTTTTTTCCAGAGCATCAACGATCTCGACCAGTTTTTCTTCCGTGACCTTTTCAAAATCCGCGGCCATGCCGGCCAGATCAACATCATGTTTTTCGGCCACGCTTTTTCTGAGGTTTTCTCTGTTTAGGGTTATTTCCCGGCTTTGAAATTCCATTGCATTGACCTGCTGGCGTAATTCATCCAGATTCTTCTTGATTTCCCTGATTTCACCTTCCAGGATCTTTAGTTGTGCATCTTCACGGTTTTGCTCGGCTTTTTTCTCGGCCAGCAATGCTTCCTGTGCCGCAAACGCGCTGTATATTTCTTTTAACAAAACCTGATCGTTCTCAATGCCTTGCGTCAATTCGGCGATCTGCTTTTCACAGAACACGATGTCCTCTTCTTTGGTCCTCTGTTCCTGTTCCATGGAATCAATATGATCCTGCAGCCTGGATATCGTCCGTACATCCCCTTCTTTCTTCTCCTCCAGAGAGGCCAGTTCTATTTTCCCGGCGGTTACATAACGTTCCTGTTCGTCAATCTGGACGCGGGACTGTTCTTTTTGAACGTTTAACGCGGCGATGATGTCGTTGATCTGTTTTTCTTCACCGTCCTTTTGCAAAACATCCGCATTGAACCTTCGGAGCTTTTCTTCCGCTTCCGTCTTTTCTGTATTCAGGGTTTGTCTGTTGAACTCCAGAACGGCGATTCTCTGTCTGAGTCTGTTGACATCGTCGTCAAAACGTTCGCGATCCTTTTTTCTGCCGTTGACGGTAATTTCCAGCGCATGAATTTCCGTCTTCATTTGAGAGCTTTCTTCTTCCCAGCGGGAAATGGTCGCTAAGATTTTAGTTCTCCGGCCAACCTTGGTTTCCAGATCGAGAGATAAGGCTGCAATCTCTGCCTCCAGTTCGCCGATTTCTCTTTTTGTCGCCAGCAGGCTTTTTTCCACCGCCGAACCGCTGCCGCCGGTTAACACACCGTGCGGGCTGATGATATCGCCCTCCGGCGTGACAAACGTCCCCCGGAAACCGTTTTTCTTCCAGAGAGAGATGCCGTTTTCAATCGTGGGAATCAGCAGAACGTCACCCAGCAGGCAGTCGATAATGGGTTTAAAATCATCGCGGACTGTTACCTTGTCCAGCAGGGGTTTCGCTTCATTGAGGTGCGCTTCGCTGTAAGTCCTGGCATCATGGGTTCTCAAATCGACGGAAATAAAACTGCCCCGGCCCAACTGATAATTCTTCAAGTAATCGATAGCGCGCACACCGTCTTCCTGACTTTGCACTACCACGTACTGCAGTTTTTCACCCAGGACGGCTTCCACGGCAGCCTCATATTCACGGGGAACACTGATATGATCGGCAATCACGCCGTAAAATTTATCACTGTGCTCTTTATTCTCGATAATCGTTTTAACGCCCTCGTTACTCCATTTGGATGACTCCTGAAACTCCCGCAGAGAAATCAGTCGGGTGGATTTGACGCTGGTGTCTTCCCTGAGTCTTGCAATATCTTCCTCGTTAAACTGTAAATCCGATCTGAATCGATCCAGTTCGGTTGCCGCTTCCGCCATTTTAGCTTCCAGTCCGACAATGTCCGCTTTCTCTTTTTTCAAGGCTTCGTCGGCCGCCTCCAGCCTGGCGCATACGTCGGCCATCATCTTCTGATCTTCTTCCAGTTCGCGGGTTTCCTTTTCCTCTCGTTTCTTCAGATCCTCGATATTTTTGCTGAGGCTGGAAATCATATTATGAAGTTTGGCTTTTTCCGTCACGACATCGATAAACAAAATCTTTTTTTCTTCCAGCTGACTGCTCAATGCCTTGTCGGCTTCGGTGAGTTCCTGGACTTTTTGCTGAAGCGATTCGTGTTCGGCTTTCAAAGCGACGATTTTATTTTCCGCTTCTGCCGAATTTTTCCGCAGATTTTCGATTTCAGCGGCTAAATCGGCTTTTCTCGTCTGCAGCACCTGAATTTCCGTCAAATCTTTCTCCCGGCGTCCGGACATATCGGTCACCTGACGTTGGGCAAACTCAATACTTTTTTCCTTGATACTGATGGTGTTTTTGATTTCGTAAAGTTCCTGCTGAACTTTCGCCGTCAGTTCCTCATTCTCCAGAAGTTTCACTTTCATTTCATCCAGCATCGATTCTTTCGCTTGGAAATCCGCCCGGATGAGAGCTTCCTGCTGCTGTAATTCCGTGCGCTGTTGCTGCAGATCCGACTCCCTGGCCATAAAGTCGACATAGGTTTGCAGGGCAACCGTTATTTCCGCTTCTCGGATTTCCTGCTTGATTTTTTTGTACTGTTCCGCTTTCTTCGCCTGACGGGAAATGGTGTTAAGCTGCGTTTTGACTTCCTTGATAATATCGTTGAGCCGCAGAATGTTCTGTTTCGTCAGGTCCATCTTACGGACGGCCGCTTCCTTGCGGCTTTTATATTTGGAAACGCCGGCGGCGTCTTCGATGTACAACCTTCTGTCTTCAGGCTTAGCCTCAACCAGATTGGTGACATGGCCCTGTTCAACCAGCGAATATGTCCGGGCACCGACACCGGTCCCCATGAAGAATTCCTTGATGTCGAGAAGACGGCAGGGAACTTTATTAATAAAATATTCGCTATCGCCGTCCAGAACAACTCTGCGGGAGATGGAGACTTCGTTTAAATCGGAATAAGCACCGGGAAAACTCTGGCCGTTGGCATACAACGTCATCGTCACTTCAGCCATGCTGACCGGTGCCGAATCCTGGCTGCCGTTGAAGACCACATCATCCATTTTTTTGCCTCGCAGTGCCTTGACTCTCTGCTCACCCATCACCCAGCGAATGGCATCGACGATATTAGATTTGCCGCAACCGTTGGGACCGACAATACCCGTAACACCGTTGGAGAAATCCAGCACGACCCTGTCCCTGAAGGACTTAAACCCCGATATTTCCAAATTTTTCAGATTCATAAACAAGCAGCTTTATTTAATTGTTCAAAATTTGCAAAATTTTAGCAAAAGAATATACCTTTGTAAAGTGAAAATACAATAAAATGTGGTTTTAATATATTCATACCACAATATGTAGTGCTTTGATTTTTTTAGCTTTTTAATGAAATTCCGTACTTCATCGAAATTAAAGAGAAAAACCATGAAAAAGCAAGAAAAGGCAGGGGATGTTCCCCTGCCCTGAAAGCAACACATAAACTTAAATTATTGAAATATTTAGCAATTAATACTTCCCCGCAATGTAGTTACTCAACTGGTTAATCAGTACATCTTTTTCAGAAATCGTCGATTTTACAACATCACCAATAGAAACTATCCCCAGAAATTTGCTTCCTTCAAAAACCGGAACATGCCGAATATGCTTGCCCGTCATTAATACCATGCAACCCTCCATCGAGGTGTCCGGCTTCACGGTATACATCTTATTAAAAGGCGTCATGATTTCTTTGACCAGTGTTTTGGGAGATGTTTTTCCTTTCAGGACGATTTTTCTCGCGTAATCGCGTTCTGTGATTATGCCGGCAACTTTACCTTTCTTATCCACGACCACCAATGCCCCGATTTCTTTTTCTGCCATGAGTTTAAGGGCTTCAAATACTGTATCGTTCGGATTAATTGTCCACATCTGCTTCGACTTGCTCTTTAAAATGTCGCTCACTCTCTGCATAATCCACACCTCCTGATAAAGTCTGTTTATTTTTCTCGGCTGTGAACTTATTTTAAAAGAAAAATGGGAATATGGCAAGCACAATGTAAATCCTCCCGGGATCCGCTTGTGCTTTTTGATGAAAGGCTTGCCGATTCCGAAGGACGATCACTGTCAGATTTCTTCCCCGGCCTTGTAGCCTTCATGAATGGCTTCCAAAATCCGGCGCGGACTGCGGGCATCGCCTACAACCCGGTAAGGAACGGCCAACGCGTTAAGCACATCCTCCAGAGTATTTTCCGATTTCGCGCCCATGGCGGTCACGATCAGGGATGCCTTTTCCTCACTTGGTTTGTCCGCCTGAACATATCGCACGATGTTGTTTTCAATCCCGAGGACTCTGGCGCCGAATATTATTTTTCCCCCGCTGTCTTTGATGCGTTTGTTCAGCCAGTATCCGTGCGCGGAAAACCTGTTCACCGGCGGAAGGGTCTGCATTTCAAGCACCGTTACGGCAATGCCGTTGGCCAGCAGGTAATCAGCGGTTTCCATGCCGACATATCCGGCTCCCAGAACAACAGCCGGACCGGCAAGTTTGATATTTCCGGTAAGCACATCCCGCGCATCAGCCACGAGTTCGGATTTCAGACCGGGAATGGAAGCGGTAACCGGGTAAGCGCCCGACGCTACGATCACGGCATCGGGCGCTGCCTTTTTGATGTCATCGGCGCTGACCGGATGAGAGCAGTGCAACGGCACGGACCATTGCTTCAGACGGCGCAGGGCCCAGTTTACCCAATCCATAAAAACGGCTTTGTGCGGCGGACGGCTGGCCGACAGCAGTTGCCCGCCCGGCTGGGATTCTTTCTCAAAAACCTCCACCTGATGTCCCCGTGCAGCCAGCACCAGGGCGGCGGAAAGTCCCGCCGGTCCGGCGCCGATCACCCATACTTTTTTCGGCGTCCCGGCCGGCAAAACAGGTCCTTTGTATTCGCGTCCGCATTCAGGATTAAAACTGCACGTGGTGGATTTCATCTCGAAGCTCAAACGCTCGATACACCCCTGATTACAGGCTGTGCAGCGGCGGATATCCTCCAGAGATCCCCTGCGGGCTTTTTCGATAAAATCGGGATCCGTAAGATGCTGACGTCCGAAACTGATCAGGTCGGCATCGCCCCGGGCAATGGCCTGATCGGCCATTGCCGGATCATTGATCCGACCCACGCCGATGATCGGAACGCTCACCACCTCTTTAAGCGCACGGGCCCGGAACAGATTGAATCCGGGTTCGGTATCCATTGAGGCGATGGACAGACCTCCCGGCGTGGAATAAACCCCCACGGAACAATGGATGGCATCCACACCCGCAGTAACCATCCGGGGGGCTAATCTGCGCATCAGAGAAAAATCATATCCACCGCGAACCATTTCATCCGCCGATATGCGAATCCAGAGGGGGAAATCGTCTCCCACCGCTTTGCGCGCCGCCGCGATGACTTCCAGAATAAAGCGCATGCGGTTTTCCTCGCTTCCGCCGTACTCATCTTCACGGTTGTTGGAGAACGGTGAAAGAAACTGATTCAGCAGATAGCCGTGCGCACCGTGAAGTTCCACCGAATCAAATCCGGCCTGACGGGCGCGTCCGGCCGCCTGAGCAAAGGCACGGACTATTTCGGCAATACGCTCCAGAGACATCGCTTCACACGGCTGCCCCAATACGGCACTGGGTATCGCCGAAGGAGCCTCGGGTTTTTTGCCGAGCACCGCTTCAAACGTTTCACGGCCCGCATGATGCAATTGCAGCGCGGCCTTGGCGCCGTGACGGTGCAGCGCGGCCGGAATCCGTGACAGCGCGCCGATGAAATCATCGTTCCAGACACCAATCTCATTGGGAAACCCTTTTCCGCGCGGATCAACCGCGCAGACCTCGGTTATAATCAACCCTGTTCCGCCCTGTGCCCTGCGCTCCAGATAAGCCAGCAAACGTTCACTGACCGTGTTGTCGGCATTACCGTAACCGGTTGCCATCGGCGGCATCACCGCCCTGTTTTTCAAAGTCATTCCGTTTATGGTAAACGGTGAAAAGAGATGCTCAAACCGCATTCGTGCCTCCTTGTTTGATATGGCTGAAAGACGTTCGTAAAAAATGTTTAAACGTTGAGAATGTCCGTAACGATTTTGTCCCCTTTGCCGGAGGAATAAAACCAAATCGGTAAAATATGAAGAGTAACCGGTGGAAACAGCCGGCCGTGCGTATCATTTTGATCATTCTCAGATCACCTTACTGATAAGACGATGATCCAAAAGAAAATACGTTCCAGGCTCAACTGTTTTTTGCCCAAAGCTTAAATTAAGATTTTTTCCGCCGGGAATTGCAAGCTTTACCAGAGGCCAAACCAGTGTTTGCTCCCTGCCAGCCAGATCAGGGAAATCACATAAGCGATCAAAACAGCCGCCGCTATCTTCTCTTTAAGGGTGATGGGCTGATTCTCTTGTTTATGAGGATCAGTGGCCGGCTGCTCCTGCTTGATCTCTTCGGTCATGGGTTTTCCTCCAAGCATATTTTTGATATTTTCACGTAATATATACGGAAATGCGGATCATTGTCAATCTTTGCATAAACAGCCCGATTCAAACAACACTCCTGCGACCCTTGATTTAAATATACAGTACAATAAAGACCATCTCATGAAAAAAGCGCGCAAGAACCGATCAGCGGAGCCGATACGCTCTCTTCATCATCCGGGGGAAATCGGGCACCGGAGGGCTGGCCATCTGTTGATTGGATGAGCTGGTTTCAACACATTAAGAGCTGCAAAAAAATCGTTGAGGGCAAAACATGAAAAAAGGTGTCGTTTAAAATATTCCTTCCAGTTGTGTTCCACAGTGCGAACATTTGTTTTTTTGCAGATTGGTGCCGATAATTTTAAAACCGTAGCGTTCAATCAGCAGTTTGCCGCAGTGAAAACAGCGCGTGTTTTCGGCATCATCGCCGGGAACGTTGCCGCTGTATACATATTTTAATCCGGCCTCCCTGCCGATCTGCCCTGCGCGATGAAGGGATTCAAGAGGCGTTACCGGCAGGTGCTGCATTTTGTACTGTGGATGGAAGCGGCTGATATGCCAGGGCGTTTCCCTTCCCAGTCCGGCAATAAATTGTGCGATATCTCTCATTTCTTCTTCGCTGTCATTTAGAGACGGAATAAGCAGCGTGGTGATTTCCACCCAAATCCCTCTTTCTTTCATTTTTTTCAAACTGTCCAGAACGGGAACCAGACGTGCCCCGCATCGTTTTTTATAAAACTCGTCGCGAAAAGACTTCAAATCCACATTGGCCGCGGATAAATACGGCGCGATGATTTCGATGGCTTCAGGTGTCATGAAACCGTTGGTAACAAAAACATTCTTCAGGCCGCTTGCGGCTGCGATTTTTGCGGTATCGTACGCCAGTTCAAAAAACACCGTCGGTTCGGTGTAGGTATAAGCGATCGTTTTAGCGCCGCTTTCTTTCGCGCGCTCCACGATGTCTGACGGCATGGAATCCTCGCCGTAAATCATTTTTGTTTTTCGGGGCGCTTGTGAAATATCGTGATTCTGACAAAAGTCACAGAAAAAATTGCAGCCCATCGTGGCAATGGAGTAAGACCGTGAGGCAGGGTATACATGAAAGAAAGGTTTTTTTTCGATGGGATCGACATTTTGAGCAATCAATGTCCCGTAAGCCATCGAATACAGCACACCGTCCCGATTGCCCCGTACACCGCAGACACCCTGACGCTCGGGATGGATCGTGCATCGGTGCGCGCAAAGATTGCATCGGACGTTTCCGTCTTGAAGTTTTTCGTAGAGCATGGCTTCTTTGATCATCGGTCTGCCTCTTTCAACATGTTCCTCACAGCTTCAGGAGCCGTTTTGCGTGTTTCCGCCTTGATATTGAATGAATTCATCACCGGATTCTGTGCCGTCCGGTACGTATACGTTACGGGACAAACCAAGCCGACAAACGCCCCGAAGGGGTTTTTCCGGAAGGGCAGCATCTCCTCAAGTTCTTCAAAAAAATCGTAAACCATGGCGGGAAAATAAATAACGCTTCCCCATTTCATGGCGTTATTGCCGGCCGAGACCTCCGCCATTTTTCTGATTTCAGGTAAACTGAAAAAACGGATTTTTTGAGAAAAAGAAAAACCGAACATTTCTTTCAGGCGCTGTCTGGTTCCGACAAAAGAGTAATTGTTCACACAACCGATAAAAACACGGCCACGGCAGACCCGGACGGCCTCGTCAATGATTTTTTGCGGATGCACGGCGGTTTCCAGACAATGAATCATCGTGACAATGTCAAACTCATTGTCGGAGAAGGGAATGTCTTCAGGATCGGCCAGAATCAGTTCGGCACGTTCACTGTGTTTTTGACGGGCGATTTCCAGATTTGCGCCGGAAGAATCAAGGCCCGTCAGAGAACACCATTTTCCGCGGAACATATCCAGATGGTTGCCGGTGCCGCAACCGATATCCAGAAGACGTTCACCGGCCAGGGGAGTAATCAGATCCAGAACGAGCTCTTTCTGCCTCGAAAAGATGTAATCGTCCCTCGGTGTTTTTAATCTTTCAGCCGGAAATCCGGTTTTCTTTTGATCAAAAAACATGGTCTTGATCCTACCCAGATTTTCACAACGATGTAACGATGTATTGCCGTCTTTTCCAGATGCGGTCCGACAGCCCCCTGCCGCCGGAAATAAAGCCATTATTTTTTAAATATATATTTTTGGAAAATATTTTTCAACCGCCGATTTCCGACATATTCCGGGAACATTTTCGCAGACTGTTTTCCGTGCAGACAATGTCGTGCTGCCGGGGTTTCAACAGAACGGCATCCCAGATCAGCTTTTCCAGTTCGGCATCACTGCAGTTTTCCCGCAAGGCTTTTTTCAAATCCACTTCCGCATCATTGAGCAGGCAGGCTCTGAGTTTCCCGTCCGACGTCAGACGCATGCGATTACAGGTTGAACAGAAATGGTCGCTCACCGGATTGATAAAACCGATTTCTCCCCGCCCGCCTTTAATCTTAAATATTTTTGCCGGACCGTCTGATCTGTTATGTTTGTTTTTGACCGGTTCCAACACATAGCGTTGCCGAATGATTTTAATTAACTCCGATCCGGACAAATAATCTTTGTCGTAATCAAGATCCGTTTTGCCAACCGGCATCAGTTCAATAAATCGAATCTGAAACGGACGTTCCTCAGCCAACCGGGCAAAATCCAGCGCTTCATCATCGTTGAACCCTCTGATGGCCACCGTGTTGATTTTAATCGGGAAAAAACCGATTTCTTCCGCCCGCGCAATTCCTCTCAAAACATCTTCCAGACGTCCGCCCCTGGTAATCTCATAATATTTATCCCTGTTGAGCGAATCAAGGCTGACATTAATCCGGCCAATGCCGGCATCAAAAATACCCTGTGCAAACTGTTCGAGTAATATCCCGTTGGTCGTAAGACTGATATCTTTCAATCCTTCAATTTTATTCAGGTCCGCAACGAAGTCGACAAAGCCGCGCCGGACAAGCGGTTCGCCGCCGGTTAACCGCACCTTGATCAATCCCATTTTCACCGCCAGGGAAATAACGCGGATCATTTCCTCATAACGTAAAATATCCTCATGACCGTGCAGAGCAACGCCTTCCTTGGGACGGCAGTAAATGCACCGCAAATTGCAGCGGTCGGTAATGGAAACGCGCAAATAATTTATCTCTCTACTGTATTTATCGAGCATCATTTTTAATACAATCCTTTTTTCATTGTGTGATAAATAGCATAATTATTTACACAGGGCCATTAAATGTTTCTTGACAGCGCCACTATTCTCCATTAAACAAAAACGACGTATCATCCTGCCTGTTGTTGAAAAATAATCACGTCAGGAAGAGCAAAACAATCCGGAGAGATCATGGAAAAAGTGCCGATTACCAAAGCGGGTTTTGAAAAGCTGAAAAAAGAACTTGAAACACTGAAGAACGTGTCCATTCCTGAAAATGTCCGTGACATCGAAGTGGCGCGCGCGCACGGCGACATTTCAGAGAATGCGGAATATTCTGCCGCCAAAGAAAGACAATCGTTTCTCTACGGCAGGATGCAGGAGTTGGAAAACCAGCTGGCCATGTCCAATGTCATCAGTCTCAAAGGATTGAACACCGCCAAGGTTGTTTTCGGCTGTTATGTCAGCCTGCAGGATATTGATAGCGGCGAAAAAATTAAATATCAACTGCTTGGCCCGTATGAATCCGATATCAGCCGGAATAAGATTTCGGTGACGTCGCCAATCGGCAAAGCCCTCATCGGTAAAAATGTCGGCAGCGAAATCAACGTCAAGACACCCGGCGGCACACGGAATCTCGAAATCACCGATATTTCCGTTGAAGAAGAATAACGTTCCTCATTTATACGCCTGCGGAAGCCGATACCATAGCTTGCTCAATTTCTTCCCGGACAACGCCATCGCTGTTTTTCAAAAACCTCCCAAGCGCCTCCACAGCCTCATTACCGCCGATACGCCCCAGCGCCCAGGCCGCCATGCATCGCACGCGTTCATCGGAATTTTCATGAAACGCCCGGATCAGATCGGCGACATAAACGGGATTTAGAGAATTGCCCATGGCGCGAGCAACATTCATCTTCCAGCGCCAGAGATCATCCGGAGACATATAAAACATATGCGGCCATATTTTCTTTTCAAAATATACGGCATCCATATGCAGAAGACGGGATAATCCGAAATCCGACGCCTTTGCTGAAACCCGTTGATTGACCGGCTTTTCCTCAGCCATCCACGGAATGTTTCGCGGGCAAACGTTTTGACAACGGTCACAACCGTAAATGTACATCCCCATGGGCTCACGAAGGTCCTGCGGCGTCAATCCGGAGCCGTAATAGGTCAGGAAAGAAATGCAGCGGCGCGGATCAATTTTTCCTCCGCCCTTGAGCGCGCGGGTGGGGCAGGCCGCCACGCATGC
>MTKZ01004892.1_pt1 | contig 27168 bp, 18 predicted proteins | sample 1042781 | NCBI WGS metagenome assembly MTKZ01 (sample SAMN06212207, study PRJNA360539) | anaerobic digester metagenome | biome: Wastewater treatment plant; material: sludge; isolation source: anaerobic digester fed with sludge from wastewater treatment plant | place: Denmark: WWTP Viborg ... | reverse complement strand
TAAGGGTTTTAATTAATTAGTTATCAAAAAGTTATTAACAATTTGAGTTTATAGACAGACTCTAAGTAATTTTGAGGTCGAGACTTTTCGGAGTGGACTCAAGTTTATAAAGTAAAAAACGAAGAAAGGGAGAAAAGGAGAACGGACAATGGTGGCTGGCGAATGGTGATTAGTGGATGGTGATTGAAGTTTGTTCGTAATAAGGTGTTTGTTGTAAGGTGTTTGTTGCTTGTTTTAGGTTGAAAGTTGTAAATCGTAAGTTGTTGGTTATCAGTTGTAAGTTGTTCGTTGTTTATAATTTATTTGAGAAAATAATAATTGATCTATTGCGTAATGAGAAGTTTTTTAGTCAGAATAATATTTTCGGAAAATAATTGAATGATGTATATACCACTTTTTAATTTTACTGGTAGTTGAAAAATATAAGGAGGGCTATTGAAGGTGTTGCTTAGCATTTCGTGTCCTGTAAGGCTATAAATATGAATGGATTTTAATTTAAGGGGAATGGAGGAGTTTTTAATTTGAATTTGATTTAGAAATGGAATATAACTCATTTCGATGATGGACATGTTATTTTCAGATGGTACTGCAGCCGAAGGGCATGACCAGCTCATTGCATAATTGGCTTGTGGATGTTTGCCAGTAGCCTCAAATGTAATATAAAAACCATAGTCGCTGATTATTTCAGTGGAATCGTTGCCAGGCCATATTGTTTCCAAGGGTGTTCCAAGAGGTTGTTGCCTATCGAAGATAGTAATTTTTGAGTTCTGAAGATTGAGGTCGAAAAATTTCAGCTTATAGGGTCCAGGGTAATTTGGGAGAATACTCATATTTTGAGTGATAAAAATTGATGGATTCATTAAAAAGCCACCCGAGTCGAATATTGTATCCTGACAAAGCATACCTCCGTTTTCAGAGAAGGCTTGTTGGATAGCATCCCATAATTCGTCGTAGCCCATGTCATATCCCAGAGCCCAGATGCCGATTCCTTTTAGGTCGGAAGCAATTACTCTTTGGTATTTATATAACAAGCTTGGGGCCTCATCAATAAAACAGTGATTCCAGCCATTGGCTTGGTAGGCATAGTAAACTGAGCGTGAGGGAAAATTCATTTTTCGGTTACTCCATGAGAAAAATACAGGATTATTTCTAACATTGCGATAAGTAACTGCACTTCCACTTCCTCTTGTTGAAGCAGGAGCTTCTAACTGGGTCACAGGCCATATTCTGCCATAATATGGCACTCCCAGCAAAATCTTTTCTTTCCCAATTCCTTGTGAAAAATAATATTCAATGGTTTGACTAACATTATATGGATAAGTAGTTTCCATAGGATAGAGAGGAGAAACGGGGCCAGCCGTTGTGCTTAAATTCCAGTAATAATCATAAGCCATTACCATAAAAAAATCGACATCTTGTGCCAGATTACTTAACTCAAAAGTATTGTTCCAGTTGACTGCAGGAGTGGCCATGCTTAAAAGGCAATCAGGAGCAGTAGAATCGAGATATTGGCGCAGTTCATGAATGTAATTTGTTAAGGAACTGGCTTGTGAAGATGGTACAGCCTCAAAATCAATGTTTACTCCATGAATTCCTCTTGACTTTACAAGATGAACGATTTGCTCGTTCAAGGTTTTACGCGCCAAAGCATCTTCAAAAAAACTGGCATGCCCGCTAAAAAGCGTTACACATAAGTGTACATGAATTCCTTTTGTCAAAGCCGTGTCGATTACTGTTGCATTTCCGAAATCATTAGTGGTAACCGGCATCCCACTGCTTGCATCGACTTCATAAGAAAAGTAACATAAATCGGTAATCAAATCCCATCGATAATCACCCCACGAATTATTCATCCAATAAGGGTGATATCCAAAAATCATCTTTCCTTTTTTGAGAGGAATGTTGGTTTTATTTCTGCCGGGCTTACCATGAGAAGTATCAGAAGGAATAGGATGTACTTTATAATATTGTTGTTCAATAACATGAATAGATCGAAATTCTGTATCTTGAGCAAGCAATACGAACGGGAAAAGCACAAGGAAAATAAGGCAAATTACTGTCGATAAAAAATGGTAAAATAATTTCATTTTAAAAAATTTTCAAGAAAAAATTCATATAGATTATTCAGGGTTTTCTTTTGCATAAGCAATCAATTTGTTGTACCATTCTTCTCCGTAGCGTTGAATGAGAGGTTTTTTCAAGAAAACATACAGAGGAATACCCAGAGATTTGCCTTTTTTTAGGGCTGGCTTACAAATATTCCATTTATGATAAATGAGGAAATCTCCCGTAACTGATCTTCCGACTCGAATAGGATAGAGAAAACAGGACTGAGGTTTTTGGAAGTTTGTTTTGCCGGCCTGAAATGCTAATTCGAAAGCACAAACTGCAGTTCCATTCTCGAAATTTATAAAAGCGCAATCTCCATCATCAATCAAAGGAGTAACCAATTGACCACTTTGATCGAATTCAAAAATGCCTGACTTTTTTATTGTGGCCACTCCTTTTTCGGTCATATACGGAATTACTTGTTCCAGACAATTTTCTATCAAGTTAATTTCGTCTGCCAATAAAGGAGCGCCGGCATCTCCCTCGATGCAGCATGCACCATGGCATCTGGTAAGATCGCAAGTAAATCGACATCGAATAATTTCGTCCTGCACCATAATGCCATCAATAATAATCATGATACAACAAGAATCAATGGTTTAAATTATAGATTCAGTTGAGGATTTTTCGAATGTATTTGTTTGTTTAATTTTTTTGAACTAAGAAAAAATAATGTATTGGGATATAAACATGCAAATATAAAATGTTCATCGAAAAAAAGGACAAGAATGATAGGAAATGATACCAATTTATGTCGATAACCATGAAGGGATAATCTGGCTGCCATTTTGTGGATCGAGGAAAACGGATAGGCTTACAGGAATTTCTTGTTGTAAATCTTCTACATGAGAGATAATTCCCACAATTCGATTGTCTTTTTGGAGAGACGACAGAGCTTGAAAGACCATTCGCAGTGAATTTTTATCGAGCGAACCAAAACCTTCGTCAATAAAAAAGAAGTTACCTATGCCAGGTTTATTACCGTTGATAATATCGGCCAGTGCAAGAGCCATAGAAAATGCAGCCAAGAATGTCTGTCCACCCGATAATGATTTGATATGACGCAGGTGCCCATCATTCATCATATCGCAAACAACGAATTCATTCTTGTCATTGAGCTGTAACTGAAGCTGGTGGCCGGTTAACTCTAAGAAGCGCCTATTTGCGGCTCTCACAAGATTCTTAAGGTAGATAGTGGAAACATAATTTATAAAACCATTGGCTTTGAACAGATTTTTCAAATCATTCAAACGAGATTCTCTGGCCGTTAATCGCTCTGATTCCGACATCAGGCGATTTTTTTCATCGAGATGCTCTTTCATTTCATTTATCTGATTCTGTTTGACTGATTCCTTTCTCGAGAGTTCCTCTATAATATTTGACAAATTGTTTACTTCTTCTTTAATTTTTTCATAATTATCTATATCAAAATTTACTACGTAAGTATCCTTTTCTAAATCCTTCAATTGCGATTCTATCTTTTTATACTCGGTTTCCCATTCTTTGAATCGGAAATTTATCTGCTCGAAATAATCTTGCTTGCTCAGAATTTCCCTAATCTGTTCCAGAGAAGTAAAGGGCGATTGGGTCAGAATTTTTTCGATATGGCGATTTTGAACATTCAATTTTTCTTTGGCTTCTTCGAGGTCTATATGCTTTGATTTTAGTTCGGCATTTACTTGGTCCCAATGGTGTTGTATTTTTTCGGCCTGTTCTTCTATTTGTTGCAGTTCTTTCTTTACAGATTTAATTTCTTCAAGGGTTGTTTTGATAATATTTTGAAGCTCATCGTCAGAGTGGATGAAGTTTTCTTCCCATTCCCTGCCTCCATATTTATTTTTCAACATTTCGGCCTGTCCCGAAAGAAAATTTATTTGCTGCTGCAATTGATTCATTTCAGTGCTTTGTTTTCTATGTTTTTCTTCTAAGTTATGAATTTCTTGTTCTAATGTATTTCGATTCAAGTTAAGCTTTCTCAGCCGATTTTGTAAAAATTCTATTTTTTCTGAAAATTCCTGATAAGCCTTTTTATTACCAACTTCTAAGCCATCGAAATGATAAGTGTTGAAATGTAAATCAATTTGTTGAGTTAATTTTTCTAACCCTCGGTTAGCCTTTTCTATTTCATCTGATTTTGCTTTCAGCTTGCCAAGGTATTGTTTCAGTTCACTCATAGCATCGATAATGGCTTGTTGTTGAGCTTTTAGCTGTATTTCTGTGCTTTCGAGTTTCTTCAATTTTGCTTCGACCTCAGGTGCGCTAAAAAGATGTGGATGTGAGGTAGACCCGCAGAGTGGACAAGGCATTCCTTCCCGAAGTTCTTTTGCAAAATCGGCTAATTTAGTGGTTACTTTTAAGGATTGAATCTGATTCCTAATTTCATCTAATTGATTCTTAGATAAATTATAGTTTCTCTGTATTTCTTCCAAAACCTCTGGAATAGATTTTTGAGCCAATAACTCGTGGCATAAAATGAGATGAGAATTTTGCAGGGCATCTTGTTTTATGATTTCCATGTCGTTGAGCGCCGATTGCTTTCGTACCTCTGTTTGCTGTTTGGCTTCCAAAAGTCTATCATATTCTGTGAACCATTGATTTATTTGTTTGATTTCATTGGGGTTGGGAAGTTGGGTTTCGAGTTCTTCATATTCTTTGAGAATGGAGGATTTTTCTTCTTTTTTCGACTTGAGTGTTTCATCATGCGATTTGATTTGATCTATTAAAGCTTGAATCTTAGGATTGATTTCAATAATCTGCTGTTGAATTTTTCGATAATGCAAAAGTTCTTCTATCTTTTCAACAAAAACTTCGCGGAATGGAAGTTCTTCCGATTTCTGTTTCCATAAAGCAAGCTGATTTTGGATATTATTCCTTTGAGGTTGGAGTATCTCTATTTGATGAGAAAGCTCTTTGCATCTTTTTTCAAGTGAATTCACCCTATTCGATATCTCGTCGAGCAAGTCCAAAGGGCTGCGGAAGGAGGATTCAGCCATTTGATATTTTTCGATGAAATTACGGTTTCTCTCCATAACCTCGGCTTCCTTGTTCAGCTGCTCGAATTGAAGTTTCAAACCTTGCCATTGTTGATTTTTTTCGTAAAGAAGCGCCTGCTGATCTTTTCTTTTTTGAAGCTCAGAATATTTTTGTCGTTCTTGCAATAGTGCCGCAGTAATCGTGTTTAATTCGTCCTGAAGAGTGGTAATTGCTTCGGGAGTGGCGCTTAAGCTTTCGAGGCGAGTGTTAACCTGAATCAGGATTTCGTGGTTTTTCTCGAATAAGTTTTTGGCCTTGTTGTAGAGATCAAATTGTTCGAGCTGAAAGATTTCTTTTAGCATTCTTATTCGGTCGGCGCCGCCAAGCTGAAGGAATTCCTGAAATTTTCCCTGAGGAATAATAATAGTACGACGGAAATTATCGTAAGAAAGACCGATTACCTCATCAATTTTTTCTAAAGCAATGGGGAGCCAAGTATTGTTGGATTTTTGGTAAGCCTTGCGATCGAGAGATTCTGTTTCGTGATAATTTTTTGGCTTTCGCCGGCCTTCCACAGTTATCCTGTATTGTTGGGAAGGGTTCCCGGCATTAAAGATGAAGTCAATCCACAGACGGTTCGAACGCAGATTCATCATGTTGTAATTACGGGCTTCGCGTGAATTCAATCGTTCTATATCGCCGAAAAGGGCATATAATATGGCTTCGGTTATGCTCGATTTTCCGCTTCCTACTGGTCCAAAAATACCAAACAGTCTGGCTTCAACCAATGGCCTGAAATTGATCTCCTGCCTCTGCTGATAACTGAATAAACCCTCTAAAGTTAATTTTACTGGAATCATTGATTATCCCCCTCGTTTGCAATAATTTCACGAAATATGTCTAAAGTTTCTTCGTCGGGCGGCACCTGTTTGATGCTTCGAAAATAATCTTTGAATAATTCCATTATCTCTCCAGTTGGATCGGGAGCAATTTCTTCCTTTTCTTTCAGATTGGATTCTTCAGGAAATTCAGGAATGATCTGAACTATTCCGGGATGGAGTCGATGAAAATGATTTGTGATTTCTGCGTTTAAATACATATCGGTATGTAGAGTCATCTCGAGAAGGCAATCCGTATGATGAGGAAGCCATTGAAAAGCTTCTTCGGGTGAATCAAACTTCTTGCGAACAAGACGTTTCCCCTTGGTCAAACCAATGGAATAATGTTTTGTAGTTAGATTGGGTAAGGCCTCGATAATTTCGACCGATTTATTTTGAAATGCTTCGCTGAAGCTATAAGACAAAGGGCTGCCGCAATAAACTACTGGGAAAGCACATCCATCGAGTGTGTGGCGGCGATGAAGATGGCCCAAGGCAACATAATGAAGGTCGAGGGGCAGTTGTCTGGTAAAGACTGCAGAAGCTCCACCAGGTGTTAATATGGGTTTTTCTTCATCCAAGGGTTCTTCGAGTGGTTCGCCCTCATTGGATATCATGTACAGATGGGCTATTAGAATATTCACACTCTGATTGTTTGCTATTTCATGAAGGTTTCTGTGCCATTTGTTGGATAAGATTTCTCGTAGGGTTTCGTCTTGATTTTCGGAACCCAGATAGGTTCTCATTCGGAATTCATTGGCATAGGGAGTAAGAAGTAAATTAACAGGAACTTCGACTTGTGGAATTTTGAGTTGCACCCAGCCCGGGCCCGAATCAGTAATTCGTAATCCCGAACTCAGATAAAAAGGGGAGGCAATGGAATGAGGCAAACCCGATAAAATGATTCCACACTCTTTGGCAAGAGGATTAGGAGCTTCGATACGTTCTGGCATGTCGTGATTGCCGGCAATAGCTATAACGGCTCTTTTCCCCTCATCCGAGAGGCGTTTCAAAGTCTGGTAAAACAACTCCATCGCCTCGACCGAGGGATTATAAGAATCGAATAAATCTCCAGCAATCAAAACCATTTGTACTTTCTCTAAATCGGATATACTACAAATTTCGTCGAGAACCTCTTTTTGTTCTTCAAGACGACTAAATTCTCCCAGTCGTTTGCCTAAATGCCAATCAGAAGTATGCATAATTTTCATATCGGGTGGCAGTTTGTTTTTTATTCGAAGATATTAAAAATCAAATAGATATCATGATTCAATAGAATACACGCAGAACACAAAATTATGCATTAGTAAACAATATTTTGACCCTGCTCTTATAGCCCATGCCTCGCTATCTCATCTTTCCGAAAAACTTAAAATAACCCAAACTATTATGGTTTTTCACTTCATTGCGCAATCTCTAATCGCCATTCTGTATCACTGCTGTCGCACTACGTATTCCTCCATCACGTTCATTTTAATAACTTATATACGTTTAATTCACTATTCTCCGTTCTGGGGAATGCATAACAGGAAACATGTTCCTATTTTTCATCACTTAAAATTTGCATTTCATGTCCAATAGAAAAAACCACAAAATCTCTATGCGACTTATAAAGATTGAGGATGAAAAGTGACAGGTTTTTTGTTTCGGCTAAGATGTTGAGATACAAAAGGCTATTCTTAGTTCCTGTTTCATGATTTTTTATGCGTTTTACCTGATCTTTGCGGGCTTTGTCGATATATTCATTTACTTGCTGCTGAAGTTTTACTATCTTGTCGCGTTGTTCGAGGTCGCAAGTTTCTATCATGTGCTGCAATGTATGGATAAGCTCTGAAAGGGCAGCCGAAATTCGTGTCAATTCGGCTTTTTGTGAAGGGAGGAGGCCTTTGTGGTTGTTTTCGACATGATTGAGTGCGGGTTCGGAGATATAATTGATGCAATGTGCAATTTCACGCATAAAATCTACCACCTGTACGTAGAAATGTCCGGTTTCCACATCGTCTTCCTTAAGTTTTTCCACTACATTATGAACATTACTTTTCAGAAGCTTTGTTCGTTTATTGAATTCGTCAACTTCAGCTTGCACGGCTTTTAGTTTTTTACGGTCTTCTTTGAATAAACCCACCAGAATTCGAGTGTATAAGCGGTCGGTAGTTTTAAGAATCGAAAGAACATCGTTGTTGCAGCGAGCAATCATTTTCTCGGCTGAAATAACGGAATCATCCGAAAGGATTTCTTGAGCTATTTTTGCTTCCTTTTCCTTGCGAACGAAGACTTTTTGCTGATGAATTAACATCAAAGCAGCGAGAATCATCAGAATAACAATAGCAGGAATTTTACCAAAGAAGATAATAGTTGCTAAGATAAAAGCCACGCTAAATGCAATAAATGCCGTGAGGAACCAACCTGCAATAACAGTCATAACGCCCGAAACCCTGTAAACCGCACTTTCCCGACCCCATGCTCCGTCTGCAAACGACGACCCCATGGCTACCATAAATGTAACATAAGTAGTGCTCAAGGGAAGTTTATGGGAAGTGCCATAAGCAATCAAGGCACTCGAAACAACTAAATTTACCGAGGCTCTCACAAGGTCGTAAGAAATTCCTGCCTTGTGTGCCTGTTTCATTTCTTCGGCATCGGGAGGAGTAAGTCGTGAGGCAATAAATTTCTTCATTCCCTCTGGAAGTATCTTATCTGTCGTATTGCCAAATCGGATGAGCATTCTCACAATATTTCTCGAAAAAGGGTTAGGAGAAAATCTTTCCAACCCTTCTTCTTGCCTGCTCAAACTTACTTCGGTGTTGGTTACAGCTCGTGCCTTACGAGAAAAAATGAGAGTCAAACCCATGATAATACCAGCAATAAATAAAAAATACCATGGGCTCTTGATAGGTTGAGCTAAAGCCCCCATAAATAGAGAATTAGGATCGGTAACCCCTGATTGAATATATATTCTATACGATTCGTAGCCAGCCATAGGAACACCAATGAAATTGACCAGATCATTCCCCGCAAAAGCCATGGCAAGTGCGAAAGTGCCTGTTAAAACAACAATCTTAAGAACATTGATTTTAAAAAGCCACATCAACAACTGAAAAATTATTGTGAAACCTACTATGCTTAAAAGCATTAAGGTAGCAGTATGAGATTCTATGTAATGAATAGTAGTTTCATCAATAAAAGCCGCTCCACGAATACCTTTCAATATTAAAAAATAAATGATGATGGTAAATGAAATTCCTCCCCAGATTCCTCCTAAGTAAGGCAGCTTTTGCTTATAACGGAAAGTAAAAAGCAAACGGCTTATATATTGAATGACTGTTCCAAAGAAGAATGCTATTACTACCGATAATAATATACCTGCAATAATCGCCAGAACCTTGGCAGTATTGAGGTATTCTGCCACATTAGAGACTGCCATAGGATCGATTATGGTTTTCATGACCGCAACTGCTACTGATGCACCTAAAAGTTCAAAAATTAATGAAACAGTAGTTGAAGTGGGCAATCCTAAGTTATTGAAAGCATCCAGCATTACAATGTCGGTGATCATAACTGCCAGAAAAATGTACATCACCTCATTAAAATAAAACATGGAAGGATTGAAAATTCCACTACGCGCTATTTCCATCATCCCACTCGAAAATAGAGTTCCTGTAACAACTCCAACAAAAGCCACCGCCAAAATTATCTTAAAGGGCGCTGCCTTTGAACCTACTGCCGAATTGAGAAAATTTACGGCATCATTCCCCACTCCAACAATAAGGTCCACAATGGCTAATAGAAACAAAAACCCGACTATGACAATATATAGACTTTCCATCAAATGATTAATTTGGCCACAAAATTATATTACTCATTTGTTCTGTAGATTATTTCCATTTTAAGAAATTGTTAATGTAATCCATTAAAATACTATCGACGTGAAATGATAGAAGAAAGATTGGAAAACAAAGAATTCTTTTGCAATTGATAGGGTAAAATGAGATTCGATCGTGTTGACCTCCAACCAAATAAATAGTCTTATAACTCACTCCTTCAACAAGATGATAAACAATCAAATAGAAGATCAATCCGAAACACTTCATATTTTCAGGCCGGCTTTTTTAAACTTGAAGTTTATTATTTGGGAGGAAGATTTTATGGATAAAACAAGCCGAATAACGTTCAGATTGTGAAATAAAAGGAGTAAAATGAGTGGAAACATCATTCATTTTAACCAAATGGCTAAACTTATCAATATATTGTATTTCAATTTATTGAATCAAATTTTAGGTTTTATTAACATTTAAAATTTGCACAATTTGTAAAATCGTATTTTCTTTGCAACCTTGTTTAACCAAAAAACCACACTTATGTCAGACATTGAAAACAGAGTAAAAGCTATCATTGCTGATAAGCTAAATGTTGACGAAAGTGAAGTAACCCCCGAGGCCAGCTTCACCAATGATTTAGGGGCCGACTCCCTCGATACCGTGGAACTCATTATGGAATTTGAAAAAGAATTCAATATTGCCATTCCTGACGACCAGGCTGAGAAAATAGGCACTGTAGGCGAGGCAATAAAATTCATCGAAGGAAACATAAAGAGCTGAGGAACCTATTTAACGTTCAATGATGGGATTAAGACGAGTTGTTATTAGCGGGTTAGGCGCTCTGACTCCGATAGGGAATGATGTAAATACCCTATGGGCATCATTGGTTGACGGTGTCAGTGGCGCTGGCCCTATTACAAGATTCAATGCGGAAAAGTTCAAAACGAAATGTGCGTGTGAAGTCAAGGGCTATGATCCTCTGAATTTTTTCGACAAGAAAGAAGTTCGCAAATATGACTTGTTTTCGCAATTTGGTATTGTAGCTGCCGATGAAGCTATCAATGATTCTGGTTTCAAGCAAGGGAATTATAATCCCGAGAGGGTTGGGGTGATCTGGGCTTCAGGTATAGGTGGCATTATGACCTTAACGGAAGAAATCAGGGCTTATGTTACAGGGGATGGAACTCCCCGTTTTAGTCCATTTTTTATTCCGAAGATGATATCCGACATTACCTCAGGGCATATTGCCATAAAGCATGGATTTATGGGACCGAATTTTTCTACTGTTTCAGCCTGTGCTTCATCTGCGAATGCCATAGTAGATGCTTTCAACAACATTCAAAGAGGAAAGGCCGATATCATTATTACAGGTGGGTCGGAGGCTTCCATAAGCGAAGCAGGAATAGGTGGGTTTAATGCCATGCACGCACTTTCTACTCTTAATGATGATCCTCGAGCGGCTTCGAGACCTTTCGACAAAGACAGAGATGGTTTTGTAGTTGCAGAAGGTGCTGCAGCACTCGTTCTCGAAGATATGGAACATGCCCTAGCCAGAGGAGCCAGGATTTATTGTGAGATAGCTGGAGCTGGGCTATCGGCCGACGCTTACCATATTACTTCTCCTCATCCCGAGGGAGCAGGAGCTGCAATTGCCATGAGAGTAGCCATTGAAGATGCAAAACTGCAACCTTCCGACCTAGATCATATCAATACCCATGGTACTTCTACTCCTCAAGGTGATATAGCCGAGGTGAAAGCCATAATGAAAGTTTTCGGTGAACATGTTTACAACCTCAATATCAACTCGACCAAATCAATGACCGGCCATTTGCTTGGAGCCGCCGGAGCCATCGAAGCACTTGCTACGGTATTGGCTGTTTATTATGACATTGTGCCGCCTACCATCAACCATTTTACTGACGATCCCGAAATCAACCCGGCTCTTAATTTTACCTTTCATAAGGCCCAACAAAGAACTGTGAATGCTGCTATCAGCAATACTTTCGGATTTGGCGGTCATAATGCCTCCATCCTCATGCAGAAATTCTTCAAATGATGGAATGAGAAAAATTTGGTTCCGCATTAGGATTCATTTCTCCAACGATAAAAAATTTTACATCGCTTTGAAAAATATTTTCGGGTTCTGGCCCGAAAATATTTTTTTATATAAACTGGCCTTGAGGCACAAATCGGCCGCCCTTGAGTTTGTTAATGGTGAACGCCTCAGTAACGAACGACTCGAATTTTTGGGCGATGCCATCCTCGACGCCGTTGTGGCTCACTATCTTTTCCAACTGTTCCCTTTACGTGATGAGGGCTTCCTTACTCAAATGCGTAGCAAAATAGTTAATCGCCAGCAGCTCAATGCACTTTCTCATCATCTTGGCCTCGACAATTATATCGTGGCCAGCCGCGAAATTAATCATGTCAGAAGCATCAATGGAAATGCCTTAGAAGCACTTATAGGGGCACTTTTCCTCGATAAAGGATTCAAATTTGCCGAAAAGGTCATTATCAACCGAATCTTAAAAATACATTTCGATCTCGATGAACTTCAAAACAAGGATTTTAATTTCAAGAGCAAACTCATCGAGTGGGGGCAAAAAGAGAAACATCAGGTGAATTTTCTTTTAAGAGGAGAAACGGGCAAAGGTATGAACAAGCAATACCTTGTAGAAGTATTGATTGATCAGAAAAAAATTAGCGAAGGTCGCGACTTTTCCATTAAGGGAGCCGAACAAATTGCCGCCGAAAAAGCTATCCTTCGGATGAAGGAAATCTTTTCAACCTCCTCATTTAACTGATTAAATTCTTTTATTAGGCAAAACTATTAATTTTGGGCTTGCTCCTCTTTTTGCTTCATCATGCCTAAAACCTTAATCGAATCAGAACTTAACGAAAATTATAGGATATATTCTCTGAGCACTGATCTCCCGGATTATAAGCTGTGTTATAGCTTAAACCGTCAATTGAAATGGGATTTCAGAAGACGCAGCCATCTGCATCTGACCTTTGTTAAAAAAAATTCACCACGTCAGTTTTCTCTTTTTCAATATGAACTCGATCAGTTTGCTCGGTTTTTCTTGCTTTACCCATTCTCGGAACAAATAATTGTGCTGCCCAATTGTTTCTTTATTCTTCAAGGATGCATTCACCTCAGCACGGAGCAAAAAATATTGGAAACCATCCGCTGGATAGATGGAATTCATTCCTTTTACTTTATTGATATTCAAAACCCCAATGCCTCTTCGGCCATCCATGATTTTTTCGACTCATTGATTTATGATCTCGAATATCATTTACTTCAGCTCGATGTGTCTAGGGCGGCCAATGCAATGATTCGCTATTAGAAGTACCCTTTTTGATGAATAATGACGAAGGGAATGATGGTTGATTCAACAATGTTGCTAAGAATATATGATTGATTATTAATGTAATAAGGTGAGGATTAGAAATTAACATGGGATTTCTTGGTTTGGGTTAAAGTATTGTAAGCTGAATTCATGTTGACATATTTTAATTCGTCGAAAACCTAATGGTGGCTCAGATATAGGAATGTTGCGAGTCGTGTAATATACAAGAATGAATCTATCAAGGTATTGGAATAGAATAGCGGTTACAGGAATCTGACCGCTTGAATTGGAAGAACAGAATGCAGGTTGCTTTTGGAATTGGCTAAATTGAATCGAAAGGATTTCTCTGGATTCTTATAGGTGGCTAATTATCTATATCAATTCGAATCAGGATGATGATATAGAACAAGGAAAATTTTTATCGAGCGAATTGATCTATGATTTGGGCTAATTGAGCGGTCAATGCTTTGCGTGAATATTTTTCGACTTTAGGGGAGCTCCTTCGAAGGTTATCCCCTTTTTGCCAGATCTCATAATGACTGCGTAAAAATGATAACACTTCGTTGTTCTGGTCATAATCGAACATGATTCCCGAATGGGTTTCATCGAGTATTTTTGAGGCATCTCCGTCAGGAGGCCCTATGCCCAGAATCGGGTTTCCAGTAGCCATGTACTCGAAAAGTTTTCCTGTCAGAATTCCTTTATTTTCGTTGATTTTTGGTATTGCCAAGAGCAAGACGTCAGCAGCCATCATTTGAGTAATGGCTTCACGGTGAGGAAGATAATCGATTATGGACAACATATTTTCCAAACCATTGTTTTTCAAAGATTGCAGAATTTCGGGAGAAATTTTTCCAATGAATTGGATATGAATTTTAATATTTGGGTTGCTGTTTTTGAGATGCTTTACGGCATGAATAAGAGCATCTATATTATAAGCTGTTGACAGAGTCCCGGTATAGGTAATTGTAAAAGATTCGTTCTTTGGCTGATTGGAAATACTGTTGAAATCTTCATCATCGAAGCCGTTGGGAATGACGTGAATTTTATCCTCTGAGATTTTGGCTGATTTGGAAAGGAAAAGATTTTTTATGGATGGGCTCACCACGAGGATGGCATCGGCGTTTTCGAGAACCGAAAGTTCGAGTTGGGCATCTTTGTGTTTTATCCACGGAAGATGTCGGAATTCGTCGTAATAGTATATATCTGTCCATGGATCACGAAGATCGGCCATCCATGGAATTTTTGTGCGTTGTTTGAGCTTGAGGCCTGCAAGTTGAGTAGAATGCGGAGGCGAGGAGGTAACAATAGCGGCTGGGATATCTTGTTTTATCAGTTCGAGTGCTTGTGCAATAAGAAATTTATTCCAACCTTTTCGAGGGTCAGGAATAAAAAGGTTTCCACGTAATGTACGAGCCAAGACCTGAGAAAGCCCCGGTTTCCCTTCTCCGGCAAAACCTGGCTTAGGGAGTTTATTTTGGCTTGCCGTGATGTTGTAAAATCGGAATGGCTCGCGGGTTTTTGTCTTGTAAACTTTAATATAANNGATGGGTCTAACAAAGGATAATAAGCCCATTTTGGATCGACGGTAATAACAGAGGGGATATAACCGAACTGAGGAAGATATCTTGTAAATTTCAGAGAGCGCTGAACGCCCGGACCTCCGCTGGGAGGCCAGTAGTAAGTGATATAAAGCAATGACTTCATAGAAGGGTTTAGCCTCGTTTAATTATGAATTTCTTTTTAATTTCGGCCCCTATCATACCTATTAACATTATCAAAAGAAGCAGCGAGCCCGCAAGAGATATTTTTTCTCCCAGATAATACGATTTGGGTTCGAACTTGAAGATGATTTCATGTTCTCCTGCAGGAACAATCATGGCTCTCAGAACATAATTAGCCCGAAAGTGCGGCTGAGGTTTATCGTCCACATAAGCCTGCCAGCCATAAGGATAATATATTTCGCTGAAAACCGCTAAGCGATCGGTATTTGTTATTGAATGATAAACCAGCCGATTGGGTGCATATTCTTTGAGTTGGATTATGGCCGTGGAATCGGGTAAAGATTGGTATTCTTCGAGATATTGTGCAAAACGTTTATCGATGATGGCAGTTTCGGCAGCCTTGAAATGGTTAAGCGCTTCCATTTCTTCATCGGCATTATTTACTAATTTGTATTCTTTGGGGAACCAAGCATTTCCAAGTGCTTCCATGTTGATTCGAACGCTTGGTTTGCGATTTTCATCAGGGACGATAAAGTATTTTGCATTAAGCATATTGAGAACTTCCATGTTGTTTTTGCTTATCTGATGATCGATAAGCTCCTGATACCGTTTTAATTTTGCTCCATGATATCCACCTATGGATTTATGGAAATAAGAGGTTCGTGCATCATTGAACGTGTTGGTTGTAAGATTCAGTACTCGGTAATGAATGTCGGTATCTTTCAGGATGAGTTGATCGGCAGGGGTAGGGGTAAAGGGGGAATCTACTATGCGTGAACTTTCGAACTTATCTTCGGTTACATAACGCTTATTGATTACATACATATCAATGAAAATGAGTAAGCCCATTGAAATAAGGAAAAGAGGACGAGGGAATCGCAATTTAGAAGTATAGGCATAAATAAATCCTGCTGCTATGGTAATGAAAAGGAAGCTGCGTATGGCATCATGTCTGAAAATAGCTATGCGGGCTGTCTCGAGAGATTGAATGAATACTGCGATTTGTGAAGGATCGGCTACTTGTGTACGAAGTTCATTCAACTGGCTTCTTTCGGATGAAGAGATGAAATTAAAGAAAAGATTAGGGAACATATAGAATATTAGCGAGATGCCTGCTGTTAAACAATAGGCTATAAAAAATTTTTTACGAAACGATGAGGCTTCATTTTTGGCAAGAGAAGGATATTGGTATATTTTCCACAATGCAAGAATTCCGAGCAAGGGCATGCATAACTCAGCAATAACGAGTATCATGCTTACTGCCCGAAACTTATCGTAAAGTGGAACATAATCGAGGAAGAAATTGGTAAGTGGCATAAAGTTTTTACCCCAGGCTAACATTATTGAAAGTAAGGTTGCCACCACTAATGCCCATTTTAGTGTTCCTTCCACAATAAAAATTCCTAAAATGAATAGAAATACGATGATAGCCCCTACATAAACTGGACCTGAAGTAAATGGTTGTTCTCCCCAATAGTGATTCTGCTGTGCAATGGCTCTTCTCATGTTGGGTTCTATCTTTTCGAGAGCAAACTCGCTTTTCCCAAGTTGTTCGGTTTCTCCTCCTTTTACATTGGGTATCATCAACGACCATGTCTCTGCAACCCCATAACTCCACTGCGTAACATATTCCTTATCGAGACCTCGGGTTTGAATTTCTTTTTGATGACTCAACTCTGTCTTTCCTCTGGTGGTTTCCTTGCTATATTCCCATGTCGTCCATAATTGAGTGAAATTGGGTAAAATAGCTAAAAATGCAGCTATAATAAGAACTCCTGTTGCCTTACCCAATGAAACCAATTGTTTTTCTCTGATAGATTTTATCAAAAATGCAATCCAAACAATTAAAACAAGTATGAGAAAATAATAAGTGATTTGCAAGTGGTTGGCGTAAAGTTCCAAACATGCGAAAATGGCTGTTAAAATTCCTCCTTTGAGCCATTTGCCTTTCATGGTAAGCAAGATACTTCCTAAGAGTGGCGCCATATAAGCAATGGCATGCGCTTTCGTATTGTGCCCGGCTTCTAAAATAATGATGAAATATGATGAAAAACCATAAGCTAATGCCCCTATAATGGCTATCCATGGGTTGACTCCCATCACAACCAAGAGAAAGAAAAATCCGATGAAATAGAGAAAAACATAATCGGCAGGACGCGGCAGCCCTAAACGAAATATTTTATCAACATACGAAAATAAATTGTTTTTGTATTTCACCGAAATCTGATAAGCAGGCATCCCACCAAACATGCTGTTAGTCCATAAAGGTTCTTCACCTGTCTTTTCGCGATAATCCTGTATCTCTTTCGACATTCCCTTAAAATTGGTGACGTCGCCTTGTACCAAACGTTCACCTTGAAACAGAGGGGTGAAAAGTAAAAAAGTGGCTAACAAAAAAATGATGATGGCCGCAATATATGGCATCAAATTTTGGAACAGGGTCTTTTTCATGTGCAGAATTTTTTACTTGGCAAATTTGAGTTACTCGCAATTAATTCATGCAAAAATAACAAATCAGACGACTTGTGCAAAAATGTTTCTCCTCCATGCCAGATCAGCATTCTCTAATTAATGAGGGGAGAAATAAGAAGTTATGAACTTAATTTGATATAAAATTCTTCAACAACTGATTGTTCTGAGCAAAATTTGAAAAAACTTCTTGTGGTGAACCATTTTGTTATAAGATACAGATTTTATCGATTGGCCTGTTATGAAAATAAAGCTATATATGATGTGTAGCTATACCTTTTGTTTCTTTTAAAGCCAGTGATTTCTTGGATGATTCCAATATTTACAAGACGATTTATGAGTTCGTTGGCAGCCGGATAGCTTGTTTTTATTATTTCTTTTATATCATTTATAGTGATAATAGGTCGAATGTATAAATAGTCCAGTACTTTAAAGGCATTTGCCGCCATTCTTCCAAGATGTTGAGTAATCATAGCCCGATGATTTTCACGAAGATTCAGAATATTTCTTGCTGTTGTTGCAGCTTCATTGCTTACGACAGTTATTCCCCTTAAAAAAAAGGATAACCATGATTCCCAATCACCAGTATCCCTGATATTTTGGAGAAGCTCATAGTATTTTTGCTTGTGTTGTTTGAAATAGTATGAAATGTATAAAACTGGTTTTTTGAGCATTTCTTGTTCAGTTAGTATAAAAGTAATCAGTAAACGACCTAATCTTCCATTTCCATCAAGAAAAGGATGAATGGTTTCAAATTGTGCATGTGCGAGTCCAATCTTAATCAATAAAGGTATATCTATCTGAGCGTGAAGGAATTTTTCCCAATCGCTTAGTGCTTGAGGCACATAAAATGGTGGGGGAGGAACGAAAACTGCTTCTCTTAGTGTACAACCCTCTGGACCAATCCAGTTCTGGCTTTGACGTAATTCTCCAGGTGATGCATGTCGTCCTCGCACATTCTGAAGGAGTATAGAATGAATTTCTCGGATTAAACGCACTGAAAGAGGGAGTTCATTTAACCGTTCAAGACCATAATTCATGGCCTTGACATAGTTGATTACTTCAGCTACATCTTTTGGTGCAGTTTCAGAAAGAATTTCAGCTTCGGCTTCTAATAAATTTTGCAATGAGCTTTGAGTGCCTTCAATTTGACTCGAAAGTACGGCCTCTTTACGAACATACATAGCAACGAATAAATCAGGATTTGGAATGATTGTGATGGATCCATCAAGCCTTCCCAAAGCTTGATCGGCTTCTGATAGTATAGTCTGCAGTTCGCCCTCTAATTGTATGGGTGGATTAGGTGGAAGAGGAGATGGTATAAATGCGTTATATCCAGAAGGTTGCTGAATATATACGCCCGCTCGATTGCTCTGTGTCATCATTAAACTTAACTTTAATATGGAGTGAAAATTTTTCCATGTTAAAGGTACACTTTAATATGGAAAGCGTTTTGATTTATGGTAAAGGAATCTTTAATATAATTTATCAGGATGATATTGTAGCCCCGCCTTCGGCGGGGCTACAATTAATACAAATAATTTATTCTACGATCTTCAATTCATCTATCAAGCGATGACAACCTCCTAATTTATCGATAATAAACAATACATACCGAATATCAACCGAAATAGTGCGCTGTAAATTAGGCTCGAAGGCAATATCTCCACTCATGGCTTCCCAATTACCATCGAAAGCCAAGCCAATGAGCTCGCCGTTTGCATTCATTACCGGGCTTCCTGAATTGCCCCCCGTTATATCGGTATTGGAAAGAAAACAGGTTACAATATCGGTACGCCCATGAATCTGAGTGCCATATCTCCCAAAATCCTTTCCCTCGTATAAATCCTTTAATTTTTTGTCGACTATAAATTCTGGATTATCGGGGTCTTCTTTTTCCATTACTCCAGTTAAAGTTGTTTGCAAATCGTAATGAACAGCATCGGCAGGATAATAATCAAGAATACTGCCATAGGTCATTCGCAAAGTACTATTGGCATCGGGTGCAAAAAGTTTCCCGGGATTCATTTCCCTAAGACCTGCAATATAAAGTCTGCTTCCTTTATGTTCTTCCTTTTGTGCATTTTCCACTTGGCTGTAAAGCAAAATAAAATGATTCCTCACCTCTGTGCCAATTTCCAGTGCAGGATCTTTTTTCAGCACTTTTAAAGAAGGATTTTGCAGAAATGCCATAAACCGCTTCTCATCGGCAAAAATGCTTTTTTTATAAATGTCGTCAGACCATTTATCGAAGTCACCCTTGTATTTTTTCTCTAAGTCTTTAAAAATATCCGCCCGCATCTCGGGTGAAATATCACGATAATACAGTTGCAACATTTGAGCAAAAAGTTTTTTATCGGTTGAAGGATTGTAGTCTTTATAAAAATCTTCAGCTCTTTTAGAAAGTTTTTCGAGAGTGTTTTGAAATTTTTTGTTGAGTTCTTCTTTTTCAGTTCCCTTAGCTTTCTCTATTTTTTCCATTAACTGAGGCAGATTGGAACTTCGCATAGCCCAAAGGATAATTTCAGGTCCTTGTAAAACAGCTTCTCCCACGTAAGTGATAGGTAGGACATAGGGCTGTTGATTATGAAGAGATGTTTGGATTAGTTCGAGGGCTTCTCCATAGCGGGCTTTACGTTGTGGGTCTTGAGCTACCCAATTGAGAAATTCTTCTTCGGTTTTTAATTTCTTTTCGTAAACATTCAAGCGTTTTAAGCCTCGAATTTGCCCTATATAATATTTCCAGTAATTACTTGTTGCAGCATATTTGGCCGCATACATGAGATTAATTCTGGGATCGGTCTGCATATCTTCTTTCATGATTTTTAATTTTAGGTCACGAATTTTTACGATAGCAGGTTCGGTTTGGTCAATAGCCTGTTTTACCTCCCAAGAAGTCATATAACGATCGGTACCACCAGGGAATCCCCAGATCATTGCAAAATCACCTTTTTGTACGCCTTTGATAGAAACCGGCAGAAAGTGCTTGGGTTTTAGAGGAACATTTTCTTTGCTGTAAGGAGCCGGGCTACCATCTGGAGCGGTATAGATTCTGAAAATACTAAAATCGCCTGTATGACGGGGCCACATCCAATTATCGGTGTCTCCACCAAATTTTCCCACCGACGAAGGTGGTGCACCTACCAGTCTTACGTCTTCATAAGTTTGATACACAAATAAATAATACTCATTCCCATTGAAAAACGATTTGACCGTACAATTATATTTTTTCCCTTCGGATGCTTCCTTGACGATGGAGTCTGTAACTTCTGATATGGCCTGTTCTCTGGCATCTTCATCCATTTCGGGAGTCACATTTTGTAATACGGCTTTAGTAACATTTTCCATGCGAACAAGCAATGAAGCCGTGAGTCCTGGATTGGGCAGTTCTTCTTCGAAACTCATCGCCCAGTAACCATTCGTCAGAATGTCGTTTTCAAGTGTGCTGTGTTCTTGAATGTAATTGTATCCGCAATGATGATTGGTAAATAGCAAACCTTGATCGGATACGATTTCTCCTGTACAGAAATATCCTTCGGGTTGTGAACCGGCAGCTAAACCAACTACTGCGTCCTTCAAACTCGAGTGATTGATACTGTATAGTTCTTCGGGTGTCAGCCTTAATCCCAGTTTTTGCATATCGGTATAGTTGAGACGCTCGATAAACATGGGAAGCCACATCCCTTCATCGGGAGGTGTGATTATGGCTGCTTTTCCTGACAATACACTGGCTATCAGTATTACCGACACAACCAGTTTAAGTTTTAAATTTTTCATATAGTTTGTTTTAAGTAATTGAATGAGATAACAGAAATTTACCATTTACAAAATTAAAGAGAGGCCAAAATTACCAATTTTAAGAAATATTTGATTTCTTTGCACTGCCAAAATCTCTGACGATGCGATATCAGAATGATACACGAATAGTTATGACCCTCGATGGGGGAGGGACAAATTTTGTATTCAGTGCCATGCAGGCCGAAAAAGAAATTATCACGCCATTTGCTTTTCCTTCACAGGCTTCTACTTTATCAGAGACTTTATATAATATTGAAACGGGTTTTAGAAGAATAAAAAGCTTACTTCCCGGCGAGCCCGCAGCCATTAGTTTTAGTTTTCCCGGTCCCGCCGATTATGAATTGGGCATTATTGGCGATCTGGTCAATTTATCGGTCTTTCGTGGAGGTGTCCCCTTAGGGCCTTATCTCGAAGATATATTTAAGATTCCCGTTTTTATCAACAATGATGGGGATTTGTTCGCCTATGGCGAAGCCATATCAGGATTTTTGCCTGAAGTAAACAGATGGCTTGCCGATGCTGGCAGCCCTAAACGCTTTCAGAATTTATTGGGAGTTACTTTCGGAACGGGTTTCGGTGCAGGAATTGTTTTAAGAGGAGAATTGTTTTTGGGCGATAACTCGGCTGCTGGTGAGATTAACCGAATGAGCAATAAACTTTATCGCAACATGAGTGTAGAGGAAAGTGTGAGCATCCGTGGGGTTAGACGCGTATTTTCCAATTATTCCAATATTCCATTCGACCAAACACCTAGCCCCAAGGAAATTTATGAAATCGCCATTGGCAAGAGGCCGGGCAATCAGAAGGCGGCAAACAAAGCTTTCGAAGAATTGGCCATAGTAGCCGGTAACGCCATTGCCGATGCCCTTACCTTGGTCGATGGCCTTGTGGTGATTGGTGGAGGCTTGTCGGGCGCCTGGCCAGTATTTTTAAACTGCTTGGTGGAAGAGCTTACTCTCCCCTTTACTACTTTTAGCGGACAAAACATCGACCGGCTCGAAATAAAATTTTTTAATCTGGAAGATGGAGCACAGAGAGAACTTTTCCTGAAAGGTTCAACCCGTAAAATCGAAATTCCTGGCAGTGCCAGAAAAATTACCTACGACCCGGAACATCGCTCAGGAGTCGGAATTACACGCCTGGGAACTTCGAGAGCAACNNAACTTTGCTCTGCGCAAACTCGATAGTATGAAATAATTTCTAAGCCTGATTTTTAATTTTGATTTTCCCCTGAAATACTCTAATATATATTGAATTTCCTAATGTATTCATATACAGTCAAAGGCTGGAAATATCTTAAATCTTTGCCTTGGGCATAAGCTTGCCGAATCATGCTCGACGAAATATCTATCAAAGGCGAAGCAATAATCTTTACCGAAGTATGATTAGCAAATTTTCCTCCTTCGAATCCTAAACGGCAATAAACATAAATCTCATGCTTCTCTAAAATGAGCTCTGGATCCTTCCACCGGTCGAAATATTGTAAATTATCTCCTCCTATTACCAGGACGAATCTTTCTTGTGGATAGATTTGTCTTAGATACTCTAAGGTATGAACAGTATAAGAGGGTGTTGGAAGATGAAATTCTATATCACTTGCGCTAAATCGCCTATCATCCTGAATGGCCAATTCTACCATCCTTAGCCGATGCCGATCTTCTGCCAGCAATTCCTTCTCCTTAAGTGGATTTCGAGGAGAAACTACAAAAATTATCTGCTTTAAATCCGTATATTCTACAAGATAATTGGCAATCATTAAATGCCCGTTGTGAATAGGGTTGAACGAGCCGAAAAATAAACCCGTCTTGTTGTTATTATTTTTCATAATGTCTTTTCTGAATTTCTCTATGTCGAAAGCAAGTAATGATATGATCATTTACCACCCCAGAGGCCTGAAGAAAGGAATAAATAATAGTTGAACCAACAAAAATAAATCCTTCTTTTCGCAAATCTGCACTGATCTGATCAGAAAGAGAAGTATGACCAGGAATTTCATTATAAGTTCTATAATTGTTCACTATGGGCTTCCTATCTACATACGACCATAAATATTTATCGAAACTTCCTCTTTTTTCTACTAAATCCAACATACATTTCGCATTATGAATAGTGGCTTCGACTTTCGAACGGTTTCTTACTATTCCCGAATTCAATAGTAATTCATCCGTTTTTTTCTTATTATAGCTCGCTATTTTCGAAAAATCAAAATTATGAAAAGCCTTACGAAAATTTTCTCGTTTATGAAGGATAGTCCTCCACGATAAACCCGCTTGAAAAATATCAAGCACTAAAAATTCGAACAATCTTATATCATCATGCAACGGAACACCCCATTCTTCATCATGGTATTTCATCATGCGTTCATCACTCAACGACCAGGGACAACGTTCTGCTTCATTCATTCCTGCATGGTTTCTTTATCTTTAGGTTTCAAAATTATAAATAGAGTCTGTCCATACAGTCATCAATATTTTCAGTAAAAGTATAAACTTCTTATAAAAGTATACCTTTTTGAAGTTATTCTTGGTCAATTTTATAATTTTTCAGTCTAAAATTAAGAACTTCTTTTCAAACTCCTCTAAAAATTAAGTATTTTTTCACTACTGACCGGATAAAATTTCAATAAAATGGGGCTACTCCCGCGAGGTTTCGCCCCGATGCTGTAAGTTTGTTTTGCTAAAAAAACTGCAACATGCGTAAATATACAACAAAGAATTTAGTCGGTCAGCCGGTTTTTAAACAGGTTATGAAAATTCTTCCGAGAGAGCCATTTGATATTGTGGTGAGGCGTTGCGGAAGCGACCGCTACTACAAGTCCTTTTTCTCATGGGATCAGCTGGTGGTGATGCTGTTCGGGATCTTTTCCCGCTGCGATTCGATGGGCGAAGTATGTGATGGGATGCGGGCTTTGGCAGGAAAGCTTAATTACCTTGGGATGGACAGCGCACCGTCCAAAAGCACGGTGGGTGATGCCTTGCGTGACCGGGACAATGAGGTTTTTCAGGTTGTACTATTTTGAGCTGATCGGGTATTTTGAGCCGTTTTTGCCGGTCAGCCGAAAAGAGAAGATCAGCTTTGAGAAGTTTTATGCCTTTGATTCGACCACGATAACGCTGTTTTCGAACGTCATGAAAGAGGTTGGCCGTAATCCCAAGGGTGATGGCAAAAAAAGGGAGCTTGAAAGTACACATGCTGACCGATGTACACGCGGACACGGCCGTATTTGCTACAATCAGCGAGGCAAAAATGCACGATAAGAAGTTCTTACAGCATGTAAACCCGTCAAGAGGCAGCATGTTGGTCTTCGACAAAGCCTACAACTACTACAGGCAGTTTGCCGAGTGGACAGATGAAGAGGTCTATTTTATGTGCCGGCTGAAAGATAACGCGAAGGCCGAAGTCCAGGAAGTTCTTCATGAAACAACGCTTGGCAAAGAGGAGCATGGGGTGTACCGGGTTGAACATATTCACCTGAAGTATACAAAGGAAAAACGGGAAAGGACACTTTGCCTTAGGTTGGTTTACTATCGGGACGAACAGGGACGAAGTTACAAATTCATCACCAACAGCTGGAATATAACGGCGGAAGAAGTCGCCTTGATTTATAAGTACCGATGGACAATAGAAACGGTCTTCAAAAAAATGAAGCAAAATTTCCAGCTGCATTTTTTCTATTCCGACACGGAGAACGGCATAAAAACGCAGGTTTGGTGTACGCTCATCGCCCACTTGTTGCTCAACGTAATCCGGTTACTATCCAGGAGCAAGAAAGCATTCTCAACGGTAGCGGCATTCATACGGATACACCTGATCAGCCATTTAGACATGATGTGGATAGTAGCCGAGGGCAGGCGCACCTACACCAAGCACACGGCAAGCCGCAACAAAAGCCCTGCAACTGTACAAATGTCCCTCTTTTGAAAGGGGGTAGGATTTTTAAAACCAAGAAACCGATTTGTAAGTAATTGACTGTGAAGAAAATAAAAACAAAAAGGATAAAAATTGAATTTTTGTCGGTTGATAGTGAAAAATTATATGTAATACTCTACTGATATCAATTAGGTGTTTATGGTTCATGTTATCATTATCCAAGATCAAGACATATCATTTTGCGCTTGAAAGTTCCCTTCATATATATTAGTGCATTTTGGCGCCAAAAGGTAACCCCCCTTTGACACTTTTTTTGAAAATTTAACATATGAATAATCTCTGCATAAAATATGTCGAACGATTAAATAAATGGTTATCAGTATGTTGTTACATGGTATTTTAATAAAGGAACGATGCAGCATCAATAGTTGGTATTAATCTTATAAATGTCGCCTTACAATGCCTTGAATTCTTGCTTGGTTATAAGATTCGGAGTATGTATTCTATTTCGGGCTTGGAATATCATCGTAATATCACCTGCACTTCATCACCTTTTGCGTAAGCACCCTTCCGTTTGGCAGAGTAGCCCTAACCATATAAAGCCCGGCGGGCCAGGCGCGGGTGTCGATGCGTAGAGGATTTTCTGCGTTAAGGGCGGGAAGGGGCATCTTTTGCCCGTTCATGGCATAGATTTCAATCCCTGCAAGGTGGCCGTGGCTTTTAACCCATACCTCCTCCCCGGCAGGGTTGGGGAATACCTCAAGCTGGGTTTCCTGTAGCGGGGCTGAAATTTCTTCTTGGCCCACCCAGCACACCCCCGGTGCCTCGCAGCCTAAGCTGTCCACTACCAGAAGCCAGGCATAATTGCTTTTGCCTGCGCAGGCAAGAAAATGATTGTCAGTTTCTGTACAGGAATAAAGAACGCCGTTATACCCGCTGGTTTGTTCTTCGTGGAATTTTCGAAACCAGTTCCATTCTCCTTGGGGGCCGCAGCGCATTAAAAAACCTCCTGAGATGTTCTGATAAATTTTTTCCCAACTCCCGGCAATAACGAAGCTACCATTTCCCAACATAGCGATACCGTTTGGATCCCAAATTTCACCTGTAGTGTCGCCATGGTCATTATATATTCCTTTGCTTGATATAAGTTGCCCGCTTAGGGAGTGTTCGTAAAGCGTTACTGCATTCCACAACTGTGTGAAATGATAGAAATGTTTGATTCTGTTGCTGGCCTTGTCATAAAAAATAAAGGATTGGGAAGCCCCGCTTCCGGATACATATTCGAAACCTGACTCAAAATAGTTATAATCATTGGTGTCGCTGACACATATCATAGGTTTGTAATAATAATCCTGCAACCAGGAATTATAATATGCACTTAGAACGGCTATTGCGTATTTTTTCGCATTAACCACTGCGATACTGTTGATTGTCATACCATTGGAACCGGGATATTTGGGATGAATGCGGTGTTCAATTAATTCACCACATGGGCTAAATATCTGTATATGTATATTACTCTGTGCATCTCTCTTAATTACTGAAATTGTGTCACTAATTAGAAAAGGTCCCCCGGCGAGAAGCCCTGGATAATACTTTACCCATATTGTATCTAAATTAATGTTAAGTTTAGAGATAAAAAGCATAGTTTGACCGGAATAAAGATTTTTATATTGTCCGGAAATAATCATATTCTCGTCGTTTGTTTTTCCCATAAAACAACTGTAGGTACCGGGTAATCTACCCTGAAATAACAAAGATTTAATAGTATCCCCTTTATAATTGACTTTGTAAATAGTTTGAAAAGAATCGTCTTGTAAAAAATAACCAGAGTCATATTGAATCACAGAATAAAATACATTACTAAAATCATATTCTCTTGATAGATAATCAGGTTGGGCGGTACTATTAAAAACGGATAGGAAGGTTATCAGGCAGCACCCGATTCTATATAATATTGCCTTGCTTTTCATGGTTATACGGTTTTTCTTATTGACAACATGTTATACTCTTATTTCACCTGTTTTTCATCACCTTTTGCATAAGCACCCTTCCGTTTGGCAGAGTAGCCCTCACCATATAAAGCCCGGCGGGCCAGGCGCGGGTGTCGATGCGTAGAGGATTTTCTGCGCTAAGGGCGGGAAGTGGCATCTTCTGCCCGTTCATGGCATAGATT
>MTKZ01000611.1_pt1 | contig 27190 bp, 28 predicted proteins | sample 1042781 | NCBI WGS metagenome assembly MTKZ01 (sample SAMN06212207, study PRJNA360539) | anaerobic digester metagenome | biome: Wastewater treatment plant; material: sludge; isolation source: anaerobic digester fed with sludge from wastewater treatment plant | place: Denmark: WWTP Viborg ... | reverse complement strand
ATGAAGAAGAAGTCCTCAAGGTGTTCACCGCCAAGGCTTCTCGCAGCGAAATCGAAGCCCGCATCAAGGAACTCGAAAAACAAATGCGCGAAGCGGCAAAGGGCTATGACTTTGAAAAAGCCGCCGAAATTCGCGATATTATCTTCGAAATAAAAGCCACCCTCAATAAATAAAGCATTTGCTTTAAGAAAAGCTTTGTGCGAATATATTAAAAGCATAGGTGCAAAAGGAGATTTGAACAATGCAATGGTATGATGTTATATTCCTAATCGTTGCCTTAATTATCATTGTCTTGTCACTATTACAAGGCGGTAAATCAGAAGGCGCTTCCGGAGCTATCACCGGCGGCGGAACCAATATTTTTGTGAAAACAAAAGAAAGAGGTTCCGAGCTTGTTATCACGTGGCTAACTTTCGGTTTTGCTATCGTCTTCTTTTTCTTTGCCATCTTAATCAGCGTGCTGCAAAACGTCGCTTAATTTAATCTTGGATTTATGGAGCCCCTTTTGGGGCTTTTTTATTTTTTATGGCAATGTCGTATAATATGGGGCGGTGATTGTTAAATGAAAAATTTTTTGAAGATGCATCTCTGGCGACTGCTAATTATCTTTTTACTTTTTCTTGTTCAGATTTCCATCATCGTCCTCGGCATCTTATACATTCGCGATTATTATCCTTATGTCTATCTCGGCTTTCTTGTCGTCAGTATTGTCATCGTTCTTTCGATCATCGCCAACCGCAGCAATCCGAGCTATAAAATTGCCTGGCTTATGCTGATATTAATCTTTCCGGTTTTCGGCGGGTTTATGTATCTGATGTTCGGCAACAAAAAAATGAACCGCCGCAGCAAGAAAATGGTCAGTAAAATGAACGCCATGATCGAAGCGGCCGCCAAGAAGACCGAAAGCGTTCTCGACGAAATGGCACACGATTATCCCGATGCCCATAGACAAAGCACATATATCAAAAATGCGACCGGCTTCGGTCCTTATCAAAATTGTTATCTCGAATACTATCGTTCCGGCGAATCATTTTTGGCGACGCTAATAAGCGAGATAAAAAAGGCCAAGAAATTTATTTTTATTGAGTATTTTATTCTCGCCCAAGGTCAGGTGTGGGATAGCCTTTTAAAACTGCTCGTGCAAAAAGCCAAAGAAGGCGTCGATGTCCGTGTCATCTATGATGATATGGGTTCGATTTCAACTGTGCCGCACAATTATGATCGCAAACTGCAAAAAATGGGTATCAAAGCCTTCGCCTTTAATCGCTTTCTGCCTTTTTTAAATGCCCGCATCAACAACCGCGACCATCGCAAGATGCTCGTCATCGATGGATCGACCGCCTTTACTGGAGGCATTAATCTCGCCGATGAATATTTTAATCTCAAATCGCGGTTTGGCTATTGGAAAGATAATGTCTTGTTAATTCGGGGCGACGCGGTCCGAAGCATGACTTTAATGTTTCTGACATTTTGGAGTGTTCTGAGCGGAAAAATCGAAGAATTCGAACCCTTTTTAGCGAAGAGTAAGGAACTCAAAATCGTCGACACCGGCTATGTTCAGCCGTATGCAGATACACCACTTGACGATGAAGCCGTCGGAGAAAACGTCTATCTAAACATGATGGGAAGAGCTAAAAAGCGCATCTATATCACGACTCCATATTTAATACTGGATAACGAGATGGTCATCGCTTTTTCTAATGCTGCAAAACAGGGAATCGACGTGCGCATTGTCACCCCCGGAATTCCGGATAAGAAAATGGTTTTTCAAGTCACCCGTTCCTATTTTCGAAGGCTGATTGAAGCCGGTGTGAAAATCTATGAATACATTCCCGGGTTCATTCATCAAAAAGTGTTTTTGGCCGATGATGATTTTTTAACGATCGGAACGATTAATTTGGACTTTCGAAGCCTCTATCTTCACTTTGAAAATGGCGTGTGGCTTTATAAAAGCGCCATCATTCAGGATGTCAGCGCCGATTTTGATGAGATTTTGGCTGATTCCCGCCTTGTCACATTGGCCGACACAAAGAGCGGGCCCTTCCATCGTCTGTGGATCAGCTTCTTGCGCAGTTTTGCCACGCTCTTGTAATTTCCTTCTTTGTTATACATAAGAGCCGCGATAAATGTTAAAATATGGCATATTAAGTGAGGGTTATCGCATGGAAATAAAAGAATATGTCGCAATGCGCAAACAGCAAATCCGCGACGAAGTCGCATCGATGAAAGTCAGACCTCATTTAGCCATCGTCCAAGTTAACGAAGACGAAGGATCTAATTCTTATATCCGCGGCAAGCTGAAAGATGCCGAAGAACTCGGCATTTTGGCTACCCACATCAAACTGGACATCAACACGAGCGAAGCCGAAGTTTTAAAAGTGGTGGAATCGCTTAATCAAGATAGCGGCGTCCATGCTTTCATCGTCCAGATGCCGCTTCCTAAGCACATCGACGAAAATAAAGTAAAAGTTGCCATCAATCCGCGTAAGGATGTTGATGGCTTTCATCCTCTGTCATCTTTAAAAGCCTGCACTCCACGCGGAATTCTCGACTATCTTAAATTTAATCAAGTTGTGCTCTTGGGTAAAAACGCCGTCGTCATCGGACGGAGCAATATCGTCGGTAAACCGATGGCCAGCCTCTTAACAAAAGAGAGTGCCAATGTCACCGTTTTGCATTCAAAGACCTCACCTCAGGATATGAAATTTTACTTGGAACACGCTGATATAATCGTAGTGGCCATCGGTAAGAAATGGCTTGTGGACGGTTACCTTTTTAAACCGGACGCCATCATTGTCGATGTCGGCATCAATCGTGTGGACGGAGTCCTTTACGGCGATGTCAAACCCGGCCAGAAGGTACGCCTGCAAACACCTGTTCCCGGCGGAGTCGGCCCTTTGACCAGACTGGCCCTCTATGAAAATTTAATGGAGATCATGAAACATGGAGTTTAAAATCACGAATACGCAAGTCTATGGACTTGAACGGGCCATTAAGGCCTCGGGAAATCCGATGCGCGTCGAAATTGATACGAGCGAAATCAACGACAAGGATTTTGTCCGTGCCACCAAACTCGGCATAGCCAAGTCGGGCGAGGGCCACGACAATTTTCTCAAGGGAATTCTTGTCCAAATGGATGTGACGGCCCCCCTCTTCTGGTGGAAACAGGCTCAGCGTTATCATTGGTTTGACTTTATCTCATCGCAATCGACGATGCACTGCCTTTTAAAGTTTGATGTCGCCAAACAATGCGTAAGTGACACGAATGAAGATGTCGTTCGCATCGTCAGCGAAATGATTAAAGAATACTTATCGCTCAGCGAAGATGATAATCGCAAGAAAACACTGTGGCGGGAAATCGTCGCCTCTCTTCCCTCTGGCTTTTGCCTCGGGGCTACTATGACGACAAATTATCAGCAACTCAAGACGATGTATATGCAACGCCGCTATCACAAACTTAATGAGTGGCGCGTGTTTGTCGAGTGGTGCGATACCCTTCCCCACTTTAAAGAACTGACCGGTGTCAGCAGGTAGAAAAAAAGAACCGATTCACGTCGGTTCTTTTAACTTGTCGCTTGCTATTTAACTTTGTCGACTGGGAAGGCCTCGCCCTCTTCGACGATGACCGGCTCGACGACTTCCTTTTTGACAACTTTGCCTTTGGTTTTTGCCTCGGCCTTTTCTTGTGCTTTTTTATCGCGTTCCTTAACCTTCATCAATGTTTTGATGGTGAAAGCAATTTCGACGATGGCGAGAATAGCGAGGATGGCCCCGATGACGATGAGGACGACATTCTGGGCATTTTGAATCGACACGAGGATGATGACGCCGATGGTGATGAACAACAGGGCGGCGATGAATTCAAGAACCGGAAAGAAGAGCGTCTCCTGCTTTTTCTTGATGCGGATAATTCCGTCGGCGATTGCGACGGGCGATATAACGAGTAATAGAGTCGCGATAAAAATCATGAGAATTTCGGTGATGGCCGCCGAGCGAAGAACGATGACGATACCGAATGTTACTTCGAAAATGCCCGTAAATAACGAATTATCGCCCGGGTCTTTGTTAAAAAAGGGCATCAGAACTCTCAGGACGCCGTCGAGGATGATAAACGCTCCGATGGCTAAGAAAATCCATTTATAGAGGTCGGGATCATCGGAAAAGATGATTGTCAAAACGCCTGCCGCCAGCAGAATAACGGCTTCGCATATTTGCCAAATGGCCCATACTTTGTACATTTTTTTCATGATTTCGGACTCCTTGCTTATTAATTTATTTTAATAAATTGACACTCTCTATGATACAATAACGTACGTATAAAATACGAGAGGTATAAATATGAAAGTTCAAGTTTTACGGAAGTACGCCGAGTTAATTGTCAAAGTCGGGGCAAATGTTCAAAAAGGGCAAGATGTCATCGTCTATGCTGAGCTCGATCAGCCTCGCTTCGTTGAGTTTGTCGTCTCCGAGGCTTATAAGGCCGGCGCTAAATCCGTCACCGTCCGCTGGTCGCACAATCCTGTCGACAAAATTCGTTATAAAAAGGAATCGTTAAAGTCTTTATCTGAAGTTCCGAACTGGATTATCGAACGGGAAAAGCATTATGTCAAAACCCTTCCGGCGACCATCTATCTTGTCAGCGATGACCCTGATGCTTACAAAGGCGTCAACCAAGTCAAGCTCGCTAAAGTCGGCCAAGCCGTTTATCCAATTTTGAAGCCTTTCCGCGATGAACGCGAGAATAAATATCAATGGACGATTGCCGGCTTGCCAGGACCGGCTTGGGCCAAGAAGGTTTTCCCCGATCTTCCCAAAAGGAAAGCCATGGAAAAATTATGGGGAGCAATTCTTGCCACATCCCGCGCTGACCACGGCGATCCAGTCGCCAACTGGCGCGCTCACAACGCCGATCTCATAAATAGGTGTGCCTTTTTAAATTCTCTTCACATTAAATCGCTTCATTACAAAAGCAAGAACGGCACCGATATCAAAATTGGCATGCTCCCCAATGTTAATTGGCTCGGAGGCGGTGATAAGACACTCGAATCTGACATCTTCTTTAACCCCAATATTCCGACTGAGGAATGCTTCACGACTCCGGAAAGAGGCAAGGCCGAAGGTATTGTTTATTCAACCGCGCCTCTTTCATATCAGGGTGAGCTGATTGAAAACTTCCACATTGTCTTCAAAGACGGTAAAGCGGTGGAAGTCCACGCCGAGAAAAATGAAGCTTTGCTTAAACAAATGGTGTCGATGGATGAATTCGCCGGTTATCTTGGCGAAGTTGCTTTAGTACCCTTTGACTCGCCAATCCGCAATTCGGGAATTCTTTTCTGGAATACACTTTATGACGAGAACGCTTCCTGTCATTTTGCCTTAGGCATGGGTTTTACCAATACCGTTCAGGATTATGGTAAATATAGCAAAGAAGAGCTGACCAAAATGGGCATTAACGATTCGATGATTCACGTCGACTTCATGATTGGCAGCGAGGATCTTTCGATCGTCGCAACGACTCAAGACGGAAAAAAAGTCCAAATCTTTAAAAACGGAAATTGGGCTTTTTAACCATAATTAGCGTGTAGAAAGAAAACTCACGATTCAATCGATTCGTGAGTTTTTTTGCTCGTATTAATTGCCGCCCCCGCCATTGCCTCCGCCGTTACCGTTTCCGCCGTGGTTATTGCCGCGACCTTCAGTATGGGCCGTGCCTTGGCCTTGCCCGTTTGGCCTGATTACCATCTCGTATTCGTATTCCCCGGTCTCGCTATTGGTCACGATTTGAATTTCTATCGTTCCGTTATATATATCTTTATCTAACTTAATGTGATAGCGAACAGAAATCATATCGGGAGTTTCATCATCAATCGAGATGTCGTATGAAAAAGAGTTTTTCTCATCGGTGTCGATGAAATCTAATTTGAGTTTCGTCTTTCCTTCGGCGGTTTCAATTTTTAGTTTTGTATTGCTGAGCAAATTGTCATTTTCATAAATTTTAAAGTTGTATTTGTAGCCATCTTCTTCACTTTTATAAGTGGATTCAAGGTAATTTATCTCATCGTAGTGAATAGTCATTACCACTTTGGTTTCATCTTCTTCGACGATGCGGCGGCCTTCGATGGCATATTCTTCTGTGTCATCGCCATAGATGATGATGCCGGAAAAATAATAAGTCGACTCCGCACCATCTTCTAAAAGGGTTTCGACATTGTAGTAAATAGTATAGTTTAAATGGCTTCCAAGAAGATCATAGGCAATCACGGTCTCTTTATAATCATATCCTTCTCGTTCCGAGATATCGCTGATTGTTTCTAATTCGCCATCTGAGGAAATGAGTTGTTCGATCATTTCAAGATAAGGCGGGAATTGACCGATCACAACATCGACATCAGTGTCGTTCACCAGAGCCCTGAAATCGCCACTCGCGCCGGTGTCTTCGACTAAGTCGAATAAAACATTGGCAGTCACGGCGCCAACAGAAAACACCTGCTGGTCGTTTTGAATCGGCTGCGGAACTGTAATCGGATGGCTTCCGGTGTCGGTTCCGGTGCTCGTATCGGTCGGATCAGTGGTGAAAAAGCCGCCAATTCTCAATCCGATTAAAGTGACGGAAAGAATAACTGCGACCATCGCCGTGGCAAACGCCGAAACAAAGCGGGGGCGCTGAAAAAGAGTTTTAAGAGAGAGACGTGGTTTTTCTTCGGTCGCATAGACGGCGACTTTCTTGTGCAGTACAAAAACTTCGGCCTCGCTTTTTAAACGATGCTCGATAATTCTCTCCTTCTCGCCAATGGTAATCGGATCGACACCGATTGCCTTATAGACATTATTCAAAATATCAGGAGTGATAATGCTGCCTTCTTGGCGGAGCTTTTTTAAGATTTCTTTCTTACTTCTTTTCATTTTCTTTCTCGTAAGCAATCCTGATTTTTTTAAGCGCCGCGTTATACTTGCTCGTCACGGTGCCCAAAGGGAGATTCAGCATTTCTGCGATTTCCCGGTGTTTGTAGCCCCCAATGGCATATAAGAGAACGATATTCATTTCGCCTTCATTAAGAACGCGATTAGCTAAGTCGATGGTCGGAGTGTCTAAGCTAGGATTCAGGTCATAGACGCCCTGCGTCTCGACATTTTCATCATTGAAGTCATAACTTATTTCGCGTGAGCGCTTTTTCACTTCTGATAGAGCGAGGTTTTTGGCGATGGTCAGAAGCCAGTTGCGCGGATTGGTCCCCGGCGTATACGATGTGATGTTTTCGTAAGCGCGAACATAGGTGTTTTGCATCACGTCTTCAGCTAAATCGTAAGCTTTGACGATCGGCAGAACGAATGTAAAGACACCTTTCGATGTCAAATGATAGATGATATCAAGCGACTTGATATCCCCGTTTTGCAAATCGATTATCGCCCGTTCTAATTCGTTTGCCATCTCTTTTTCCTTGTTTGAATTGTAGACTTTAATGAAGTTTAATACAACAAAGGAAGAAGGGCTCAGAACATTTAAATGTTTTGGGGGCAACCGAGCCCTTCTAGAGGTGTAGTCACGGGGGATGACTACGTAATATAAATGATTTATGTCGTCGTTTTAATGAATTATTTTAAAATTTCTAAATTTATTAGATTAGAAAAAACAATTACCTTTGTTTCGGTCGTAATCGAACAGTCTTGGCACGACACTTTTTTGATCGTTTCCTCAAGTGTTAAAACATAGCCGTCTTCATAGTAAGTTATCAAAAAAACCTTGCCTTTGAAATCACGGAGATGAGCATCAATCTTTTCGGCCTGATCACTGCTGATTTTTGGCTTGGGGCACTTGCCTCTTTGATATTTCATCTGTTGCAAAGACGGTTTCTGTTCTTCTAAAGAAGAAAACGGTCGCCATTTTTTCATGCCGCGATCGCTCACTTGCGGTGTCCTCCGATTTGGGCGTGGCGCTTAATAACATTTGACTCTTCAAGGAGGGCGCTTCCTCTTAAGACGGCATCTTTTCCAAAGCGCAAGATAATCTCGTCGATCGCTTTGCGAAGTTCCCTTTTATTAATTTGTTTTCCGGGATCGACAAAAAGATCGAGTTGCTCGCAATCATCAAAATTCAACTTGCCGAAGGAGATATCGACGCGGCGAATCGGTTTGTCTTCGCAAAATTTGCGAAATAAAGACAGAAGCCCATCGTAAATCAAATCGTTTTCACTGGTGGATTTTACCAGCGTCATCTGCCGCGAAAAGCCACCCCCGTACTCATATGAATAACCGATCATCAGAGCCACTAATCCGGTTTTTTTACCCTCGAGACGCAAGCGGAGGGCTAGGTCGTCGCTCATCTCGCGGATAATCGTCGGCATCTCGCTTTTTTTGTAATCGCGAAAAAGCGACTGGCCATTTGAAAGCGATGTTTCCTTTGGAATGTATTTTTCGCGAATGTCGGAATTGTCGATGCCGTTGGCGTGTTCTCTTAAGTCTTTGCCGATGACGCCGAAATATTTAATGAGTAGCGCCTCGGGGGCGTTGGCTAACTCTCCGATCGTCTCGATGCCGATTTCATTTAAACGTTTTTCGAGATGTCCGGAAATGCCCCACATCTCCGAAAGAGGAGAGATGGGCCAAAGCTTGGTTTGGATATCATCTTTTGTCCATTCGCCGATGCCATCTTTGGCCTTCTTGCCCTCAAATTCGAGAGCGCATTTGGCGAGAAAAAGATTCTCGCTAATTCCCGCCGTGGCAAAGAGACCGGTTTCCTTTTTAATCTGATCAAGAATCTTGCGGACGAGTTGACGCGGTGTTGATTTGTATAGTTTCAAATAAGGTCCGAGGTTGAGAAACGATTCGTCGATGGAATAGACATGTAAATCGTCTTCGCCAATAAAATCGAGAAAGATCGAGACGACTTTTGCGGACATTTCGATGTATCGGGCCATTCTGGGAACAGCGAAAATAATATCGTCGCGCTTTGGCAAATCGCGTTTTCTAAGTCGCGAAGGGACGCCTAAACCCTTTAGGAAAGGCGTGACTGACAAGACGATCGTGCCCGGCCCTCGAGCCTCATCGCACACGACGAGAGGAGTGATAAAAGGATCAAGCTTCCGATCGAGGCATTCGACGAAAGAATAGAAGGCTTTTAAATCGATGGCGGCAATGACAGAATTCATCTTTTGTTCTCGACGGTTATATTATAAAACAGAATATTTACCATTATCAGTCTTGACAAAAATAAGGCATTTGACTTCCTTGATAAGTTTGAAAAGAATATGTCTAGAATGTAGTATAATTATTTTATTAAATCATTAGGTATGGTCTTAGTTTTACAAAAAAAGTATAAGATAGAAACATGAGCGGCGAACAGATAGCAATTATTATCGTAAATATTCTAAGTCTCCCCTTTTTTATCGACGGAATAATTATTTTCATGATTATTGTGTCCTTTTTGCTCGGTCTCGCCAAAAAAGGGTGGCACTCACTATGGCGCTTTGTCTTTGTCGCTTTACTTTTAGCGGGCGCCGCCATTTTTGCCGTCAAGCCCTTGGCGACATGGCTCGCAAGCGACGCCTTCTTCTCTTTGATCGGCTATCAGCCGGTCGTCGACTATGGTGGTGATCACACGGTCACAATCCATTCGTTTACCGAATTAATTGTCGTGATGGGGCGGCTGACGACCGACCGTGCTAAATTCACAGCCGAATACAGCTCTGAATTAGCTTTCAACATCGCTAAAAGCGTGGCCTGGTTTGCGATCGTCTTAATCGTTCATGTCGTTTCGTGGATTGTTTCAGCTTTGCTGTGGCCTCTCGTCCGCCTCGCTATTCCGGCGCGGATTCGCAAAAAGAAAATGCGGGTTCTAGGTGGCTTGATCGGAATCGCGCAGACCCTAGTCATCGTCGCTTCGTATATGTTTGCGACAAGCGCTTTTTCGCCTGGTTTTACATATCTTTTCAACAGCGGAAATTACGCGGCGTTCGGCATCAATGACTACTTAGTCGGCATCGGTGCTGGCATCAATAGCGAAAACTCTTGGATATTCAGCTGGCTTTCGCTCGAAGGCAAGGTCTTTCAATACAAAATCGGCGAAGATCATTATTTTGTTAATCTCGAATTCTTAGATTTGAGCGAAAGCTTAATTAACGATGAGTTAACAGAAGAGGAACGCGACCTCATCATCGCCGCCTTTGAAGAAGAGTGTTTTAACGACGAAGGCGAATTCGTCTGCACGATTTGATGTCTCTTGAAAAGAGCCCTCATTAAATATATACTAATCTAGCGTTTGGGGTTGTAGCTCATCTGGGAGAGCGCGTCGTTCGCAACGACGAGGTAGCGGGTTCGATCCCCGTCAGCTCCACCAATCGCTTGAAATTACCCCCGTTTGTTGGACCGAAATTCCGGTTACAATAAAAGGGGTTTTTTCTTTATTGTTAGACTCAATAAGTATTATGATTCGTTAAAACATTGTTTTAATCTCAAATGTATTCAATGTCATTGACTAGTGTAACAATATTCGATACGATACTAGTGCTCTCCGAATCAGAATGAAGAGTGGGGGACCCAATTAACGGGGTGAATCGCAAGAGAGGAAACTTAATTTCCTTAACCCGTCAGCTAACCTCATAGGAGTCATTAAGCGCATAGCGTGAACTATGCGTTTTTATATGGCAAAGGAGGTTGACATGTACATTCTCATTCTAAAAATTGCCGTCGTTTTGCTCTTTGGTTTCATCGGTGGCAAAATTGCCAGTAAATTGAATCTACCGGAAGTATCTGGCTATTTGCTTTTTGGCATTTTGCTTGGCCCCTCTTTAGGACTCATTGCTCCCGGTTTTCAAGGCGTTGTGAGTTCTGCTGATCAAGAATCTCTCAAATTTATCGGCGATATCGCTTTATCATTCATCGCTTTTAGCATCGGATCCGAATTTAAGCTCAAGTCGCTTGCCAAAACGGGCAAAGCGGTGAATATCATCACGATTTTTGAGGTGTTGTTCGCTGTTGGATTCGTCTTCATCGCCTTGCTTTTCGTTCCTAAAACTAGCGAGATCACCAGCGGTGGATACGCGCCCTTTTCAAAAGAAAATATCGCTTTTGGCTTGATATTGGCTTCGATGTCGGCCACCACCGCTCCGGCGGCGACGCTAATGGTTATTCGCCAATACCGGGCCCATGGCCCACTGACGCAAACCATCTTGCCGGTTACTGCTCTCGATGATATTTATGGCATTGTCATCTTTGGCTTTTTTATCTCAATTGCTCAGATACTGACATCGACCACAAGCGGAATGCCGCTTTGGTTGATGATTCTCAAGCCTATAATTGAAGTTTTTGGCTCGATACTCATCGGTGTCATCATCGGTATAATTTCATCATTCCTAAATGGGAAAATGGCAAAAAACCGCGATAATCTCCAAGTGCTATCCGTTCTTGCGATTATGTTTTCCATCGGTATAGTTTGGCTTTTAAATGACACTTTGGAGCCTTTCGGCATTGGCTTTTCGCCTCTTCTTGTAAATATTATGGTTGGGACCATCATTGCCAACCTCCTTAAAAAAGCGAATGAAACCTTTTCTTCGGTCAATGACTTGGCGACGCCATTTTATGTCCTCTTTTTTACCCTAGCCGGCGCGAGTCTTGATTTGAATATTTTGAAAACATCTGGTCTTGTCGTGGTATTGAGTATCGTTTATATATTAGCGCGCGGTTTTGGTAAAATAAGTGGTGCTTCAGCAGGTGCTGCTATTGCCAAATCGGAGCCGACCATCAAAAAGTATTTGGGCTATGCCCTTTTGCCGCAAGGCGGGGTGTCGCTCGGCCTCCTTGTTGTCGTCTCTTCCAAGATGCCGGCCTTCTATCAGTTGATCGCTACAATCATCATGCTTAGCATCATGGTTTACGAGACGAGCGGACCGATTTTCGCTAAATTGGCCATCAGCAAAGCCGGAGAAATTAATGGTCTCGACAAACTGCAATACTTATCCAATATTGAAGGTATGGAAAATAATAAAGAGGAAGCGATTGCTTCGTCCTCAGAAGGAGCGCAATAATGCAAGTGTTATTTATCGTCTTAAATGATTTATCCTACGAATCCGAAATCCTCAAAGTATTCATTGAAAAAAAGGTCCGAGGAGCGACTATCATCGATTCGGAAGGAATGGCTAAAGCCGTCTTAAAAAATGAGGGAGCAGATTTCTTTTTCAACGGTCCGTTCGCGAATTCTTTGCCAAAGAACATCGGCGATAGCAAAACCTTCTTTACTGTCATTCCTAACGATGAACTATTGCAAGAATTAGTTAGCGACATACAAAAGCTTCTTCTGACCTCCAACAGCGAGACAATCGGCTTTATGTTCGCGGTTCCGGTACAGGGAATCTACCCCTTGAAAAAAAAGACAAAATAAATTGGAAAGCGAAAGGCGCGCCAGCAAGCAGCAAGTGGCGTATTTGCGTCCTTTTTGTCATCGAGATACAAGCCTTGCGAAAATGTTAAAATCTTGAGCAATAAATGTTTTACTTTACATGACATAGAATATAATAAAAATATCTGTTACAAATATGTTGAAAGGAAACAGAAATATGAAGGGGACATTAAAAAGAATAATTCTCATCGCTTCTGCCGCTCTTACGATTCTTGCCGTCATCACGGCTAGTTTTTGGATTAGTGCCTATAATGGAGCCGTTATTCGCGAAGCCGAAGTCGTCGAAGCGCGTGGTAACGTCCACGCTTCCTTGGAAGCCCGATATGATAAAGTCGATGTTTTGATTGACGCGATCGAAGACGCTAACGAAACAGTTCAGGGTTATTTAGATACTATCGCCGCAGCGCGCGCCGCTTTTGCCGCCGCCATCGAAAATGGCAATGCAGCCGCGGCCGATGAAGCCGCCGCATTAGTTGATGGCACCTTTGTCACGCTCGTCGCTTACATGGAAGATAATCCCGATAGCTATAACACGGTTGGTCTATATTCAGGTTTTATGGCCGAATTCAGCGCCTCGACAAACTTGGTGACCGGTTCGATCATGGTCTATAACGGCGCAGTGACTTCTTATAATACGCACATCAAAACCTTCCCCAACAACATCTTTGTCGGCGGAAGGGCTCCTTATACGCCTTACGAGTTGACCAATTACAACGTTTCATTACCGACTTTTGAATAATCGAGTGGTTTATGACTAACCGCCGCCCCGCCGCAAAGAAATGGTTATTTAGAGGCATCGTCCTTTTGATGCTGGCTTTTATAACTGCTTGCCAAGGAAATCCAAAACCTTATATTCGGGCCACGGAAGAGTTTTATATCAACGATCGTTCTCACATCCTTTTGGGCTCCACAAAGTGGACGATTTACGCATATAGCGAAGAACTCTACGAAGATAGCCAAGAGCAAGAATATCAAGACCAGAAAATCAGTGGAGCCCAAGTCGTCGTCACGACATATGTCGGTCAAATCAGCGATTTCAGCACCACCGAATTATTTAATGCGTGGGGCATCGGCGAAAACGACATGGGCCTTCTCCTCGTCTTGTACTTTGATGAAAGCGAGGAAGGGTTTGCCTACCGCGAAACGGTGTACGAAATGGGCATCAAGATGATGGGCTATCTATCGGCCTTTCGCATGGATGGATTGGTCACTGAGTATTTTGACGATCCCGATATTCCGTCTTTTGATTATGATCAGCGCCTCATCTCACTTTATTTTGGCATCATGCAAGAATTGTACTTGAATGTATATAATTACGATTCATATAACTACCAAAGTTTTATGGATGAATACGAGTTGAATAAATACGAAGAGTTTGACCTCATGCCGAGCGATTACGCAAGAGACCCTCTCCCGGTTTGGGCTTGGGTATTAATTGCCGCTGGCATCATTCTTCTTGGCATTTTTCCCGGTCGTTATATCCTTCCCTATCTCATTTCCGGTTTGACTGGAGGAAGGGGCGGTGGCGGTCGATCGGGCGGCTACTGGTTCCGCCGATAGCTTGCGCATTGCGCATGATGACCTTCGATGAAAATTAATCTTCCTAAAGATTTTACACCTCGACTTCAGAAACTGATCGCCGCTAAAGACCAAAACATTTTAGCATCCGATTTTTTGCTTCGATACCTACTGGATAGTAGCAGTTATTCGCTCGAGCGCGAATTTAAGCGCCGCGCGTCGATCTCGGCGGCAAAAGAGCATCTTTTGGCCACCGTGCTTGTGGAAGCAATAACCAAGAAGCGCCAGCACGCCGATGTTATTCTCGATCATCTCGAAGGGCGTTGCGACTTTTTATCGAGCGAGCACTATCGCGATAACCTCTTTTTAAAAACCATAAAAATTCATGAGGAGCAAGTCGGCAAATGGCGGTTGAGTTTTGACCATTATGCTCCGTATCAAGCATTTGCTTATAAAGATATTAATGTCGACCAATGCGATTTTCGCGAAATGACGAGGCTTGGCTTTTTCGACGAGCTTTTTTCATACCCGGTCGTCTTGGAAGGCAAGCGCGTGTGGATGAGCATTACGCCTCATGAAATTGAGACGATGCAACCCGCTATCGATGAGGCAGCCGGCGTCGTCGCTGTGATGGGCTTAGGTCTTGGATATTTTCCATTTATGATCGCCAAGAAAGATTCGGTGAAAAAAATCTATGTCTACGAAAAAGACGAGGAAGTCATCTCCCTTTTTACAAAATATCTCTGGCCGCAGTTTCCTCACAGAGAAAAAATAACGATTATTGCAGCTGATGTGTTGTCTGATTTTCATTCATGCCTAGAAAAGTCGAGGCCTGACTACGCATTTATTGATATTTGGCAAGGCGTCGATGACGGTTTGCCCTTATATGTTCATATGAAGGCCAAAGAAAAGGATTTTCCGAAAGTTCGTTTTCGCTATTGGATTGAGAAATCGCTTATTGCGATGCTCCGACGCATCGTCATCACCATTCTCGAAGAAGCCCTCGACGGCTATACGGCTAACGATTATCAAAATATCGAGAAGCCCATCGACGAGATTTTTAATACTTTATTTCGAAAGTTGGTCGCGACGCATCTCGTCGCATTTGATGATGTCCTTGAACTATTGACCGACGACGGAATAAGAAAACTTCTGAAGCGATAATTTATAATTATATGTATCCCCTTTCAATGTAGTTTTAATTATTTGTTTGGGTAATAATAAGTAAGGCCTTATGGCTCAAGATAAATGAAAAGCATACGCGAACTATATCGAATCGGACAAGGACCTTCCAGCTCTCATACCATGGGACCGCAGAAGGCCGCGGCTTTTATTCGCAACAAATACCCTGATGCCACAGGGTACGATGTAATTTTGTATGGTTCCCTAGCCTTTACCGGACGTGGGCACCTTACCGACAAGACAATTATTAATACCTTGGCGCCTCGCCCTTGCAACGTCACATTTGATTACACCACCAAAGTGGCGCACGCCAATACTTTCGACATCATCATTCACCAGGCCGATCAAGAAGATATCAAACATCGCATCTTGTCCTTGGGCGGAGGCGCGATATCAATCGATGGCGAAACCTTTTTTGAAGTCGGAGAGAAATACAGCGAGAAGTCATTCGAAGAAATCAGGCGCTTATGCCTTGCCAATAACTGGCGTTTTTACGATTATGTCGCCGAACGCGAAGGGCCGGAGATTTGGGATTTTTTAGCCAAAGTTTGGAAACAGATGAAATCTACGATTGATAATGGTCTTAACAACCGCGGTTTTTTACCTGGTTCGCTCAAGATATATCGCCGCGCCGGAGACTTATATAATGTCTTTGATGAGAACGAGACGTTGGCAGCCCGCTCCTATCGTTTGATGAGCGCTTACGCGTTTGCCACCGGTGAAGAAAATGCCAGCGGTGGTATCGTTGTCACCGCTCCGACTTGCGGCTCGTCGGGAACGATGCCGGCCCTTTTAAAATACATGTCGGAACAATACAAGTACTCTGATCAAGAAGTGTTGCAAGCCTTAGCAACTGCCGCTCTAATCGGCAATATCGTCAAGCACAACGCCTCGATAAGCGGCGCTGAAGCCGGTTGCCAAGCTGAAATTGGAACGGCGTGTTCGATGGCCGCCGCGGCATATGCCGAACTGTTAAAACTCGATTTAAACCAAATTGGCTCGGCAGCGGAAATCGCCCTTGAACACAATCTCGGTCTCACCTGCGATCCCATCGGCGGTTATGTCCAAATTCCTTGCATCGAAAGAAACGCGGTCGCGGCCTCAAAGGCTATCACGGCTACCCTTTTGGCTAAATATATTGCTGGCACGCACGCTATTTCTTTTGATGCGGTCGTCGAAACGATGCTGAAAACCGGCAAAGACATGAGAAAAGCGTATCGTGAAACAGCCAAAGGCGGACTGGCAAATCTCTATAAAGGTCTCAAGAAAAGTCGCTCAAAAAAATAAACGTCTCAAGCAAACCTTGAGCCTGTGTTAAAATTAGCATTATGAAACTCGCCATTATCGGCGCGGGAGCCTCAGGCCTCGTCGCTGCCATCAAATGCAAAGAGAAGTCACCTGAAAGCGAAGTTTTTTTGTTTGATCGGATGGATGATGTCGGCAAAAAGATTCGGGCGACCGGAAACGGCAAATGCAATATCGGTAATCTCGATCAAACATTTGAATGCTATTCCAATTCACAATTTGTCGAAGAAATAATAAGTTCATATAAGCAAGAAGAAACTCTTCTTTCTCTTGGCTTGCCAACCAAAATCATGTATGGCAGCGGTCTTTACCCAGTCAGCGAATCAGCGAGCAATGTCGTCAAAGTTCTCCGCGACCGAGCCTTGTTTTTGGGTGTGAATATCATCTTGAATGCCAAGTTGCTCGATTATCAAATCGAAAATGAGAAAATCAATCTTCGTTTTGACAAATACCAAGCCGTTGTCGACAAAGTGATTTTTGCTGTCGGAGGTAAATCAAATCCTAATCTCGGCTCAGACGGAAGTCTCTTTGATGTCTTTGCCCGTCACGGATATTTGATAATCAAGCCCGAACCAGGTCTTTGCCCGATTCGCGTTCAAGAAGATGTCAAATCGCTATTTGGGCAGCGCCTGCATACCATCGCAAGCCTATTTATAAACGGTGAACTTTTATTTGAAGAATACGGCGAAGTGATGTTTAAAAAAGATGGCTTATCCGGCATTGTGATCATGAATCTATCTTCACTGATCGGACGCTTAAAAGCCCCAAATGCCAAGATCTACCTCGCCATCTTAAATCAAAACAATGAAGTTATCACTGCTAAAAACCTCTTTGAGGTTAGTAAGAAAAGCGCCAATCCGCTCCTGGCTTTTGTCGGTGAGGAACTAGCCACTTACATCCTCACCCTTGCCCATATTAAAATCGATCACGATTTATCATTCGAAGAATGTCAAACAATCGCCGCTCTTGCAGCCGCTATCCCTTTCACTTTCGTCAATCGCTACGACTTTTCCTTTTCGCAAGTTACCCTCGGCGGTATCGACATCAACAACCTAAATCGCGACCTATCCTCAAAGCTTGAAAAGAATGTCTACTTTGCTGGCGAAGTAATCGATGTCGATGGGCCGTGTGGCGGCTACAATTTGCGGTGGGCGATCGGTTCATCGCTTCGCGTCGCCGACGAAATTGACCTTTCTTAAATAAAAAGCCCCGTGTAACGGGGCAATAGATTGACAACGATTGATAATGCGTTTATTCTTTTTTGTCTTCGTAATGCACGACGAGCTGGTTGAAGGGAATTTGAATGCCGTTGCGATCAAATAAGAGCTTCATCTCCTTATTTAAATCGCGAGTGACTTGATACTTCTTCAGCTCATCGGTTCTCGCGTACATGCGAATGACCACCGAGGAATCAGAAAGCGATTGAACGCCGCGATAAAACGGACCTTCGACGATATCGGGAATCCGTTTTTTTAAATCCTCAATGTTAGCCAGAATAATCTTCTCGACCCGTTCGATATCTTCGTCATAGGCGATGGAAATATCGCAGATGGCGGGCGAGAGATTGGCGGAAGTATTAATCGTTTGGCGAAGATCGGAATTATTGATGATTAAGACATCGCCATTAACATCGACGAGGGTAGTTGTTCGAACGCCTATTTCAGTTACTTTTCCACGGAAGCCATGCGCTTGAATGATATCGCCTACTTGAAACTGCTTTTCAAAAATAATAAACAATCCAGCAATGACATCTTCGATGAGGCTTTGGGCGCCAAAGCTGAGAGCAAGGCCTAAGATTCCGGCGCCAGCGAGGAGGGTAGGCGTTTGGACGCCCCAAGCGCTCAAGGCAAGAAATACTCCGACGATGACGCTACCGTATTTGAAAATACTGCGAACGATAATCCAAATCGTCGATTTCGTTCGAAATTTCTTAATGAGAAGATCGACGACATATTTGATTATCTCGTTAAGCGCCCACACGAAGAAGACGATGACTAGCGTTTCGATAATCGCCATGCTATTGTTGACGAACAAATTCGCCACATTGAAGAATTTGCCGACCGTATTGTTGATAAAAACGCCAAACGGAGTGACTGAAAGGGCGGGCACGACTCCAAAGACGATGGCGAAGATGATGACCGCGGCAATCACCGATAGAACAATGATCATCCGCAGGGTGCCTTTCTTCATTTTTTGCTTTGCGACTTTTCGTTCTTTTTCCATAATTTTCACCTCTTGAAAATATATAACTACACACTTAGTGTGTGAATTATCTCCGTATAATTAGACTGGCCGATTAATTTGCTCATCGAAAGCTCGAGATCGAAATAAAGCTCTTGCGGCTTATCGATGGTCGCGCTAAAGATTTTCATTGGCTCAATAACTTCCACCGACAAATTGTAATAGTAATAATTTATATAATTTCGATTCTCATCAAGTCCGACGATGTAACACGAAACGGATTGGATGATGCCGAAAGGATCATTTGTCGTTACGACTATGTCGTAAGAAGAGCCGTTGTCGACGAATGATGTCAGTTCCCAGTCATACATTTGTGCCGTCATAAATTCGACCGGCTCCAATTCGATGGTTTTTTCTTCCTTCGTATCCGGATCCGTGTAGCGGGCTCGCAGAGCGGCGGAATGGGGGGCATTGGGCATCAGGTGCTCGACGCGAACTTGCGCGCCTTCGGAATGGCTGCTTTCTTGATCAAAAGAAACGGGAATGGAGGTGATGAGGTTTGTTTGGAAATAGACATCGACCCACACCTCAATCGGAATATTCTGAGGATTATCGACATAGACAGAAAAGATAGCATATTCCATTCCCACATCTTGGACATAGAGCGAGCCGAAAAAGCGAAACGGCGTCGAGAATGCATATTCGTCGAGAATCGTTGGCGTTTCTTCTCCCGCTAGATAAACCGCCAAGCGAAGATGAATGGTCATATTATAGTTTGAAATGTTTTCAAGAGTAGAAGTCGCAGTTTCTCCCTCAATGATAATAGATTCGTAATCGAGACTATCCGGGTCGTATCTTTGCGGCTGAGGATATTCTTCTTCATAGACATAGGCGTATTGTAAAATGGCGCTTTCGACTTTTGATTCGGGATCGAAATATTTGGTATATACCAGGTAAGTTAATGTTTCCGACTCCTCGTTTTGACTAACTTCGGGATCGAGGCGAACATCTAAAATGGCCCCGGCGAGAGACTGTGTTAACTGAATGCTCGTCGAATCGAGAATTTCGCGACCGAATCCAAGATCGGCCGAAATATCTAACGAGTAAGAAGAGGAGTTTCCGAAAACGATTTGCGATCCTTGGCTTTCTCCAATCCCTAACGGGATAAAGTATTTCTCAGTGCTTCCTTTAACTTCGAGTTGAAGCGTTCTTTCGGCGATGCGCGCATCGGGATCTTGGACATCGACGCGATATAGGATTTCATTTCCGAGAGCGGTGACGCTTAAAAAATCGGCGGTCACCGGCTTTTGGCTAGCGATAACTACGGTGACGACCACGACGGCGGTGACAGCGAAAGACGCCAACATCTTCGCGATCAGCTGACGTCTTTTCTCGATCTCGCGTATTTTTTTTATGCTCGCCATATTTTCTATAAAGAAAAGGCCTTCTCACTTCATTCTATGTTTGTGATAGGCCCATAGCAATAAAATATTTACGAATTAGAAGCTATTTCTTCTTCCAATAATCTTGATATCCTTCCTGTTCCAATTCCTCTTTTGGAATAAATCGCAGGGCTGCTGAATTGATGCAGTAGCGAAGCCCACCCTCTTTTTTAGGGCCATCTTCAAAGACGTGACCGAGATGAATATCACTAGTTTTAGTCCTTACTTCAACGCGGGGGCGAGGCAAAGAATAATCATCTAGTTTGACGAGTAAACCGTCTTTAATTGGCCTTACAAAACTCGGCCAGCCGGTGCCTGAGTCAAATTTATCGTAGGAGGCAAATAGTGGCGTGCCATCGACAGCATCGACATAAATGCCCTCCTTATGATTGTTCCAATATTCATTGTCAAAAGGCGGTTCGGTGGCATCTTCAAATATTACTTTTTTCTGAAAAGGCGTTAATTCAGGAATCTTCTTTTTCATAATTTTACCCTCTTATTTATAATATCACGAATCATAATATTATTATGATAACGTCTATAAAAAACCCACGAAAATCATCGTGGGTTAAAGGTGTCAAAACAATACTATTCGGTTTTTGGCTGAATTTCTTTCGTTTCCAAATGTTTGGATTCGCCGTGTTTGACAAAGAACATCGTGACCGCGGCGGCGATGGAGAAGAAGATGGCGTAAGGGAAGAGCGTCAGAGTCATGCCAAAAGCGTCCATCAGAAGACCGGAGATGACCGGGGTAAGTGCCTGGGCCAGCATGCTTGCGGCGTAATAGTAACCGGTGAATACCCCGATATTGGGTCCCTTGGACATTTCGACGACCATCGGATAGGAGTTGACATTGATGGCCGCCCAGCCAAAGCCGACGACGACCATCGCAGCGTAGATGACCCAGCCGAACGATAAATCAATGCTGGCGATAAAAGCGAGGATGAAACCAAGAATTAAGACGCCGATACCGACGAGAATCATGTTGCGCCGTCCAAACTTGGTGGAGAGAATGCCAATCGGATAAAAAGCGATCAAGGCGGCGCCGAAACCAATCATAGCCGGGAATGTGTAGTTTTCGATTTGTAAAATATTTTGAGCATAGAGCGATAATTTGCTCGAAGCCGCATTGTAGGCGAAGAACCAGAGGAACACTGAAAGAAGAATTAAAACGAAACTTCTCATGACGGCGGGTTCCATCTTTTCGCCCTTTGTGCCTTTGGCAATCTTTTCATCTTCTTCGGTTTCAAGGCCGAGGCGCAGCGATTCGCGACGCATTTCATCAGTCCATTTAACTTCTTTGACCAAGAACATGAAGATGGCCAGGAAAGCCAGCATCAAACCGGCTACAATGCCAAATAAGTAGAGGTAATTGAAAGTGTCGTAGTTTGATACCTTGACCGTTCCGACAACCATGATCAAGACAAGGGAGATACCGCCTCCGATCGTTCCCATGGCATTGATGATAGCGTTTGCCTTAGAGCGAAGTGGTTTGATGGTGACATCGGGCATCAAAGAAACAGCCGGCGTCCTGAACGAACACATCGCGATTAAAACTATAAATAAGATGACGATAAAAGAAGCGAGGTAAATCCAATTCGGCTGAGTGATTTCGGTGAAAATGTGAGCTGCGCGCAGTTCGGCCACTTTGTCGGCGACTTGAGTGATATAAACAAAACCATAACTGTTGCCTTCAAGCAAAATAATTTCTTTGATGTTACCACCCACTGTAAAGTAATATCCGATGACGTCATCATTTCCGTTAAGAATGGAAAGCATCGGAGAGATATCCTCAGCTCGAACAGCCTGAAACTGATAGAAATCGACGACGGCCAGCGAAACAAAAACGATGGCGGCCACGATTGTTCCGATTAAGACATAAGGCTTCCTCTTGCCCATTTTTGTGACGGTTTTATCAGACCACGCTCCAAAAAGCGGCAGCAAAGCCAAAGCAAGCAAATTGTCGAGAGCCAGCAAGATGCCCGACCAAGTCTGATTGAGACCAAAGTTGTTGACGAGCACAATGGACATGACACCGTCATAGATTTGCCAGAACATGCTGATCAGCAAAAATGCTAAACCAACCAAAAATGTTCGCTTAACGTTCAATTTCATGAATTTCTCCCCGTGTGTTCACACATATCTAAATAAGATATTACCATACCAATAATAGATTTTATAGAATAAAGAACGGAGATTTACGGCCTTATTGCTTCAAAAATGTAGTTCGAGCTTTCTTTTTCGGCGAGACTTCTTTTTTCGTCGCTATCGATCGTCCACGAAATGACATTCATTCCTCGGCGGCGAAGGCGGCGAAGCTTTCGATATGGCATAAAATTAATATCAAAAGCGATAAACGACGGTTTGGAGACAAAGCGGATGTTGAGCGACTTGAACATCCAGGTCGCAAACCTTCCGATTTTTTCTAATCCGAGCGAGACGAGCTGCCCATAAGGATACTTATTCGGATGATTTTTACTGAGCCACCGAATCGCATAGGGATTAAAAGATTCGATCGCGATATTGTTCGTCTTTGGGTAATTTTCCAAAAGCGTAAGAATTGACTCAGGGAGACGAGGATTAAAAGCTCCATCGACTTTCATCTCAATCAAGAGCGGAACGCGGCCGCCGACGACTTCGAGAACTTGTGCAAGCGTCGGAACCGTTTCTTTAGAAAGAAGAAGAGCGGTTTCGCGCAAATCGTCCTTTGTCATCTCGCTGATGCGGCGGGAAAGGCCGGCCACACGCGATAAATCATCATCGTGGACAACCGCAAGGGTGCCATCTCTCATCAAATGGACATCGAGTTCGATTCCGTAACCGTGGTCGACGGCCGCTTTAAAAGCGCTGAGACTATTTTCATCGAAATGTTCATCGTGCAGTCCGCGATGGGCTAGAGGTATTTTTAAAAAATTGGAAAAATTACTCATTTTGAATTTCCTTTATAAACTATTTTACCTGTTTAACTTATTGATGTTATGACTTTTTTAAACGACTTCTGATCGTTGACAAAATAAAATCACTGACTTCCAAAGGGACATATGGCGTGATGTCGTTACCAAATAAAGCTAACTCTTTTACAGCCGAGGATGTGACGAATAGGTTATTTTGCGAAGGAAACATGACCAAAGTTTCGATTTCGGGATTTATCGTGTGGTTAAACTGGTAGAGAGTAATCTCCGCTTGATAATCGTTAGTGTTTCTAACGCCGCGAATAATCGAAGCATTGTCCTTTTTTTGCGCGTAGTTAACGACCAATTCTTCACTTGCCTCAACGATGACATTATCTAAGTCTTTCGTCGCTGTTTTAAGCATCGCCACCCGCTCCTCGGTCGTAAATAAGTATTGCTTATTCGGATTGATGGAGACGAGAACATACAAGCGCGAAAAGATTTTCGCAGCGCGGCGAATAATATCGAGATGACCATTGCTTACAGGATCAAAAGATCCAGGATATACGGCCTGCTTCATCATTGAAAAAAATCTAGAACATCAGCGGCAAATTGGTCGGGTATGTCGGTGATGGCGGTGTGAGAAACGCCTTGATAAACGCGCTTGGTGGCATTTTTCAATGCCGTCAGTGTCTCATTTACCATGTATTCGAGAACGACCAAGTCTTTATCGCCCCAAAGAAGGAGGACGGGGCATGTCACTTTAGCGATGTCGCCAGTGCCGTTATTGTAGAGATTGGAATAATTCGACATATTCAAATTGGCGAGGCTCCAATCGATATCGACGAGATTGCGCTGTTTTAACGTCTCATCAAGGAAGTAAGAAAGAAGGACCGGCCCGGGTTTTCGGACATTATAAATCGTCAATGAGTAGATATAATCATAAAAAGCCTTGTTTTGTGTTGCCGTCGCATGAAGGGCGGGCGCAACCTGAACCGGATCTTTTGCCATCTCTTCTTTACTAGTGTAAATTTGTCCGATGAGCGGCATGTTGTTATCGCCCTTTTTAAAAATGGGATAGCCGCGATAGGAGGCTCCGGCTAGCGAGATTATCTTCTTGACAAGAGTTGGTTTCTTGGCTGCTATTTTGTAAGCTACACCCGCGCCTGTCGACCACCCGAGAACATAAGCTTCCCGGACTTTTAGCTTATCGACAAAATTCAAAACGTCGTCAGCTAATTCGTCAAGCGAGTTAAAACGCGAGTTATAAGATGAATCGCCAAAACCCCGCAAATCGGGAGCTAAAACGCGAATATTGTTTGGAATTCGCGCTAATAGTTCATAGAAATAGACGCTGCTGGACATGTTTCCGTGAAGGAGCAAAAAGACTTTTTCACCAGTTCCCTGTTCGATGTAGGCGTATTTTTCGCCGTTGTCGAGGGTGATGAATTTTTTGACAAATCTTTCCATGATAATCCTCCTAGATTAAATATTTGTCGGAATGCGAATTTGTAAATCCGAGAACGAGAGAGACGAAGACGTGGGGCTTTTCGTACATGAAGGCGTGACCGGCTTTTGGAACGATGATATGCGTTGAGTTTTTGATGTGTTCGGCAAGATAGGCCTGCTCGGTAGAAGGTGTCAACTGATCGAATTCCGAAGAGACGATGAGGGTCGGAACCTCGATCTGATGTATATTCTTGGCTTCATCGAGGGATTCGGCAGAAATGACGAGACGACGCATGCGGGCTTGAAAATCTTGAGACGAAAAAAGTGGAATGAGCAGCTGACGGCGCCTTTCCATCCAATCGTAGTTGGCGACATAAAAATTAGACGAATAGATGACCGGTATTGTTATGTCATAGTAGGCCTCGCCATCGAGGGTGGCCCCTACTCTATTCCAACCGCGGCCGATGTCGCGAAGCCATTCATTAGTTCGAGAAGTGGTGTTAAAGAGCATTAAGCGCCGCAGACTATCTTGGTATTTTAATGCGAATTTAATCGCAACTTCGCCGCCATAGCTGATTCCCATGATATTGATTTTGGATATTTTTAAATAATCCAAAAAAGCCTTAACGACCTCAACTTGAATGTCTTGGGTGTAAGTTTCATTCATGCGAGCCGACTGGCCCATATCGAGTAGATCAATTCTTAAAAAGCGATTATCCTTGCTCAATGCCGGGATAAAAGTCTTCCAAGAAGCGGTGGACATCATGATGCCATTGAGAAAGAGAATCGGCTCACCGGCGCCATCGTCTTCATAGTAGATTGGCTTTTCCTGGAAAGTGAAAAATGGCATTCTTATCCTCCGATGATTCCTAGAGCGACGGCTTCTTTGCGCAAGCCTTCGCGAAATTTGGGATGAGCGATGGAAATAATCTTTTCAACCCGTTCTTCAATCGTCGTGCCTCGGAGATTGACAATGCCGTATTCGGTGCATAGATAGTGGAGATCGTTACGCGATAAAGAGACGGCGGCGCCAGGTTTTAACTGACAGACGATCTTTGAGACTTCTTCGCGCTCCCCAGTTTCCGGATTGCGGACATTGGTCGTTGAATATAAAGCGATGATCGAGCGGCCATTCTTGCTGTTTTGGGCACCGATGGCGGTATCGCTTTGCCCGCCGGTTCCGCTGAACTGCTTAGAACCGATTGATTCGGAGCAACATTGGCCGGTGACATCGACCTCAAGAGTCGTATTTATTGAGACTTGATTATCGTTATGGGCGATGACATATGGGTCGTTGACATAAGAACCGGCTAATAGCATGACAGCAGGGTTGTTATCGATGAAATTATATAAATCGCGATTGCCCATGGCGAAGGTGGCGACCATCTTGCCCGGGAAAAGCTGTTTGCGCTTGCCGGTGATGACTCCAGCCTTAGCTAATTTGGCCATCTCGTTGGTCAACATCTCGGTATGGACGCCGAGGTCTTTTTTGCCATAGAGGGATTTGGCAACGGCGTTGGGAATGCCGCCGATACCTAGTTGAATGCAATCGCCGTCATTGATTAGATCGGAGATGTATTTTCCGATCATGAGGTCTTTGTCGTTGGGTTCGGTATCGGGAATTTCCGGAATTGGATAATTGACTTCAATAAAATAGTCGACATCGCTGACATGAACCTCCAAGTCGCCAAAAGTGCGCGGTGCATTGGGATTCATCTCCAAGATGACGATATCAGCTTCTTTAATCACTTGCTTTTCGTAGGTGTTGCCAAGCGATAGCGAAACATAGCCGTGTTCATCTTGCAGCGATGATATACCAACATAAATGTTGGGTTTGACGTGATCGAGTCGTTTAGTGCCGGCGTAATGCAGCACATTAGGGATAAAGGAGACATTGCCGTTAGAGTGGGCTTTGCGCATTCCGGCATTGTAAAACCAGCCCGCGAGTTTAAAGGACTCTCGATAAGCTGGATTCATGTAGAACTCATAGTCTTGCATCGGCAGGCAGTTGGTGACTGTAACGTTTTTTACTTTGCCGTGCAGGGTGTGCAATCTCGATAAGAAATCTCTTCCTTCACTCGCGCCCAAACCGGTGAAAATGTGATCATTGCTCTTGACGAGTTTCAACGCCTCTTCAACAGAAATGATTTTTTTGGATAAATCTTGTTTCATAATGTTCTCCTTTATGTAATGACGAGCCTTGCGACCCGCCGCAACGCGCAATTGCGGCGGGATTAGCAAGGTTGCTTAATTAAATGTTACTAGGCCTTCTTGGCGGCTGGGACTAAGTTCCAGACGTATTCGAGGGTTCTGAGGGTGTCGACTTCGGCCAAAGCGCTCGTGTTGACTGGATCGGCGAGATAGAGCTTGCTGAAACCAAGATCGGTAACGCCAAGGCGCTTGCCTTCGCCGTAATCGATTTCGCTGCCCATTGGAAGATCGACTGGATCTTCTTCCATGGCATTGATGTAGTTGAGCCAGGTGAGTTCTTTGTCGGCGGCCTTGACTCTAGCCAGACCTTCTAAGAAGATTTTGGCAGCGACATAACCGGCGATGGCGTATGAACTACCTGAATGAGCGACTTGTCCGCCGGTGTTCATTTCGGTCAGATAAGCGACGTATTCTGGAGTTAAAGCATAGGGGTTAAGATCCTTATCATAGTAAGCGAGGTCGGTGACGTCGAGCCATGAATTCGTGAAGACTGGGCGATCGGCGGTGATTGAACCGGCGGCGGCAGCAGCTTTGAGAATGTCGGTGTTGGCTGTGACATAAGAGGTGATGACTTTGGTATTGAAGTTCGCGTCTCTCATGTAATTGAGAATTTCGGTGAA
>MTKZ01001122.1_pt1 | contig 27213 bp, 22 predicted proteins | sample 1042781 | NCBI WGS metagenome assembly MTKZ01 (sample SAMN06212207, study PRJNA360539) | anaerobic digester metagenome | biome: Wastewater treatment plant; material: sludge; isolation source: anaerobic digester fed with sludge from wastewater treatment plant | place: Denmark: WWTP Viborg ... | reverse complement strand
GTGGAACGCTCAGAAGAAGTACGCATCATTTTGATCGCTGGACCTTCTTCATCGGGTAAAACGACCTTTTCCAAGCGCTTGTCAGTGCAATTACTGGCACAAGGTTTTTCACCCTTCCCGCTTGAGATGGACAACTACTTTGTTGATCGCGAACAGACACCAAAAGACGCCAATGGTAATTACAATTTTGAATCACTGGGTGCGATGGATACGCTACTTCTGTCCGATCATTTGCAACGCTTGATTCGAGGGGAAAAAGTGAGGTTGCCGAAGTACGATTTTCATACAGGAAAACGTAAGGATGGGGAGGAGGTAAAGCTCCGACCAGATCAGATGATCATCCTGGAAGGGATCCACGGGCTGAATCCTCATCTCTTGCCGACGATCGACCCTTCGACCACTTACAAGATCTATGCGTCGTGCCTGACCCAACTTAACCTGGATCGCTACAACAGGATCTCAACCACGGATACCAGGTTGCTGCGCCGCATTGTACGCGATGCGCGAGAACGCGGCTACTCTGCGCAGGACACAATATCCCGCTGGGAATCCGTGCAGGTGGGTGAAAAGGAATACATCTTTCCATATCAGGAGAACGCCGATAAACTGTTTAATTCAGCCCTGGTATACGAACTATCCGCCTTGCGGCGAAACGCCGAACCGTTATTGCGACAGGTGCCTTACGGAACCAGGGAGTACGTCGAGGCCAAGCGATTACTGGCATTTCTGGAGTGGTTCCTGCCCATCGACAGTGACCTGATACCTGATAATTCCATCCTTCTGGAATTCCTGGGTGGGTCGATCCTTAAAGATTTCAAACTGTGGCCATCAAGTTAAAAAGAAGAGGGTTCAGAATTCTGAACCCTCTTTTCAACTTTAATGTCCCAGTTTCTTTTTGAAGGCTTTGCCGAGCCTGGCGATACCCTCGTTGATCTTTTCAGGGGAGCAGAAAGAAAAATTGAGGCGTATTGTGTTCTTTCCGCTGCCATCCGGATGGAAAAATTCACCCGGAACATACGCAACATTTTCTTCGATCGCTTCAGGCAGCATTTCAGTAGAGTTTAAGTTTTCTGGAAGGGTTACCCAGAGGAACAAACCACCTTGCGGGTGTGTCCATGAAACACCTTCAGGCATATGTTCTTCAAGTGAGTCGAGCATGGTATTACGCCGTTCTAAATACACTTTCTTCATTACTTCAACATGTCGGTCAATGAATCCGTGTTGACCCACTTCGTGGGCAACGATCTGGTTGAATGTGGAAGTGTTCAGATCAGTACCCTGTTTGGCGAGGGCCAGTTTGCGTATCACAGTATCCGGGGCAACCACCCAGGCCAGTCGCAATCCGGGGGCAAGGATCTTGGAAAAAGTGCTCAGGTAGATCACATTCCCCGTGTACGTCCCGTTCTGTTCCCGCACCCGTGAGTCGAGGATCTCTACGGATGGGATATCTTCGCCTTCATATCTGAGCTGACCGTAAGGGTCATCCTCAATGATCGGTACCCCATAACGATCAGCTAATTCGATGACCTTCATACGGCGTTCCAGGGGCAGTGTAGTACCGGTTGGATTCTGGAAATTTGGCAGCACATAAATGAACTTGGGGCCGGTTCGCAAAGCTTCTTCCAGCAAATCCGTCCGCATACCATGATCATCAACCGGAACGGTGACGTATTCGGCACCATAGGCATTCCATGCCTGCAGCGCGCCCAGGTAGGTGGGGGATTCGACCAGTATGCGGTCACCACGATTGATGAAGATCTTACCGATCAGGTCAAGCGCCTGCTGTGATCCGCTGGTGATGAGGATATTACTGATGTCGATGTTCATACCGGAGCGGATGCTGTAGCGTGAAACCATTTGTCTCAGGGGTACGTACCCATCTGTTGAACCGTATTGCAGGGCTTCAGCTCCTTTGTTCTCAAGCACGCTGAGGCAGGCTTTTTTGAATTCTTCCACAGGAAAGACATCTGGTGCAGGAAAGCCTCCTCCAAAGGAGATCATGCCAGGTCTTTCTGCAACCGCAAGCAATTCGCGAATTGCAGATGCTTTCATTTTTTTCATTCGTTGTGAGTAGCGGTATTCCCAGGGTGTTTGCATTCTTCCTCTTTTATTTAGGATTGATGGTGCAAGCTTACAATTTGGGGAAACGGCTGACTACTTCCGCCTGTACAGGGAGGGTAACCCGATCTCCGGTGGTCAATTCGGCTGGTGCTTTGGCTGCCAGTTTTGGCGCTCCCTGGTAGATAAAGATGGGAGTTCCCTCGACCGCGTATTTACTCTCGATATAAGCCTGGCCGGTTAATAAGCCATCCTTGTCGATCGCGCAGCTCGTCACCACTCCGATGACCTTGCCTTTTGCGTCCAGTACCGGGTCACCATTATGCGCCATACGCACACCCTTTTCAGGGAAGCGAAAACGAATCACAACACCATTGCGTTTCATTTCTTTGTTGATGAAAGCATCTCGACCAATGAACCAGGGCTTGTAGGTTTTAACATAAGATCCAAAGCCTGCTTCAGCCACTCCAAGGTTCCGTTCACCGCCCATTTCGTGACCGTAGAGTGGAAGACCGGCTTCGGTTCGCAGGGAATCACGCGCCCCAAGCCCGCAGGGTTTCAACCCCAGGGGTTCGCCTGCTTTCATGAGATCATTCCATAGCGCTGAAGCCTGGTCCGGATGGATAAAGAGCTCGAATGCCATCTTTTCACCGGTATAGCCAGTGCGCGAGACGATCAGGTCGTAGTTGCCGATGCGGGCTTCGCATAATTCAGTTCGTTTGAGGGCTTTTACTTTCTTCAATGTAGCCGCATCACACCCCAGCGCAAGCAGGATATCCCTGGATTTTGGACCCTGCAAGGCGATATCGACGCGCATATCCTTGCCTTCTTTAGGGTCGCGCAAGTTGCGTAGAATGACCCCAGAACCAAAAACCATGGCAGCTGGTTGGGTTCCATCCACCAGTACTTCTCCGCGCCTTACTGCATTGAGCCAGGCCCAGTCTTTGGCATCGTTGGATGCGTTGACCACAACCAGGTATTTGTCTTCAGCGCGCCGGTAAACCAGCGTGTCATCGATCACGTTCGCTTCTGGATCCAGGAAGTGCGTATAACAGGAGTCGCCGACCTCAAGAGTACCAATATCGTTGCCGCAAACTGAATCAAGGAAGGTGGCTGCAAAGGGACCTTCAGCCTGAAGTACACCCATGTGGGCTACATCAAATAGTCCAGCGGCGTTGCGGCAGGCGAGGTGTTCTTCCACAACGGACGTGTACCAGACTGGCATTTCCCATCCAGCAAAGGGGATGATCTTGGCCCCCAATTTCTTGTGATCTTCATACAGCGGTGTTCGGAATAGTGTGGACGGTTCAACTTCGTTCCACTCAAAAGCCGGCAACGCCTTGCCATCCACCGGTTTATATCCGATGTACCAGGGTTTTCTTTCAGAAACCGGAGACCCTTCCGGGGTTTCCGCGATCACCGGTTCAGCCTCTTCCACCACTATCGGCCCGGGAACGCGGGCAGGTAGATCGTTATCGAAGCTGACATAACCATCTGAGATGGCGCGCAGGAAGGTGGCTGCCAGCCCGAAATCTTCCGTGGGGAACACAAACTGAAAAAGGTCACCCTCGAGTCGGGTCAGCGCGCCTTGAATGGTCTTTAAAGGAGTGCGTAATTCGGTTGGCTGGCTTTCTCCGGGCACCAGTTTTTCAGTATCTGAAGTGAAACAGTAATCAATAAAGTGCCGGATACGTTGCCCTTTGAGGTTCAACGCGGTAAGATACCCTTTGCTTTCTGCTTTGTCATCCAGGTAGTAGAAGTGCGGATAACCACACTTCTGGTAGGTCAGGTCCGTTCCGGCTTTCTCCGCCAGCTCGCGAATGCGAATCTTGGAATTCACTAATACTGCAAAATCAACTTTAGCGCGTTGTGAGGGTCCTTTGCGCATGTCGATGGTGTAGGGTGTGATCGCCAGAAGGACATCCGCCACAATATTACCGATCGTGCGCATGTCTTCCTCGTTTAACCCGCGTTGTGTCATCCAGGGTGTACCGTAGCGGATACCGGAAGCAAACAGCGCGGTTTTATCGCCCGGGATCGTATTCCGGTTCAACACGATTCCCGCTATATCCAGAATACGGGCAGCCATATCCCCGGATAACACAGTTCCATCGGGTCCTTTGATGGTTTTACAATCCACGTTGCCCAGGTGGGTGTCGGTTCCACCAAATGCAACGCGAAGTCCACGCTGCTGAAGTTGATCGGTCAGTGCCCGGCAATTTCTGACGATCTGTTTTTGCAGGTCTGAAAACTCCTGAGTAGTGGCGAGTTTGAAAGTGGTTGCAAGAGCTGCGAACACATGCACATGCGGTCCCCCCTGTTCACCGGGGAACACAGCCTTATCGATCTTTTTTGCCAATGCGCTATCGGTAGTGAGGATACACGCACCACGCGGACCGCACAGCGTTTTGTGGGTTGTAAAGGTGATCACATGCGCGTGACCGACGGGTGAGGCAACGGCTTTTCCGGCGATCAAACCGGCGATATGAGAGACATCTGCCAGCAGGTAAGCGCCGACCGCATCAGCAATGGCGCGGAAACGTGCCCAATCCGGCACCCACGGATAAGAAGAGTAACCGCATATGATGACCCTGGGTTTCGTTTCTCGGGCAATACTTTCGAGTTTGTCATAATCGATCTTTTCAGTCACCGGGTCCACATTGTAGTGAGAGACCTTGTACAGTTTTCCAGACCGGTTCACGGAAGAACCATGTGTGAGGTGTCCGCCATGCAGGAGGTTCATACCAAGGATGGCATCCCCCGGTTCGATCAGGGCGTGGTAAACCGCGTTGTTGGCTGGCGCGCCGGATAACGCCTGAATATTGACAAATAACTGATCAGCACTCACTTTCTCGTTGGCAAATGCTTCAGCGCAGCGGCGGCGGGCTAATTCTTCTACAACGTCAGCGTATTCCACACCCTTGTAATAACGCGGGTCTGCGTAGCGGCGATAATTGGATAACCTGGTTGGATAATCCAAGATTTCCTTTTCGCTGAACCAGCGAGATTCTTCATCCGGGTATCCTTCTGCATAAAGATTCTGAAAAACTGATCCTAACGATTCACGTACTGCGAGCGGGGCGGTGCTTTCAGAGGGGATCAGGATCAGCTTCCGGAATTGTCTTGCTGTCTCATATTGGGTTAGATCATAAACGTCTGGATCCACTTCGGACAGTGTGCCGCGGACAAGGTAATCGTGCATCGCCATACTCCTTATTCTAGTGAAAGTGATCGGACATAAAAAACCACCTTGAGATGTTGAGTGCAACATCCTTGGGTGGTTTTATGTGTCAATGGGTTAGTCATTCGTTTCTCAGCAACCGGACCGCATGATCTTTCTTCAGGTTCAGTGTTGGAATTATTAACATTATTTTAGCCGTAACCTCTATCAGGGTCAAGCGTTACAAAGCCCAAAATTATTGAAAAGAACCAGTTATGACCCGGGACACCTCAAACCTCAACAATACATCCGGGAGTCGATTTTGTACTTTATAATTCGATGGGATTGATCTGTATATCACTTCTTAGGCATAGAATGGACTGTTGATGGAAAAAGAAAGCGATAAGGTTGTGATTGGAACTGAATATAACCTGAAGAAGATTCGGGGTTTCGGTAATGTGATGCTGATCTTTTTCCTTACCCTATGGGTCGTCTCTTTTACAGTTTTGAACCTGTTCCTGCGCTGGTCGATCGAGCAGTCAATGTTCGAAGCCGATACAGGAGTGGCAGATGGACGCTGGCTTGTTCAATTGGGTTATGCGTTGATCGTGTTTCTGCCTCTACTTGCCGTTTACTTCGGGGTGAAAACACCGCGGATCAAGTTAATGCTGGGGTTATGGCTGATCGGGGGAGTTTTTGCTCTACTCTCTACCGGGACTAAGTCACTCTATCTTACCGCCCAGGTCCAATCATATTTGTTATTGTCACTAATCTTAATCGCAGCCACTGTAATAATGATCTATCTAACGAGAAGAAAACGCGAAGCGGCCAAGCCCGGATTACTCAAATCGCAATTGACCGGCACAGCGGTACTGGCTGGTGTCGGTCTGGCGACCCCGTGGATCCTCTGGGGGGCATTGGGATCTCCAATGGATACCCTGGCAGTCATTGTCCTTGGATGTTCTTTCGCGTTTTTCCTGGTGAGCGCCATATTCCCACTGTATCTTAATTTGACCCAACCTGCTGGAAGCCGGGTTAGCCGTGGGGATTACTTATTTGATGGCTTTGTGGTGGCTGTATTCCTGATGATCCTTGTAGCAGGGATCAGTCAGAACGGATCCCAATTGCTCCTCTCGCTCGTAATCCCTCCAGCAGGTTGGTTGATCGCTGCTTTGGCATCAGCCGGTCGAAATCGCAAGGATCACGGAGGGTTGGCGATCGGGATCATCGCAGCCCTCACGCTCATCCTTCCGCTGGCTTTCTTTGATATGGATGAGCTGGCATTGATCATTTCCGGCACAACCGGTACTGAAGTCTTTTATTGGGCGCAGCGGGCAGCCTTGTATTCGTCCATATTTATGATCGCGCTTGCACTGGTGGTGCTGGTATTCTTCCCGCTGCATGAAAAAGCCAACCTGGATCGACGGATCAACTGGGGGCTGATCCTGCTGAGCATAATGGAATTTATTGTCCTGTATCTTTTCATCGGTCAACCCGGTTTCTTTGGTGACCGTTTGTTCGTCATCATGCAAAAGCAGGTGGATACCACCCTGCTCGATTCTAAGGCGCCGCTAGATGAGAATAAATTGACTTTGTATTCGGAAATGACCCGCCTGGCGACTGCCTCACAAAGTACACTGCGCGAAAAGCTGGATAATCAGGGGCTCTCCTACACATCTTATTACCTGGTCAACGCGATGGAAGTGAATGCCGGCTGGTTCACTAAGAACAACCTTGTCCGGTTTGAAGGGGTGGATCGCGTATTGGATAGCCCGCGCCTGCGACCGCTTCCGCAGATGCCTGAAACCACACAGGGAGAGGTACTGGTGCCCCAGGATGGGACTTTGTGGAACCTGGAAATGATCAATGCGCTACGGGTGCATGAAGAACTGGGGATCACCGGTAAAGGCATTGTGATCGGACAGACCGATTCAGGTGTTGATGTGACACATCCCGAACTGTTGAATAACTATCGTGGTAGGGGAGGATCGAACGATTACAACTGGCTGGACCCGTGGAATGCGTCGGTTTCACCGGTTGATATTGGCGGACATGGAACAGGGACGTTAGGGGTCATTATGGGTAACACGCGGGGAATCGCGCCGGACAGCGAGTGGATTGGTTGCGTAAACCTGGCGCGCAACCTGGGCAACCCGGCCTTGTACCTGGATTGTATGCAGTTCATGTTTGCTCCATATCCGCAGGGTGGCGATCCGCTTCAGCATGGCGATCCCCTGAAAGGCGCTATGATCGTAAATAATTCTTGGGGATGCCCGGAAGTTGAGGGATGTGACCCCGGAGTATTTGACCAGGCGGTCACCGTGTTAAGATCTGCCGGTGTGTTCATGTCAGTTGCCGCCGGAAACAATGGGTATTATGGTTGTTCAACCATTACTGATCCGCTCTCCATCTACGCAAATGTATTTACCGTTGGTGCAGTGGATAAGCTGGGTCATTTATCGCCATTCTCTAGTCGTGGCCCTGTAAAGGTGGATGGGAGCGGGCGGGCAAAGCCGGATCTAACTGCACCGGGTGAGATGATCCTTGTTGCAGCACCCGGCGGTACGTATACGTTCAGTAGTGGGACCTCTTTTGCCGCTCCGCATGTTGCCGGCGTTGTGGCGCTAATGTGGTCTGCGAACCCGGGGTTGATCGGAGATATTGAAACTACCACCCGCATATTGATCCAAACCGCTCAACCTTACGAAGGAGATGATGGCGTCTGCGGTGGATCGATCTATGAGGCCGGGGCTGGTATACTGGATGCATACGCTGCAGTCGAAGCCGCAATGGCTGTAAAATAGCCGCCGATGAAACCAATTGATCCGACGAGGGTTATTAGTTGCAGAAGGTAAAAGGGTTAAATCCTTCACAAGGAACTGACGTTGATATCGTGAAATTGGCGGTGTCAGGTGATGCACAGGCGTTCAGCGACCTGTATGAGCAGAATGTGACCCGCATCTATAACTACATTTATTACCGCATAGGTTCTGAAGCGGATGCAGAAGACCTGACGGCTAGGGTCTTTCACCGGGCGTTTGGTCACATTGAAAAGTACCAGGAAAAGGGTGTGCCTTTCATGGCATGGCTCTACCGCATCGCTCACAACCTGACAGCCAACTGGTACCGCGATACAAGGCGGCGCAAGGAAGTATCACTGGAGGACCATTCTGATCTCCCGCACCACTCTGAATTGCCGGAACGGGAGATGGAGAAGACCCAGGAGAAGGAATTGTTGATGAACGCGATCCGCCGGCTGCCACCCGAACGCCAGCAATTGATCCTGCTTAAGTTTCTGGAGGATCTGTCTAATGGTGAGATTGCCACGATCATGGGGAAAACCGAAGGCGCGATCAAGAGTCTCTATCACCGTTCATTGATCGCCCTGAGAGAGCAGGTCACGCAGATCAGTGGTACAGGTGAACAGGACCAGATTATTGAACAAAGGGGAATAAATGACAACGAACAGTATTGATACGGCTGGTGGAAAAGGATTTTGGGGTTTAGAGGAAAAACTTTCCGCTCTCATTGAACCGGTAACCCCGGACCCGGAGTTCGTCGATGCATTACGTTTGAAGCTGACCCAAGCGCCAACCGTGATTTTAGAATCAGGAAAGAAAAAGGTGTTGTGGATTGCTGCTGCAGCGGGGATGGTGACTGGAGCGTTATTGGTTTGGCTGCTTCACCGGCGACAAGAGGATGATTAACCGGTATAGCCTGATTTATACGCCGAGTTTTTCGCGCAATTCGTAAGTTGAGGGTTCCACCAGAACCGATCCATCTGGAAACACGATCGTGGGGACGCTGCGAAACCCCATTGCGACGCTCTCAACGAATTTGGCAGCTGTTTCATCACCATCGATATCCACCCACACGTAATCAATATGTTCCTCTTCAAAAATTCTACGGGCTCTTTTTGTTGAACCGCACCACGTAGTTCCGTACATTATGATCTTTACTGGAGGAACTTCGGTCATTTAAGACTCCTGAAAAACTTTTGTATTTGTATTGTAAAACGGGTGCGTATTTGTGGCAAGACAATCACGTATATTCCATTTTTTAAGCAGGAATATGATTGTGCTTGCATTAGGCCATAGCGAGTGTGTTAAAATATGCGCATGAATTACCGCACTGTTTTCATGGGCACTTCAGATTTCTCCGTTTCCATTCTCGATGAACTTGCCAGGCATTACCCGGTAGCCGGTGTGATCACGCAAGCAGACAAACCAGCCGGACGGGGCAAGCAGTTGGCTTCACCACCGGTAAAACGGAAAGCGCAGGAGTTATCACTGCCAATCATCCAACCGGAAAAATTAAAAACCCCTGAAGTCTTGGAGCAACTCGCCAACTGGCAGCCGGATTTCGTTGTTGTGGCAGCCTATGGCAAGATACTGCGCCAAAATATCCTCGATCTGCCGCGTTTAGGCTGCATAAATGTACATGCGTCCTACCTGCCACGTTGGAGGGGAGCCTCACCCATACAGGCAGCCATTCTCAATGGTGATGACAGTACAGGGGTAACCATTATGATCATGGATGCAGGTGTGGATACCGGTCCGATCCTGGCCAGGGAGAAGGTGTCCATTCAATCAACCGACGACTCGGTCACCCTTTCCAGAAAACTGGCTGATGCAGGCGGAAAGTTGCTCATGACCACTCTGGATGGTTATCTTTCAGGGTCGCTTGTGCCAGTGCCTCAGGAAGATGATGGTGCCACTTATGCGTCCATGATCCTGAAGGAAGATGGCGTTCTTGATTTTTCCAAACCCGCGGTCGAACTTGAGCGCCAGGTGCGCGCATTCATTGACTGGCCTGGCGCTGCGATGAGTCTTGGAGAGCAATCATTAAAGGTACGTAAAGCGCGTGTAGTTACAGGAGAGGGTGTACCCGGCGAGCGGTCAGTGGTCGACCGTTTTCCCTGCGTCAACACAATCGATGGCAGGCTGATGCTGCTGGAAGTTAAGCCAGCCGGCAGGAACTGGATGAGTGGGGCAGATTTTCTGCGCGGAGTACGCGACTGGTAGTCTACTTGTTTTGCTTTTCGTCCGGAATAAAGCGTTTGCGCCATTCATAAAGGATGTTCAACGCTTCGATCGGGGGAAGGGTATTCAGATCGAGCGTTTTTAGTTCATCCAACAGAGGGTTTGTTTCCGGAAAAAGTGTGAGCTGCTGGGAGTGGCTCGGTTCGACCTTGATGGTCGATCCGGATGAGGCTTCCAATTGAGAAAGGATCTCACTGGCACGCGATATGACCGGCCGCGGTATCCCGGCAAGTTGTGCCACGTGAATACCGTACGATCGATCGGTTCCGCCCGGTACAATTTTATGTAAAAAGATCACCCGGGTGCCGTTTTCTGCCACGGCCACGTTGTAATTGCGGATTCCCGGAAGGAGATCGCTAAGGACGGTCAACTCATGAAAATGGGTGGCAAAAAAAGTGCGTGCGCGCAGGCGGGGATGGTTGTGTATATACTCGATCACTGCCCAGGCGATGGACAACCCATCGTAGGTGGATGTGCCGCGGCCGATCTCATCCAGGATGAGCAGGCTGCGGCTGGTGGCGTGGTTGAGAATATTGGCCGTTTCGATCATTTCGACCATAAAAGTGGATTGACCAGCGTGGATCTCATCCTGTGCGCCAATGCGGGTAAAGATACGGTCAACGATACCGATCTGGGCGCTTTTCGCTGGAACAAATGCCCCGATCTGCGCCATCAGCACGATCAAAGCCACCTGGCGCAGGAAGGTGGATTTTCCGCTCATGTTGGGTCCCGTGATGACCCGAATGAGTTCGCCGTCTTCCAACACCACATCGTTCGGTACAAACCTTTCTCCGCGCAAGCTGGTTTCAACCACGGGGTGCCGGCCGTCGATGATGCGTACCACCGGTTCTTCCAGCAGGGTCGGACGGACGTAGCCCTGTATAGCCGCGCCTTCTGCCAACCCGGCAAAAACATCCAGATCACCCAGTACGCGCGACGTTTTGAGCAATTGATCAATAAATGGCAGGGTCGCCTGGCAGATCTCTTTAAAGAGGCGAAGTTCAATTTCCCGGATGCGTTCCTCCGCATTTAATACCAGGGATTCATATTCTTTCATTTCGGGTGTGATGTATCTCTCTGCGTTGACCAGAGTCTGCTTGCGAATGTATTCCTGTGGAACCTGCCCGGTGTTGCTATGAGTGACCTCAAGGTAATAACCGAAGACCTTGTTGTATCCAACCTTAAGTGTACGAATACCGGTTCTATCCCGTTCAACCGCCTCCAGGTTCGAGATCCACTCCCTGGCGTGACTGGACATCTCGATCACATTATCGAGCTCTTCTGAGTATCCTCTACGGATGATACCGGTGTTTTGCAGGGTGGCAGGGGCATCCTCAGCGATTGCTTGTTCCAGCAGGTTAAGTACCGGTTGGCAGACGTCGAAGTGCTGCAGGATGGGTTGTAATCGATCCTCTTCTTCGTTGAGCGTGTTCCTGATCTGAGGCAAATGTTGAAGGATCGCCCTGATCCCGGCGAGATCGCGTGGTTGAGCCGAGTTGCTTACCACCCGGTTAGTCAACCGTTCAAGATCACCAATGTGTTGCAGTTCAGCCCGGAATTCGGCACGCAGCAGGGAATTATCAAAGAAAACCGACACATTGTTTTGCCGTTGTTCGATCTTTGTGATATCGAGTAACGGTTTACTGACCCATTGCCGCACGCAGCGGTGCCCCATGGGCGTGATCGTGCGGTCTAAAACAGAAAGTAACGAACCCTGAATGTCGCCGCGGCGAATGGTCTCAGTGAGCTCCAGGTTGCGACGCGTGGCCGCTTCCAGCACCATGAATTCACTGGTATTGTATGTGGCCAGACCCTTTAATAAGGCGATCGCTGAAGGTTGAGTCTGTTCAAGGTATTGAAGGATCATCCCGCTGGTTTGAATTGCCAGGGGCAGGCCTTCCAGCCCGAAACCGTCCAATGTGGAGACCTCCATCTTCCTTAAGAGAATCTCCCGACATCGACCGGTCTCAAACCGCCAATCCGGCATCGTTGTCAGACTTCCGGTAAGACTACCGTTCAGTTTTAAAGACTCGGGGAGAAGAATTTCGACCGGATTCAGCCGGGCTAACTCTGACCTCAGGTCGGTGAGTGGGTCAACTGACTCGATCTGTGTGACGGCAAACTCCCCCGTGGTAATATCCGCGTAAGCCACGCTGAATTGGTTACCTTCCATCCTGGCAGCCGCGAGGAAGTTGTTCTCGTGACTGTTCAGCAAACCCGGTTCGATCACGGTGCCCGGGGTGACCACTCTCACCACTTCGCGTGGAAAAATCCCTTTGGCGGGTTGTTCGCCAACCTGTTCACAAATTGCCACGTGGTAACCCTTGTCGATCAACCTGGAGAGGTAATTTTCAGCCGCGTGGTAGGGAATACCTGCCATTGGTACGCGATTACCCTTGGCTACATTGCGCGACGTGAGCACGATGTCTAATTCACGGGAAGTGATGTGGGCATCGTCATCGAACGTCTCGTAAAAATCCCCGAGACGAAAAAAAAGGATCGCATCGGGATACTGTTTCTTGATATCCAGGTATTGCTGGCGGATTGGAGTTACATCTTCTGGCATGGAATTCCGGTGAGATCAGATGCAGATAGGGATAGAAAGTAAATAAACATCAACAATAAACCGTTGCCTACAGCTTTTGGCCGCACTCAGCGCAAAATTTTGCCCCGGGCAATAATTTCGCGCCACAACCCGGGCATTTATCCTTGGGTTTTAATGAAAAACCGCATTCCGGACAGAATTTAGCATTTGTTGCCAGAGGTTTTTCACAGTTCGGACAGGTGGCAGTAATGCCTTCACGCCAATCTTCCGTGGTTAGTTTTTTATCCTCTTCCGCCATTGCAGCGTGTGCCCACACTTCTTCAACTGAGCGGGATGCCTGAGCGGCAGCCATTTCGACACCCAGGTCTGGCGCGCATTCCTTGCATAACCCTTTTTTGGTGTTCCAGCATTTCTGCCGGCACACCCACGCGTTACAACGTGGACACTGGATGAAGTAAGGTTTGATCTCGCTGACAGCTTCGCTAAAGCTTTCGTCGTGGGCGCGTTCCCATGTGGCGGAATGGACACGATCACCGAGGTTTGCAGCCTTACCTAAAAAACCACCGAACAGATTGCTGGCTGTGTCGAGGGCTGTACTGATCTTACCGGTGATAGAGGGCTTGAATGTCGTGCGGTAGCCTGATCCACAACGGTCGCAAAGGAATTCGTATTGAAAACCCTGTTCTGTGGATAAGTCCCGATAATTATTGGCAAATTCCAGATGTTCCACCATTATGGGCCTCCTGTGTTTTAGAATGTCGCGCGGTCAGATAAGATTATATACCAAATACGATTTCCTTTGCGCAGGCTTGTTTTTGGGTATAATAGGCAGAACTTTCTCCCGGAGCGGACAATGTCAATGCACAAAGAACATCACATATTTGATGGGGTTGAAATAGGGGTAGGTACGTGGGCCTGGGGAGACCGGCTGGTGTGGGGTTTTGGGAATGGGTATTCAGAAAAAGAGGTCAGGGAAGCATTTCTCACCAGTATTAGGGGAGGTATCCGTTTTTTTGATACTGCAGAAGTGTATGGGCAGGGTAAGTCAGAGAGTATTCTCGGCGAATTGATCCAGGAAACAGATGAGCCGGTGATCATCGCAACTAAAATGATGCCCTTCCCGTGGCGGGTGTTTAAGGGCTCAATGCGTGTAGCGCTTAAGAATAGTCTCAAACGGTTAAAACAGAGTAGTATCGCATTATATCAAATGCACGTACAAATACCACCGCTGCGTCCTCAAACCTGGATGAAGCGTATGCTTGAAATGCATGAAATCGGATTGATCGATGCCATTGGAGTATCCAATTATAATCTGGCACAAACGGTCGAGGCACATGAGGCTTTAAAGAAACACGGATTGCGGTTGGCTTCAAACCAGGTGGAATACCATTTACTGGATCGGCACATCGAAAGAGATGGTTTGAGGGATTACTGCCTGGAAGAGGGGATTAAATTGATTGCGTATAGCCCATTAGCCATGGGAGTCCTGACCGGTAAATACACAGCCGCGAACCCACTCCGTGGAACGAGAGGAGCACGATATGGCAGGGAGTTTTTAGCCGGTTTGCAGCCCATGCTGAATTCGATGGCACGCATTGGAAACGAACACAATGGTAAAACTACAGCCCAGGTGGCGCTTAATTGGGTTGTTCAAAAACAAACCTTACCGATCCCCGGCGCTAAAGATGCCCACCAGGCTGAGCAGAACCTTGGGGCAGTGGGGTGGAAATTAACTGATGATGAGATTTCGATGTTGGATGAAATGAGCTTGAAAGTTCAAAAAACCGGCATTCTATAGGTTTTCATTCCACAAATTCGAGTTCTTCCTCACCCAGTGCTGACAGGTCACCCTCAACCTGCAATCGAATTTCGCCAAAAAGGTCATCCTGGTCAGCTCCGATCATATGCCTTTTAATGAGTTCAAGCAGCGCAAGGAAGGTTACCACCACCTCAACCCGGCTTGCTCCGCCTGTAAGAATCGTTTTGAAATTTGTGGAACCCGATCTTTGTAATGTTTCAAGAATGAGACTGATCTTTTGGCGGATGGTATACCTGGGTGAATTCATTACCTCGCTTAATGGAGGTAGATTATTCGGATTGCTGAAAACCTCACGGGCTGCCAGCACCAGATCTTCAAGAGTAAAGTCACTCAAGTCAAGTTTTGACGACAATTGCGCAGAAGGATTTGCATCCAGCCTTAAGTAGGTATGCAGCCCCGCGCTTTCGCGACCTTCAAGATACCTGGAAAGGTCTTTGAATTTCTTATAAATGATCAACTGCCTGGCGAGAGCCTCGCCGGGATCTTCTTCGGGTTGTAGGCTTGGAATTGTTGGACGCGGCAGAAGAGCTGATGATTTGATCTGAACCAGTTTGGCTGCGATCACCAGAAAAGCTGATACCTCAGCAGGGTCCTGCACGGCGAGGTTATGCAAGTGCTCGAGATACTGATCAGTTACCTGGGCGAGGGAAAGCCGGGTGATATCCAGTTCGGCTTTTTCGATCAGCTGTAACAGCAGGTCCAGCGGTCCGGTATAGACCTCTGTATTGATCTTGTAACCTTCGGTTTGATGTCCGGCAATTTGAAAATCCACGATCGCAATTATAGCAGATACAAACAGTAAGCGATATGCAATAAGATATAATCAATTGAATGGTCCCAATTCACAAAATGAATGCTAATGAATGACCCTTGTCAGTTGTACTATCTGCGGCGCATCATATCCGGTTGAGAAGACACCGCATTTGTGTCAATGCGGGGGAATTTGGGACTTTTCTGAGTTCCCGACATTTTCTGAACCGGCGAAGCAGCAGGATTTAACTGGATTATGGCGTTATAAGGCTTGTTTGGGTTTGCCGCATCAGGCACCCGTGATAACCCTGGGTGAAGGCAGTACGCCGCTTCTGGCTGCAAGTTTCAATGGGGTTTCCACATTCTACAAACTGGAAAGTCAGAATCCAACCGGCTCTTATAAAGACCGCGGTTCGGCAGTGCTGGTCAGTTTCCTGGCCTCGCGCGGTATTACCGAAGTTGTTGAAGATTCATCAGGCAACGCTGGAGCGTCATTAGCTGCATATTGCGCCAGGGCAGGTATTTCGGCTAGGGTGTTTATCCCGGAATCCGCTTCTGGACCGAAACGGTGGCAGATCGAACAGTATGGAGCACGTGTTGAAAGCATACCGGGTCCGCGGGCAAACGCTGCGGCGGCTGTGCTGGAGGCAGTGCACGCAGGCAGTGTTTATGCCAGCCACGCATATATGCCATATGGCTTGGCAGGAATCGCTACGATCGCCTACGAGCTCTTTGATGACCTGGGAGAGGTCCCGGGTACCTTGATCGCTCCGGTTGGCCACGGCGGGTTACTCTACGGGATCCTTCTAGGTTTCGAAGCGCTGCAGGCTGGGGGGGTGACGGATAGAATGCCGCGGTTTATTGGTGTGCAAGCTGAAGCCTGCTCACCAGCCGTTGCCGCGTATACCAGGAGAATGAACGAAATCCCTGAAATCCAGTCCTCAGAAACACTTGCTGAAGGTGCGAGTGTGATACATCCAGTCCGGGCAGTACCGATACTTAAGCGCCTGTATTCCGGAAACGGGGTAATGCTGAGTGTCAGCGAACCGCAATTACGAGGGGCTTATAATAAAATTGCCAGGCAGGGGATCTTTTGTGAACCAACTGCGTGTTTATCCCTGGCAGCCCTAGTAGGTGATAAAATTGAGGTGGTGGAACCTGTTGTGGCGATCCTGACTGGTTCTGGTTTAAAAACAAATTCGATACCATAAAAGAATAATGTGACCGCGAACCCCTCTGTTCAGGGAGGTTGGCGCTCTCCTTATTCGGGGAGCAATTGTTTGGATAATCCTAATACTAAACCGAATACTGAAACCCCGGCTGAATTAGCAGCCCGCTTATTCCCGCATATGACTGACATCCTTTTGTTGAGTCGTGCGCTTACTCATCGTTCATATCTCAATGAACACCCTGAAGCACTGGAGGATAACGAAAGACTGGAATTCCTGGGAGATGCGGTGTTGGATTTTGTGGTAGGGGCCTGGCTGTATAACCGGTATCCGGAAATGCCAGAAGGTGATCTGACGCGCATGCGCTCTGCATTGGTGCATACTGAACAATTAGCCAATTTCGCCTTGGAGATCGGGTTGGGCAGTGCCATGCGCCTGGGCAGGGGAGAGCAACAGGCTGGGGGTTACAACCGTCCCGGTTTACTTTGCGATACTTTTGAGGCAGTGATCGGTGCCCTCTACCTGGATATGGATATTGAAGGTGTCAGACACTTTATAGACCCGATACTTGAAAATGCAGCGGATGATATTCTGATCAATCATAAGGATGAAGATCCGAAAAGCAACTTGCAGGAATGGGCCCAGGGTAATGGGTATCCAGCTCCGGTTTACGCGACCCGCAGCTCCTCAGGCCCTGATCATTCCAAATCATTTGAGGTGGATGTTATTGTGAATGGCATGGTCTGTGGAACCGGGGTTGGATCAAGCAAACAGGCAGCTACCAAGCAGGCCGCCACAATGGCGTTAAAAAATCTGCACATTGCTGAATGGGAATCCAACTCCAAATGAAACCAAGACTAAAATCTCTGGAACTGCATGGGTACAAAACCTTTGCCGGCAGGTCTTTATTTGAATTTCCGGGTAATGTGACCGCAATTGTCGGTCCGAATGGTTCCGGAAAATCCAACATCGCGGATGCCATCCGCTGGGTATTGGGAGAGCAATCTTACAGCCTGCTGCGCGGAAAAAAGACCGAAGATATGATCTTCCTTGGGTCTGATCAGCGTCCGAAAGCCGGAATGGCTTCTGCCACGATCCAGTTTGATAACGAATCAGGCTGGCTGCCCGTGGATTATTCAGAGGTTGGGATCTCGCGGCGGGCATACCGGGATGGCAGCAATGAATACCTGCTCAACAAGCAACGCGTCAGACTAAAGGATATTTCTGAACTGCTGGCTCAATCAGGTTTGGCGGAGCGCACATATACCATCATCGGACAAGGTCTGGTAGATGCCGCCTTGTCACTTCGTCCGGAGGAACGCCGGAAATTTTTCGAAGAAGCCGCTGGAATTGGTCTTTTCAGATCCCGTCGTGAAGAAGCTTTGACACGGTTGGATAGCACCAGGCGCAACCTCGAACGGGTGACGGATATCCTCGGTGAATTGGAACCACGCCTGCGCAGCCTTGAACGACAGGCGAAACGTGTTGAAGAATATGATCGGGTGAAGAATGACCTGCAGGTCTTGTTAAAGGATTGGTACGGCTATCATTGGCAAAACTCGCAAAAAGAACTCCTTCGTAACCGTGAGATCTTAAAAAACCAGGAGGAAAAAGTAAACCTGGCGCGCAGTAGAAGGACTGAGATCGAAAAACAGGTTGATGATGTCCGTTTGCGATTGCAAGACTTACGCTCGCAATTAAATACCTGGCATACAGAATCTGCGGAGCATCATCGCCAACGTGAAAAGATCAGCAGGGAAATTGCGGTCCTGGAGGAGAGGCTAAGGTCTTACCAGGCCCAGGAATCATCACTGCAAAGTGATCTGATCCACAACGAGGAATTAGCCGCTTCGTACCAGGAGAAACTGCTCGTACTTAGATCTGAAAATGAAAGGATCAATCTGGAACTCACGGAATGCCGTGAACAACTCGTTTCAGCCCAAACCTTATTTTCAAAACGCAAAACAGAGCGGGATCAAATTGAAACTTCCCTGGGACAGGCTCGGAAGAAACTGGTAGCGCTGGAAACGCGCCAGGTTCAACTGAAGGCGCATCAAAGGGAACTTCAAAATCGGATCGAGAATTTTGCGACGAGCCGCGCGCACCTATTGGAAGGAATTGAGACAAACCAGAAAAATAGTGCTGCCGCCCTGAAGAAATTTCAGGAACTCAAATCCAGTAAGGGTGAACTGGAGACACGGCTTGAAAAACAAGAGCTCTCCCTCAAAGATCTGATAGAGCAGATCTCAGAACTTGGTGATTCAGAAAAAAATCTAAACCATGACCTGAATCGCCACGAAACTGAACTGGCAAAACTGAAAGCCCAATTGGAGGTTGTACAGCAAGCTGAAATGGCATTTGCAGGCATGGGGGACGGGGCAAAAAGCCTGCTAAGCGCAATACAAAACGGTCGAATTCCGGGCAGTTTGCGTTCTGTCGGTAGTTTTCTGGAGGTTCCATTCGAGCTGGAGACAGCCATCAGTGCCGCCCTGGGTGACCAGTTGGATGCCCTGTTGTATGATGAAAACACGGATCCAGAAGAAATTCTGGCATTTCTGGAAGAAGATAATTCCGGTAGGGCGATGTTGATTCCAGTAAACCAATCCGGATCAGTGGAAAAGATCAAGCCAGCCAACAGACAAAATGTGATCGGTATCGCTTCAGACCTGGTAAAGATAGAACATACTTCACAAAAAATGATCACTTTCCTGCTCGGACAGGTGTTGGTGGTCAAAGATCGCCGTACTGCGCGTGACTTGGTGAAGGAATTGCCGGAATCTGGAAAAGTGGTAACGCTGAAGGGTGAAGTTTTTACCGGTCGTGGAGTCATCATCGCTGGAAAGGAAAGCCGGGCAGCTGTGATCAGCAGACCGCGGCAAAAGAAAGATCTTCAGGAGAGTATTAGACACCTCGAGGATGCCCGGAACAGAACACAAAGAGAATTGGATTCAATTCTTGAAAAAGTCAACTCACTATCAGAACGACGCAAGACACTGGAAAATGATAAAAAAGGCACACAATCCGGGCTGCAACAGATCACCCAGTCATTCAATACTGCAGAACGGGAACATGCTCAATTGGCTCAACAGGTTGAATGGCAAAATACCCAGCTATCCACTTTGGCCAGCCAGGTTGGTAATGCCGAGAGTGAATTCAAGACAGCTCAAGTAGAAGTGGATTCCAATGAAATTGGAATCCTTGACCAAAACCAGCAGATTCAGCAGCTGCTTACCCACTTGCGTTCCGTTTCCATTGATGAATTACAGGGTCAACTGGTTCATTGGACGACTACCCAGGCGATTACCGAACGGGCTGTTAAAGAGGCGCAAACACGATTAAGCGAATTTGAAAACACGATTGCTCAGAATCAAACCACAAATGAACAAATCAAACGACGAATTGCTGATATTGAGATACTGACCACTGAAACAGAAGCGGCAAGAGTTAGCGCGAAGGCTGAAGAAGAGGCGATTAACGAAAAGATCTCACAATCCAGGCAGCAGATCGAACCGGCTGAAGAGGAGTTGCGCTCCCTTGAGACTGAATACTCCAGATATCAGCACGATTATTCCATCACACAACAAGCAGAGGCAAACGCCGATCGGGTTTATACCCAGGCGCAACTGGAGTATTCCCGCAGTCGTGAAGCGCTGGATAGTTTGCGGCGGCGAATAGAAGAGGATTTTGGACTGGTAGCGCTTGAATATTCAGACGATGTCGCTGGTCCAACTCCGCTCCCTTTGGAAGGGATAGGTCAATTGGCTGTGTTGACCGAGTTACCAAAAGGATTGGATGAATCGATCAATCGTCAACGGGCCTTGCTTAGGCGGATGGGTGCGATCAATCCTGACGCGTATAAGGAATACCTCGAGGTAAAAGAAAGACATTCCTATCTGACTTCCCAGTTGGCTGATCTACAGAAAGCAGATGGCGATCTGCGTCAGATCATTACTGAGTTGGATGAGATCATGAATCGGCAATTCCGGTCGACTTTCAATGCGGTGGCAGCAGAATTCAAGGAGATGTTTGCACGACTCTTTGGGGGAGGATCAGCCCGCCTGGTAATGACCGATGCTGAAAATCCAGGCGAAACAGGTATCGATATCGAGGCCAGGCTGCCAGGCAGACGTGAGCAGGGGCTGTCTCTGCTCTCCGGTGGTGAACGCTCACTGACCGCGGTTGCACTTGTTTTTTCACTCCTGCGCGTTTCACCAACACCATTTTGTATCCTGGATGAGGTGGACGCTATGCTGGATGAGGCGAACGTCGGACGTTTCACAGAATTGCTGCACGAGCTGAGCCAGGAAACCCAATTCATTGTGATCACTCACAACCGTAATACAGTCCAGGTTGCAGATGTGATCTATGGGGTGACAATGGGACGTGATTCAGCAAGCCAGGTGATCAGCCTGCGACTGGATGAGGTTAGTGACGAGATGGTAAAGTAGCCAGGACCATAAAATAAAAACTGCGGCGTTTAAGTCGCAGTTTTTATGTCTATTGTGTTTCCGATATCCGGTATTGGTCAGGTATAGTCGGAGTGCTTGGAACAACCTCTGCCCAGACATCGTTTTTCTTGACTGTCATGGTCGCTTTAGCATCTTCGACGAACTTATAGTAGACCTGGTTTTTGTATGTGTTTAGTTGCTCATCGGTCAATTCACGAACTTCATGACCCAGAACCTGGATGATGTGGTATCCGAATTCGGTTTTGATGGGTTCGCTTAGTTTTCCGATTTCCAAAGCGAACGCAGCTTTATCAAATTCTGCCACCATCTGTCCCTGGGTGAACCAGCCGAGGTCTCCGCCAGAAGCGCTGTTAGATGTATCAATTGAAACTTCCGCAGCGACAACGCCAAAATCTTCGCCTGCGTTGAGTCTGTCGAGGGCTGCTTTGGCTTCTTCTTCAGTTTCCACAAGAATGTGCCTGGCCCAAACCATATCCTGATCCCGTGTAATATCTTTGGTAACGTGATCAAAAACTTTCTGGTTGAGCAACAAGGCTCTTACATAATCGCGGAAATCTGCATCAGTGTAATTGAATTGCTGGTTGATGTTCGTCAGCATCGTCTTGTACAGTGAGTTGAACCCTTCCCGTGTGTAAGGTGTTGCTGTTGGAGGAATTTGAGTAGCAGTTGGTACGCTTGTAGCTGTTGCAGCTACATCAGGTGTTGCAGTGGGTTCCTCTGTGGGGTTACCGGTTGCAGTGGGTTCAGGGGTGAATGTCGGCTCAGGGGAAGGCGTGGGAGTGATGGTGATGATGGCGAGTTGTTGAGCAGACAGTGTCGATGTAGGTTTGAATGTAAATTCTACAGTTGCTTCAGGTGTAGGAGTGCCGTCAGGGAAGAAACCGAAACCTCTTTCGAGTTCCTTGTCAATTTCTTCTTCCGAAACAGTTATCCCCAATTCTTTAGCTTTGGCCGCGATCACCGCTTCGTTGATCATTTTGTCCAGTACATCACTGCCGAATTGGATATAGTTATCCAGTGAGTTCTGCATTTCGAGCAGGTAAGACTGGAATAACTGCGCGTATCCTGAAGCGGCGTAGTTCGAAAAGGAATCCACGGTGGATAGCCTCTCATATTGAACGCGTTTTTCAAATTGATCAACGGATATTTTTGTGGAACCTACCTGAGCAACCGGTCGGTTCTGTTTGATCACCTGATTGTAAAGAATCCCATAGCCGACCAGCAGGACAACCACTGCCAGGACGCCGGTCACGATCGCGATCATGATCTTCTTCTGGCGATTTTCTCTGGCCAAACGGGCTTCATGCTTCTTTGAGGCTGGCTTAGGTTTATTAATATCGTTTTCTTTTGCCATTATTCCCTCTGTTCAATGTCAATAGCCTATTTTCCATGTAAAAGAGGCTAAGATGGTTTAGATTTGGTATAAACCAGATCTACCGGATCGCGTCTGACCAGCGTTCTCCGGTGTAAGGCAGGAGGGCGATATGGCGGGCACGTTTGATGGCGCCGGCCAAAGAACGCTGATGTAACGCGCATGTGCCGGTTTGCCTTCTTGGTCGAATCTTGCCATCTTCAGTTACAAAACGGCGCAACATATCAGTATTCTTGTAATCAATGCTGATATTCTTGTCCGCACAGAATTGGCAGATCTTGGGGCGCGCCACAAAGCGGCGGGGGCCTGAAAATCGTTCATTTTCGTTTGAAGATTCTTCTGACATTTTCTTATACTCCATTAGAACGGATACTCATCATCCGTTTGATAATTGTTTTCTTGAAGGTCATTCGTGGGTTGAGAGTTTTCTCGTTTATCGCCCAAAACCATCATCTCAGATGCAACGATCTCAACATTACTGTGTTTCACATTCTCGGCATCTTCCCAACGGCGTGTTTGCAGCCGGCCTTCGATGTAAACCTGTTGACCTTTGGTGAGGTATTGTTTGCAAATCTCAGCCAGGTTTCCCCAGGCAACCACATTGAACCACTCGGTTTCAGAGTGACGTTCTCCATCTCCGGTATTCCAGGAGCGATTTGTGGCGACGGTGAAAGTTGTCACAGGTCTTCCGGAAGGCGTGAAGCGCATTTCAGGATCGCGTCCTAAATGCCCGATGATCATCACTTTGTTTAAATCTCGCCCCATTGCATTTCTCCTTCAAGACATTTACGACTCTTTACTCAACAGACGTGATCATGTAACGAATTACGGGTTCATGGAAGCGTAAGTTGCGATCGAGTTCTGCGGCAGACGCTGGGGAAAACTCGGTGGTAACCAGATAATATACCCCTTCGCGCTGTTTGCGGATTACATAAGCTAAACGGCGTTTACCCCAGGCATCGACCTTGGTAATGGTACCGCCAGCTGTGGTTATCCATCCCTTAACCTTTTCAAGAGCATCGTTGAGAGCAGTCTCATCCAGTTCAGGGTGGAAAATTAAAACAACCTCGTATTTGCGCATAGTGAAACCTCCTTTCCTCGGGATTGCCCTTGAACATCACCGTTGGTGAAGTCAAGAGCGGAAAGGTAGCAGTGATTACTGCTAACCAGACAAGTGATTTTACCACAAATTTTAGGGATGACAGATACACATAAAAGTCCATCTGGACAGGCATAACCTGTAGTGGTAAAATTCTCGGCGTTGTTGGGGGCTCGTCTAACGGCAGGACGACTGACTCTGGATCAGTAAGTAGAGGTTCGAATCCTTTGCCCCCAGCCTAAGAAAACCCGTGCAAGCGGGTTTTTGGTTTAAGAGAGGTTCTAATACCCGTAAGGGTACAGTGTCCTTTGCCCCCAGCCTAAGAAAACCCGTGCAAGCGGGTTTTTGGTTTATTGAGAGGTTTGAGGACCACAATTGGGATCCTATAGTCCGATATCTAGGATTTGAGACTTTGCCCGAAGTGCGCAGAGACTGGAATGGACAACCACACGTAGTTTCTCTAGGGCCTTGGTTTTTAGGTTAAACAAATTCGGAGGTCAAGGACAAAAATCCATGCCTCCGATTTAGATCTAATTGTTAGGTTATTAATGCAACAGGTTACAAAATCCTCATCAGGGCTTTCAGTTCCTCCACTGCGGCTTTCTCTTGGTCATCTACGATCGATCGGCCACCGATACCAAGAATGCCACCAGTACGGGTTTCGGCCACTTTGTATACCATGTCCACCAGCCAGCGTTTGTAACCGTCAGCTTCAGGCAATGACTCGGCAATGGCAACGGCATCAGCGATAAAGCTTTTGATCTCCTCACGGATGCCTTGAGGATCCCTGGATTCATATTTAACCGAGTTTTCCCTGGCATCCTGCATGGTCATGCCTTTCATCGATTGCAGTAGTTCATCCACCAATGCTCCATAACCACTGCCGCCTTCCTTCACAGCCAATTCAGCAGAGAATTTGCTCGCCGTAAAGACCTCGTTAAAAACCTCCATTGGGCCACCGCTGGCTGTGGAAACAAAAGTAGCCGCAGCACCAGGTGCATTCAAAAGCGCTTTCCATTGTTCTGCAGTGAGTTGTTCTTTTAATGTCATAAAAATCCTCCTAAATTAACGTTCTGGTAAGGGATTTCAAAACAAGGACATACCAACAGACTCTTATTATTATTTTACTGCTAATCATTTGCGACAATTCATCGGTTTATGGAGGCAGGAAAATAAAAGGATAATATCCAAAAACTAACAGATGACTCCAGGAATTGCAGAACGTTGTGGAATGTTGGGCGGTAGTGGGGGTACGAAGTTAGCTATGCGGTTTATCGATAGGTTGCAATGTATAACTATTACACACGATGAGAGGAAACTCCTTGTTCGCCTTTAAATGATAATAACGATTGTTAACATGAAATACATTCATAACCTTCTATAACCAAAATATTACCGGATAATTATTATTTGGAAAGGTCTCATACGGTTGAAAACCTGTCTGAGCAATAAGCTATTCTAATCAGCGAAAAATGGTAAGCTTTGATTCATTAGTAGGTTATTTAGTAGATTCTTCTTCGGTGCAGTATAATTCAGCGTTTGATTTTGAGATTGTGAGTTTGATTTGAACAATATCGTTGAGTTTCTCAAGGACCGCGATTACTACAGAACCCTGACCCGGTTAGCCCTGCCGATAGCGCTGCAAGGCCTGATTTCTTCTTCATTAAACTTTGTCTCTGTTTTCATGATCGGTCAATTGGGTGAAGTATCGGTAGCATCGGTAGGGTTGGCAAACCAGATCTGGTTTCTGCTCAATCTTATGATTTTTGGTATTTCCAGTGGAACATCAATGTTCGTAGCCCAGTTATGGGGCAAGCGGGATGTTCAGAATATTCGGCGGGTTGTAGGAATTACCATAAAACTCGGATTAGTTGCAGCAGCCATTTTCTTTACAATCGCAAGGTTCTTTCCAGAAACTGCATTGCGAATTTATACGTCAGATCCGGCAGTCATATCAACCGGATCACGTTACCTGAAGATTATGGCGTGGTCATACGGATTCTTTGCTTTGACCGCTGCATTTAGCATGTCGTTACGCGCAGTAGGGAATGTGAGATTACCGGTATTCGTCAGTACCGCAGCTCTTGTGCTGAATATTTTATTGGCTTATCCGTTGATCTTTGGTTGGGGCAAGTTGGGCATACCGGCTTTGGGTGTGAATGGCACGGCAATCGCAGGTTTAATTGCCAGGATAATGGAATGTTTAGTTTTGTTGTTTTTTATCTTCCGCAATCCTTCAAACCCGATGGCTGTGCGGTTGAAAAACCTGCTGGATTTCGACTGGAATTTTATCGGGAGCGTAATGAAACCCGTGCTTCCTGTGATCGCAAACGAGTTCTTATGGTCGATGGGAATCACCACTTATAATGCGATCTATGGCCATATCGGTACTTCTGCAGTGGCTGCCATCAATATCGTTTCTTCAATCGATAACGTCGCCTTTGTCATCTTTCTGGGAGTGGGTAACGCGACAGCGATTATGGTGGGTCATTTGATCGGGCAGGGGAAAAATGACCAGGCTTACACATACGCGGGTCGGTCTTTATTTATCCAGGGAAGTACCGCGCTATTAATGGGGGTTCTTGTTATTCTTATTGCCCCATCAGTTTTACAGTACTACAATGTTACGCCCGAAGTGATCGATTTTGCCCGAAAATGCCTGATCGTGTTGGGATTAGGAATGTGGGTCAGAGCGTCCAATCACACCATCGTGATCGGTATCCTACGTTCGGGTGGTGACACACGCTTTTCACTCGTGCTGGATGGACTGGTCATATGGTTGATCGGTGTGCCCTTTACTGCCACAGGTGCCTTTTTATTGCATCTGCCGATATATTTTGTTTACGCGCTCACATTGAGCGAAGAGGTCACAAAATTTGCATTTGGGTTAAGGCGGTATTTTTCCAAAAAATGGATCAATGATCTGACCAGCAGAGTATCTGATGAGACTGTGTAAATAATGGGAACGACTTCTTTAGGCGGTGAGGTGATGACTTTGGCCGCGTGGGTCTTTTACCAGCACAACCAGGATCACCGCAGAGATCAGGGCGAGAACCGCAGAAGTAATGAAAGTGACCGGATAACCGAGTGAGTCAGCCAGTATCCCGCCGATCAATGGAGCAAGGATCGTAGCTGGAGAAATCAAAGTGTTCGCCATCCCCACGTATGTAGGTCGTTGAATTTCCTCGCCAAATTCAAGCGATATGGTAATCCCAATCGTCCAAAATGCTGTTGCAGCAATGCCGAAGAGTATAAAGGGAATCGCAAACAGGTTGGAATCTTTTATCACCAATGCCAGTAAAGCGCTCACCGCAGAACTGAGCGAACCAATTACCAGTACCCATTTACGTGACCATTTATCTGACAACCTGCCCAATAAAGGATTGGCGACAACCTGGGTGATCAGCAGGATGCTGGTCATGATGCCGATCTGTATTGAATTCATACCCAACACTTTTACTGCATAAACCGAATAAAAAGCTGTGGCCATCATTCCAAATTGTGAAAAAAATCGACTGATCAGGAAATTCCTGAAAGATTGATCGTTTTTCAGGATCAACTTGATATCATGCCACAAAGGTCGGGTAGTGATGGTTTCTGACTTCACCACACTGGGGTTTTCGCGGGTCATGTTTAAGAAAAACCAGGAAAGTGTATATAGCGCAGTCGTAATTAAAAAACAGGTGGCGAAATCAAAAGGAGGCTTTATAGCCACCAGGATCAATCCTGC
>MTKZ01125621.1_pt1 | contig 27225 bp, 42 predicted proteins | sample 1042781 | NCBI WGS metagenome assembly MTKZ01 (sample SAMN06212207, study PRJNA360539) | anaerobic digester metagenome | biome: Wastewater treatment plant; material: sludge; isolation source: anaerobic digester fed with sludge from wastewater treatment plant | place: Denmark: WWTP Viborg ... | reverse complement strand
AATGCAAATGCACCGGCTCAATAAGGCATTATCTTCCGGCGTTTCTTCCCCGGTAAGAATAAGCGTTCCTCTTATTTTGGCTTCCCTAATTCCAAAATCTGATTTAATGCCTTTCCCCGCACTTTGCCGGTTATAACAGTTCCTCAACATCCCGGCCTTATACGCAATATCTTTTGTGTTACGATACTCATCAAGAAATACAGGTAAAGAAGAATAATAAGCAAGGTATCTTTGGATAGCGACCGGGGTTGTTTCCTTAATCATTTTACCCCCGGTTTCAAGGCCGAAAATATAAGTAAGCCATTCCGCAATCGTTGACTTCCCGCTCCCCTTCCGCCCTGTCAGAAACAGAAACGGAAAAGATCGGAACAATGAAAAAGCAACGTCCATAAAGAATACCGAAGCACACCAACCAAGACATATCTTTGCTTGCGTTGCCCCGATTGAGTCAGATAGCCGAATCAAGAGGTCGCGCTCGTCAAACTCCCGAAGGTTAAGGTATGGTATCCCCTCCGAAATAGTCTGCCGCCCGGTTGATACCCCTATCGCTATCGGTTTAAACCCGCGCTTGTCGGTCCAGAAAATATTATTAGAGTCCGGTCGCAACTCGGTCCCGTCGTCTTTAATTGCGATATTGCCAAACATCCATAGCTTTTCAGTTTCAACGTAGCCGACATGATCGAACTCAACAATAACGCGCCCGTCGGAAGTCAGGAACTCTTCCTGCCATATCATTTCAAGTTCATGCCGCGCCCCACGCCAGAGATAGTTCCCTTTTGAAAGGCAGAACGTCTTAAACGCGTCGGGGTTCGCCATCTCTGCCGGCCGCATAGTAAATGACCGGGTCCGTTCTCCGAACTCGTTCAGGAACGTTACCTCCCGCAGCATCCCTTCCGGCGTGTCAAGCGTCGCTTCAATGTGGATTATGAAGTTAGATATCTCGACCCAATCTTCACTTTTACTGCTCCCATGCCCGAATTGACGCAAAGCATAATATTTATTGTATTCTTTCTTAATTAATGATTTAAAAAACTTATGCGCCTTTTTGCGTTTAATAATCTTTTTAATGTCAGTTGTCTGCGCCTCGAAATATTCTTTATCCGTAAGAGAGTTCTTAATTATAAAAACAAAATCGTCTTTCCCTTTCCCCTGGGCCAGTGCACCGTCGAGGTCGGCTTTACCATTAACTCGCCAACTGTCAGGGATGGTCCCTATCATTGTGCGGAACCCTTCTTTGCGTAAACGTTCCGCCATGAGAATTGAATAATACTGGACATCATATCTATTAATCGGTTTCTCTTTATAATTCGGGAGGGAAGGATCGTCTTTTACTTCATTATCAAAGACAATACAAATATCGCGGACACTAAAAGCATTTAACTTCTTAACAAGTTCCAGGAAATGATTAGAAGAAAAACTGCCAATACCAGGGATTGCTATTGCCGGGATTCCAAGTTGACACGCTGCGACGGCCTTAAATTCCCCTTCGGTGAGAATAACTGACCTATCGAAATTTTTATCTTGATAAACTTGTATTCCCGCTCCCTCTAGTCCTAGCTTATGAGGGCGGATAAAATATGCTTTATTCTCTTTATCCAGGTAAGGAATAATTATTCTGTCTTGCAGAAGTTGAGTTGAGAGAGTAAGCGACCTATTCCCGGTCTTAATCATAACTCCGGATTCAATAAGTTTGTCCTCACCGAACTCTGCTTGCAGAGGCCCTTCCAGGGATAGAAGATACTCTCCCCCTGAAAAAAACCTATTATTATTTATTGTGTCGTCGGAGAAACCCCTATTTTTATGAAGTTGTTCTCTGTGGGCAGGAGAAAGAATCCCGCTAGAAGTGATTAATTCGTAAGGCATAGGATATCTCTATTTAATGAGGGCCGGGGAGCGCCCCGCCAGGAACTCCCCGGAAACTTCACTCTTGCTTAGAGGAGGAGAGGAGAAGCAAGAGATCCCTCACGCTGTTTTTACCAGATGTTTTTCCGCTAAAACCTTTTCTTCTTTCTTCTTTGCGATAAGATAATCAACCAACTTTGTTTTAGCGCAAGTTAAGTCGCACTTTGCTTTAACATATAACTTGCGGTACTTTTCAAGACTGCTCTCGCATACCTGGATTTCATATAAAATATCTTGTTCTCTCATGGGTTTCTCCCTATTCATCCCAGGCGACTTCTTCGCCGGATGATTTTTTAACTTCTTCCTTATTAGGAGCCGGGACCATTGAATTGTCAACCTTTTTATCGAAATTATACTTTTCGATATTCGCATACTTCCCGTTGTGAATAACTGTCGCATAGAATTGCCAACCTACCCACATATCGGTATCAATGGTAATATCTCCATGATATTCTTCCCCGATTGCTTTTAAAAATAACCGTGTTGCGAAGAACCCTTTTCCTTCCTGGTCAAGGGAAAGCCGGTGCAACAAAGACCGCCCTTCTTCTTCCCCGCCGACAACTTCGAGTTTTAAGACAACGGTATCTTCATCAAGCGAAATTTTAGGATGCGGGTTATCTTCACAATCGTAAATTTCAACTACTTGTAAAAGATGCTCTTTTTCAGAAGGCAACTGAAAGTCCTGTTGTTCTGGTTCGCCTTGCCCGGCATTAACATTCCGTTTAACCATTCTTCTCCTCCTTGTTTTTTCCTAAACTATTGATTTTTTTGTTAAGGTTCTGGATTAAGCTGTCAATCTGTTCCGCCGTCATTTCTTCCCAATCCTCAACGTCAACCTTTTTCCACCATTTTTCAACTTGATCAGGCCCAACATTAAGGGCCTCAATCATTTCTTTGATTTGTTTTATTTGTTTCTTGCTCGCCATGTTTGCCGGTTTAACATCAGCTTCAATAATATCCGCGCCATATATTTCAGCAAAATTCTTGTAAGACAAAGGCATGTTTTGGTTTTGCGGTAAAGATTCAATCCGGCTTTTTTTGATGATGAAATTCTTATATCCCGGAAGAATCTCAATATATAAATCAAGATCATATTCCAGTTTGGAATATCCGTCAAAAGTGTTTCCTTCCTGGAATATTTCTGATCCTTTCCGCACCCATTTCGCCTTATTATGTGCGATAAGAATGACATTCATATCGCATTTATTAACCCAGCGCATAAGTTGGCGGGTAGGTTTATTTGCTTCCTTCTTATCCCTCCCGAAATCATTACCGATTTTTTCTTCCGCGCGGGCCGCTTCTTCCAAATAAAGGTGCGAAAAACTGTCAATAATTAAAGTCTTGCGGTCATGTTTTGTTGTCGCAAGCGTCTTTACTTCTTCGATAACGTCAGCAAAGTTTCCCGCCCCTTGCCCCTGCCCAAAATAAAGGCCATTGACTTTTTTAAGTTTGTTTTGATATTGTTCCCTTACAGCCCCGCCCTCCGCGTCAATAAGGTACGGCATAGGCCAATCAAGAGCAAACCATGTTTTCCCGCAACCAGGATCACCGGCAACTAACATTTTTACTTTTGATGGCTTTGTTTCTCCGGGCTTAACCGCGCGTAATGACATTTGATCTTCTCCTTTTTTAGGTTTTTATTACATAGCCGACCGTTCGGCTCTGTTATCAGAAATTATTTACTTCCTCGACGGAACGAATAACAAAACAATTAACTTTATTGACATCACAATATTTCATAAACGCTTTTTGTTCGTCTGATAAAACTCCCGTCGGTGTTTTAACTTCAAGCCATCCGGCCCACTTCCCCGCCCAGTGCATAACCCATAGATCAGGAATACCAAGTTGATGATTAATTGCAGTTTCAACGCGATAAACTAGATACCCTTTCTTCCTTAACGCTTTTATAATCAACGGCCTTAACCGATCTTCTTCCCTATTATATTTCCCTCTTGGCCCAGAAGTTTTTTTCTTCGGTAAAGATAAAGAAGGAAGGACATCACGCCCTTCCTTCCTAGCGATTGACTTCATTAATTGAAGTTGTTTTTTTATTGTCGGCTTTTCGCCTGGTCCTGGAGTTCTCATAACATTCTGCAAAAATGACAAGTTCCGGTTTTGGTTTCTTCTGGTGTAACAAGCATACGCTCCCCGCATGTCTTGCAGAATGCTACCGTATCAATATCAGGTTCTTTTTCGTATGGTTCGTCGCATGGATTGACTTGTGCTTCTCGGAAGGAATCGAAAATATCCGCTAAGATATTTCCAGAGGTGTTACGTCTTAATACTTGCTCTCGATCTACGTGGTCCATTGGCGGGGCCTTTCGTTCAAGGTTTATGTATAAATTTATTATACATAACCTAACCGCTTAGTCAAGAATTTTTTGAAACTATTTTTTAATCGGTATGTATGTATCTGCATCCATACAATACCAATTATATTCCGGCCATACTTCTTTTGGCTGTTCTCCGCGATTGCCGTATGTTATTCTAACCGGCACGGTTTTGGAGTTCTTTTTCTGCGCTTGACAACTTGTCAACAAGACGCTCAAGACGCACAAGATTATCAAAAGTCCTCGGTTCATTATGAACGGCCTCAATTTCTTTTTTTAAACGGTCAATCTTATTCCGCAAAGATTCCGCTTTTTTGGGGAGGAACCTTTCGAGGAGTTTATCAACAATGCTGGTTAAATTTCCGAATGCGCTCATTATTCGGAAGCCGTAGAAGAAAACCCAGTTATTGCCGCTAACCCGGAAGAAATTAACCCGACGGCAGAAGCAATATAAGCCGTGTATGCTGGCCAAACCGCTATACATGCCGATAACCCGCCCGTAACTGCTCCACCGACGATCCAAATAATTACCTTAGTTTTTTTGCTCATTGTTATTCTCCTTTTTAGCGATAGTGCGTCCGGCTTTCATGCCGTAATAAAAAGCCAATATCATATTTACAATTTGCGCTAATCCTTCCGGTACGGGCTCGCCAAGCCAAACCCGTTTTAAATAAGTCAGGTAGAACATTAACGCAAATATAGTTTGTGGTGTTAAGAGTTCTTTTAATACTTCTTTTAAATATCTTTCAGCATTAATATCCGCTCGCCTCCTCCGGTGTCGTCGGATTAGCACAAAGAATACTTGCATCATCAATCTTATGGCTCACCCCTGCGTCAGCGTAAGAATAAATTTGCACGACATCACCTGCCGCAACAGTTATTCCAGTATCTGTCATTGTAACATAATCATTTGACGTTGTTGTTTTTTCTACTCCGACGGCAATATCATTGACATATACTTTTGCTCTTGATGAATTTGAAGAACCAAGATCGGTTTTTTGTTGCCATGTTACGCTTATTGTTCCGCCTCTCATCAAAGGTGAAAATTCTTTTATTTTTGTATAAGACGCAGCAGTTGAAGTTCTTTCCGTATCGGCGGAACATTCTATCAATGTCCCGTCAGAATAATTTTCAACCCCGCCTAAAGCAACCCAAGCGTCATTTGCAGAGTTCCTACGGTATAATTGATTCTCGTCGGTGCGAGCAAATAATTGATCTGCAACTGGAGACCCCGGGAAAGAAGTCCCGCGTTGAACGGCTCCTGTGTCTGCGATAGATACCGCTAACCGTGTCTTTAAATTCGTGGCACTTCCGGCGACATCTGTCCCGAGTTCGGTTTCAACCGCAACAACCTCGTCCTGTAAATCGTTAACGTGCGAAGCGTCAACAAGGTCAACATAATTTGTCTTTGTGGTAAAACTCTTTAATGAAGAAGGATAACTTGCCGCCATTATTTAACCCTCCTACTGTATTTCTTCTCTATATATTCTATCTGTTCAATAAGGTTTAATATCTGAACATCCATACACAACCTTGTCCGTCGGTATTCAGCTAGGTTTTTTTTAATCTCCCCGCTGTTTATTTTAGAAGAAATATGTTCGTGCATTTCTTTTAAATCGGAAAGCTCATCTTTTAATAAAGCAAGAAGCATTAATGGTTTAACGCCGTTTTCTTTATTAATATTTACTTTGTCTTGTATTCTTTTCTCGTCAAGAACACTTAAAAAATTATTGCATCCAGGAGTTCCGATCCTAATATCAAAATCTTTCATAGAGAATAATTCCTTTGCTGTTCAATTTTAAATTTCAATTTTGCTATTTCTTCGGAAAGGTTCGGCCTCCGCGCGCCCATATCAAGCGAAATGCTCATAATTCCATTATTATTTATAGAATACCTTATTTTATTTATCTGCCGGCTTATCAATCCGCAATAAAGAAAAGTACCGTAATATTTCTCTCCGTATGTTGTCCCTCCGGCAAGAATCTGGACAAGCGGTAACGGAAGATTAGCTTCAATTCGTTCGTCATAATTAACAAGTTCGCATGTCGCCCGGCGAATAACATCACGGTATTCCGCAAATATGGCAGAAGCATATTGCGCCGCTACGGTATCGGTTACAATCGCAGTATTCTCAACAATCTCGTCCCTGCGTCCATATTTTAATTGGCTTCCTGAATCGTCATAAGTGTTAAAGTATGGGCTTCCCGCTACGTCCCCTCCCTGGATAATAACCCTATTTACAATATCTTTAAAATCCTGTTCAGGGTTATATTTCGTTACTTTTTTCCCTAAGGGGAAACGAAACCCGACGGTATCAGAGCGCTCGATAAAAAAGAATTGTAATTGTTCATCAACACCATATTCCCGCGAACCAACAATATCAGCGCACGTCTGTATGGCATCTTTGGCGTTGGTATTAATCTCAAGCGTGTCTGCGGTAAATCCGGTGTCGTCAATGTCATAAGTGCTATATGTAATATCACTGTTAGGGACAACATAAGTATCAAGGATATCTTTAACTATTGCGCTTATCTCCGTCGAGGAATAATCTTCGTCAACATAATATCTTTCGAGTTGGGTAAAATATCCGTGTCCGGTTACAGATAGAGTTTCTTCCCCACCAACAATCGAAGGAGATTTATTCTCAACAAGCCCTTGATACCATAAATTATATGTCCCGGAAGAATCACGGATATAAATCCTTACATTAAAATCACCGGAAATAAACTTTTCCTCGCCGTATCTTCTCGGCAAACTGAAACTAAACCCACCGCACCCGCCAAGTCGCGCATAATCCCAGGACAAAGACATAATCTCTTTATCAAGCACCTCAAGCAAAGTAAAAGACCTGTCGCGTAACTCAACCCGGAATTTCACGATAGCCACCTTTTATAATAATCAATTTTTATCGTGCAATCTGAACCCGTAAACACAAAATAATTTGTTCCTGGGACCAACTTCAAAAAATCCCCAGCAAAATAAGCAATAGAATCTACCGCGTTATTTTTTACCGTTTGTTCTTCGCAATCAATAACCAAGTCATTTCCGCTCGAAACTGTGTCTGAAAAAGAAACCTGCTCCCCGGAAGTTAGGTTCTGCAATACGCAAGAAGAAATATCAACTCCCTGGTCGGCAGAAAAAGTTATCTTCGGGCGAGTAAAGATCCCGCCGGCATAACTGAAATTAAAACTCGTCGGTGTTGATGAAATAACCTCTGTATCTCTTAATCGCGCAATATAATAGTTAAACGATCCCGGAGCCGTAAAAGTCAAAGAGAACTTCAAATATTTTAAAGCGGCCTTATACGTTGCGTTTTCTGCTGATAAGACAGCTGGGATATATCTGTCGTCAAAAAGATAAAGCCATTTTTCGCCAGGAAAAATATTTTTAAGAATAGTATCATATTCACTTCTTGCCAAAGCAGCTGTTGATTTATATATATTCCCTGTTATGCTGATTGACTTTTCACGTGAAACAACGCTATCCATATCAATATATGTTTCATCTCTGCGAGCAAGTTCAAACTTTGATAGCGTTATTTTCGTTGTCGGTTTCCAATCCTCAATCTCTCCGGATAAATCAATATAAGCGGTTTCTCCTTCAACGAAAATACCTCCGTCAAAATAAGCAGCTATTGACGTACTTGCCACTCCACAAGAGAGCGTTATCTCTGTCGCGGAAGAATCAATCTTTGCAGTAACAGAAAGATATTCCCACGTGCTTGAACCTGTATGATAAGAAGAATTGCTGGTTGATACTCCGTCATAAATACTTATTCTTGCTTTATCCGCTGTGCCGCAATAAATATACACCCCAAAAGTCATTGTCCTGCCTTTATAAGAGGCGTAATCAGTAAACGAATACTGAGCGGAATACGTTGAGGATGAACCGGAAGTTATCTTCATTGAATAAGAACCAAACTTAACAATGGTCCCTTCGCGGGCAACGCTTCCGGCGGTCCCTGTCATTGTCCACCCGTCCGGGGCAACCGACGTTCCCAGGGACCAGGATTCACAATATCCAAAATCACCGATAAGATTCTTGGGAGTTATTTTAATTGCCGTTGCCATTATATCCCCCTCGCATAACGAAGTCTGCGTTCAATTTCAAAACCAAGTTCTTCCGCTAAATCAGAAATATTTTCTTTTGAACCTATGGTTATATTGCCGATATGTATTGTTATTCCCGACGAAGAAGAATTATCCAAAGGAGTGAAGTTATAGCTTTCCGGTCCATTCTCACCGGCAAGAAATAATGTCGGTTTTGTAACAACCCCTTCCCCGCCATAAGCCATAGCTTTCGGAGTAAATAACGCCATAGCCGTCGCGTGGGTTGTCGCCATCCCTGCGATAGCCGGAGCCGCGTTCCCGCCTAACGTCGCCAAAGAAACAGCCGCTGCCGCAGGAGCAAACGCCGCTGATATTGTAGCCGCCATACCGGAAAGCATGGTTGTTAAAACAACCGTCATGGCTTTGCCAATAGTCGCGGCAACAATCTGTTGTGCAACAAAATTTGCTAGGGTTGCAACTGCCTGGGAACCAAATTCTTTCATGGCTTCTTTAGCTGTCATTGTTCCGTCTATAATTCTGGCGAAAGCGTTACCAAGTGATGTCTGGATAGTTTTTGCTGTTGCAAACGCCTGATTAGCGATACTGCTCTCAAGTTCTTTTGTGGCGAGAAGCGCATCTGCTGCTTTCTTTTCTTCTTCCGCACGCTGCTTGGCAACTTCGATTGCTTCAAGATCAATGATATTCTGCTGTTGGTCGAGTTCAATAATACGCTGCTTTTGTTCCGCGATCATCAGCATCAACACTGTCCGTTCTTCCATAAGAGCATTAATACGTTCGAGATTTTCCGGGGAATCAGCAGATTCAAGTTGCATACGGTTTATTGTTTCTTCAAGACGTTGCTGTTGAATAAGAAGGTCATTATATCTTTCTTGTTGCTTTGCTGATAATTCCTTTACGATAGTAAGCGCTTTATACCCTCGTATAGAAGAATTGATTTTCTGCAACTGTTCTTCCATAAAAGCTATCTGCTGGCTTCCGGATGCCTCCCCGGCCTTTAATGCGGCGATCTTTGCATTTATTTCTTTAACCCGCGCATCAAGCTGTTCAATAAGTTTCTCAGATTCAAACCGCGCTTGATCTTTTGTATAAGTGTTTATTTCTCTGATAAGTTGCTGAATACCATTAGTCAATCCGGTTATGGCTTCTTTAACAACCGGATTATTAATTAAAAAGTTTCCTATTGTTTTATTGAAATCATCCCAAGCATTCTTGAGCTGGTCTATTGATCCTGAAAAAGTCTGTGCATCTTTTTGCGCTGCGCCGGCAAACAACGTCGCCAGAAGATTAACGCCTTCCCCGGCCCGTAATTGTTCCTGGGTAAGATTTTTTAATGAAGGGATAACCTCACCGAGTTCCCCGGCAAATCCCCCAAGTGTCTTTGTTACGTTTCTCGTCGCTGCGTTAAGGTCAATATTGAGCGAAGCTGCCATATCAGCGGCAACCTTAACAATCTGGCTTGCTTGATCAGCCGACGCACCCATAGCCATAGCAAACGCTTCTTGCTTGATTATAGCGTCATTCGAGAATCGTGTTGTTGATTGTAACTCGTCTGCGTACCGGACAAGATAATCCGAAAGTTCAGCGGTATACTGACCATTAATTTCAAGCTGAGTATTGAGTTTCTTTACCGCATCTTCTTGTCGGGAAGCGGCTTCGACGACGGTCGTAACCGCTTTTTCGAGAGTCTTAAATGCAGCAACAACAAGCGCGGTCTTTGCGGCAATCTCAACAAAGTTTTTCTTTACCTTATCGGAAAAAGTATCTGTCTTTTTTTGTATCGCATCAAGTTGCTTAGATACTTCGTCTTTTACAAGGACCTCAATCTCAAGTCTGTTTTTTTCTGCCATTCTTTGCTCCCTCGGTCGCTAATATCTGAATAGCTTCAAGGAACTTATTTGCTTGTCCTGCCCATCCCCCAGAAGAAGGAAGAAACCCTATCTTCATCATATTAAAAGCATAAATATATTGATTAACCTCCGGGGTTAACATTTTAACCGGACAGCGTTGGAATTTATAATCGTATAACGTCCATTTATCCGGTATCGGGCTATCCTGTTCACACCCGTATTCAACCTTTTGCGCTTCTTTACATGCCGCACAATCAAACCCCATTTCTCCTACATGCGCGGCAATTATAAGTTTTTTCTTTCCTCCTCCGTAACAAACGTCATTTCGCTTATTTTGGAAATAAGTTCAGAAACAGCGCTGACATTAAGATTGCTTATATATTTTTCAAGTTCATACGCATCATTAATATCCGGGTTTTTTATTTCAACAATGGCAAGATTCAATAACTTTGACGCATAATCTTCCGTTGTGGTATATGTCCCGTTTTCGTTTCTGATAAGGTTCCTTGATAATCCAAACTGCTGAATCCCGGAAAGAGGTTTCAAAATAAAAATTGTCTTTGGGTCCTGATCTGTGCTGATTGAAAATTCAATCCGTTGGTTTACATCAATGATTGGCAACATACTTCCCCCTTATAGGTATAGTGTTAATTAAGTAAAAACCAACTCGATTTCGTCGTCGGCACTATTAACCGTACACTCGCCGGTAACTTTATCGAGCAAAATTCCATCCCCGTCCTGATACTCGACGGTAGTAATATTGTATTTAGGAACCGTGATTGAACATATATTTCCCGCTACACTTCCGACCTGCCAGGCAACTTCTCTCTGGTTTGTCATAGCGTCGCTTCTAAAATTATATGATGCCACGATTGTTGATTCAACGTCAATAACCATTGTCGGCTTGCGGGAAGTAACAAAAAATCCTTCAAGCCCGGTAGAGGAATTAAGGTTCGGCCGTTGGGCAAGCGTATTCGCAAGGTCAAGTTCGATCTGTCTAGGAATAAAATCCGTATAGGAATTATACGTTACAGAACAACTCTTGCACTGAGGCGGGTCCTGGTCATACGTCCCGGTAACAATCGCGGCGCTTGTTGCGGCGACATATTTCCCTGAGAAGTTAAAATCAAAAACAGCTATTCCGCCAGGCGGACACGTAAGTTTCCATGATCCTACACACCCGGCAACTTTATGCAACCTTCCGTCCGCATAGAGATATAAATAAACCGATTGCTGGTTTGAACTCGTCGGGGCATAAGTAACACTCGTCCCGGAAACAATGGTTTCACTCATGCTACATGCTTGAAGCAATGCTCCCATACGCGGAGGAGTGCCTGGTGTCCCGGAACCTTTTAACTCGCATCTGAACGTAATGTCAGAATACTGTGTCTGCGATAATGACGGCTTATTACTTAATGTCGAAAGATGAATACCGCGATCAAACGGGCTGAAATTCTCTTTAATATCCGGCTCGATTGCGAGGATAGCGTTTGACGCGGCGGTCGGTGCCGGGTCGCTGCCATAGGTTGTTTCGAGTTTCGCTAAAAGAACTTTTTTCCTTGTTAACATTGACATTGTATTCCCCCCTTAATGTAGAATTGTGTCCTTGACGACGTATTGGATTGTTAAAAGATAATAACTCGATAAATCTTCAACTTTCCAACCGTTATACCGTATTAACTGCGCGATTCCCGACCAATTATCCGGGTCGTCAAACGTCTGCATGATCTCTTCCCTTTTGGCGTGCATCTTGTCATACTGAACAACGTCATTATTCTCTGACCGATTATATGCAATCTTAATATCCCATTCCTGATAATCATACATTCTGTCAACAAGGGTATCGGTATACTCTCCCTTGTCCCCGGAATTAACCGTCAGGATATATCTATTATCAAAATTAATCGCAGTTTTGTTTTTAAAATCTACTGTTTCTTTCTCCTCGACGAGGTTTAATCCGTTGAGTATTCCAATAAGTCCGTTCTTGATTGTGGTATAACTCATTTTAACTCCGTTTGATGGGTTCCAATACCGTATATTCTTCCGGTATTAACATACATTGACAATTCGACTTGCATACCGTATGCCCTGACCTCGGTAACCCTTCCGCTTCCCAAGCATCCCAGGTCTTAACTTCCCCGTGCCGTCTAAAACAATCTGGACAAGTATTAACCAGCACCGCTGCCCAACGAAACTTCTTTTTCTCCCTTAAATCAAGCGCGCCAAACTCCCCGACATCCCGGAACTTTTGTATAGCCCCTGTCATGGTAGCTTTAATTGAGTTACGGAACTCTCCGAAAATCCGCCCGCCAGATAAAAGGTCAGTGGATAATTCTTCAAAGATAGCTTTCTCCGTCGCACCTTGTAATAATCGAGTTTCAATATATTCTTTTAAAGTAATCGCAGTTCTCGAGCCGACAGATTCAAGTATAATCGCCAAAGTTTCAAATTCCCGGTTAAGAAGAAACTGTTTCTGTTCGTCGCTTGCCATTTCTTATTTCCCGTTTAATCACGTTAAGCATATACTCAACGGCGTTCTTCTCCATTGTCTTTGACGTACCAAAAAAGAAGAAGTGCCGTCTACCATACTTCTTTGATTTAACACCTTCATTCTGCAAGATAACGCCGATCTTCGCCCGGCTTTCATCAATATAAATAATGCGCCTATTCTTGGCTTTCTCCTTGCTCCGGAAAGATGAGAACAGTTCCCCGGAATCAATTAACGGCGCTTCCGGATGAAACCGCGTTTTCTTTTTTTCTTTTTGGCGGACAGTGTTGCTTGCTAATGACGGATATTTATTGTTATCAANNTATCAATATCAACGCCGGCCTGTATGCGCCCGGCGAGTTCAGGAATAAAAATCTTTTCCGCAATCTCTTTTAACTCCTTGCTGAAATCGAATGTCGGGAAAGACAATGCTTTTCTTATTTTAACTTGCATTCTGGTCTGCCTCCTCGGCAACCTCAATCTTTAAATCTTTCTTTAACCCCTCAAGCATTGTTGAAAAATCTTCGCCTAAAGAAATTGCTTCCTGTCCGTATTTATCAATAATCAACACCCCTATTTCAATAGCCAAACTATCAAAGAAATCTTCCGGGCTGGAAATGGCATCTTCCAAATTAATATCTTTGATAAGTTCGTCAATATCATTTCTGATCTGTTCTTTCAGCTTATCAACCTGGTCAAGATGAGAATTTATTTGTTTTGAAATCATACCGTTGCGCCCTTCGGGGTTAATCCCCATTTCTGGCTATAATATCCATTTCTCTCTTTGGACGAAGTTATAAACTTCTCGCGTCCCATGTTTCGAATTGAACTGTTAATTGCATGATAATATTTTCCGTGTGCGTTATTAATCCCGCATACATATTGAATAATCCCGGCTGTTTTCATCTGCATAAAGAAATCGTGATCTTCCCATCCATATCCAGGGCCATAAGATTCGTCCATCATACATTTATCAAAGACTTCTCGACGATACATGCCATAAAAAAGACACGCGCAAACATGCGGTTTAACTTCATGTAACCTCATGCAATATTGTTCGGCATATTTAAAATCTTCCCGATCCTTCTGGTTCGTAAACTTATTGGGATAAAACCCTAACGCTAAAATCTCTTTATTACCGACCATATATTCAAGCAAACAAGTTATACTGTTCCTGACAGGGACCAGGTCTCCGTCAATGAGCATAATAAACTCGCCTTTACTAGTGCGAATGCCTTGATTTTTTCCTTTTGATATTCCAAGATTTTCCGCATTTTTTATATTCGCATAATCCTGGCTTCCGTCGGTTGAACCGTTATCAACAATAATAACCTCGGTCTTAACTCCCGATTCATTAAGGGAACACACTTCCGGATTCAATACCGCAAGAACACGGCCTATGGTATCAATGTTGTTCCAAGTAAGAATATTTATACTTAACATCATCCGCGCCCTATCCTTATCTCAGTTACGTTCTGCCCGCTTTCTTGTCCGACGATAGAACCACTTTCATCTTCATCATATTCGAGTTTCATGTTTGAGAAGGATTCTTTAAATAAAGAATCATATTCTTTGAAAAGAATATTCCATTTATCCCCTTCTTCTCTGGTAAGGTCAAGACAGATATTTGAAATAGTCAAATAAATAAGCGGTATCTCAATTTGTGAAGATTCAATAATAAGTGCGTGACGCAACCCTTTGTCATAAAGCATCTTCTCTATCTTCTTAAATGATTGCGCGATCTTCTCGGAATAAGAACCGACAACAAAATATTTGCTTGTTGTGTCAGGATCGGTCTCCCAATTCGGGGATATGGTAAACGTGCTTGTATTCTGGACAAAAGCCGTTACATTTCGCCGTTGGCCTTCTCCGGTTCCTGATGTAATCTCAATAACTCCCCCGCGCCAAGCGTTATTTGATTCCTTTCTTTCGGTATCAACCAAAGTCGAAGAAGTTGAACTGTCAGCCGTCCCGGTCGCCTGTTTATTCGCATCTTTCAGTGATTCAAGTTCAGAAAACAAATCGTCGTCGGTAATTGATATTGCAAGTTTGTTGAGAACAACATCAAATAATTGCTGTTCCTGATAGTCCGTTCCGTCATAAGTATATTCCCATAACGCTTTATAATTAAGCCCGGTATCTGCTGTATGGACAGCGGTAAGCGAATACGTCATTTCTCCATTAACAATATTTATTCCAGTAACCGCCGTCCGCGCCTGAATCTCTTTCCCGGCAGGATCATACAGGGTTATGTATGCCGCCGTCGGTATAATAGGCCAATTATTTGAATATATTGTTAGTTTAAGCGTGTCTGTTTTCGCTTTTAGGAATTGGTTTATCATATTGTATTATCTCCTTGCATAATGGACAACGCCAGATACTTCCATAATCCATTACTTCAACCCATACATGACAGCATTTACACCAAACTTTTCTTTTATTTATACTTGCGGACATACTCTTATATTTGTCGTCTGTAAAAACTTTAATGTGTTTTCCTGTGCTTCAAGCATATTCTTATGCTGTTGTGCAACTGATGCCTGGAATACCTCTTGACTTCTTTGCATATCTTTAACCACAATCAGCCATTTTTCATTTTGTTGCGTCGCCATATCCAGAATTTCACGTTGCTGACAAAGCACATGCCGAACAAGCATATATAACAAAATCGCTACCAACACCCCGAACCCTGTTCCAATGCTGTTTTCTAAGAACGCTTGTGCGATTGCTTTCTCTGCCATAATCGGCTCCTTATTTTAATAGATTGCAGAGTTAACGATTTTGTTTGTTGATTCTGCTAAAACTCGTTTCGATATAGGTTCAACCGGATCACGTTTTGGACCTTTTGTTTTTCTAAATTCTCCCGTATCTGTACGCGGATCATTCAAAGAAAGGTTAAGGCCTAACGGTTCAATGCCGGTTAATAAATAATCATAAGCGATATATGGATCAAGCAAAGTCAAAGTTAATTCAACTGGATGCGGATAAATAACAAATGCCGGTTGCAATAATGAAAGAGTTAATGCCAATACGTCCGGAACCTCCCTGACCTCTATCGTCGGGTCCAATAAAGACAAAGTCAACTGCTGAAAATCTACAAACACAGTATCATGCAAAGAAGTTGATATTCCGGGAGATAATAAAGATAATGCCAAAGTTAATGTATCAGGAATCTCGGTTATCGCTATTGTTGGAGAAAGTAAGGTAAGCGCGAGTTCAAATGTCGCCGGGATATTTAACTCCGCTATCGAATATGTCGGAGAATTAAGAGTTAATGTCAAATCTAATGCGCTAGGCGTTACGGTGGCGGACCCGGTTATTGATACAGATGGATCATATAAAGATAATGCCAAAGTCAATGTTGACGGGGTAACCGTCCTTGTTTGGGTGGCAACAACCGTCGGGGCGTTCAATGTAAGCGTTAATGGTAATGTACTTGGCGTCTGCGTATTGTTCTGTATCGCTTCTATCGTAGGAGAATTAAGCGTTAACGCTAATGTCAAAGTGCTTGGCGTCGGGGTAGCATTCGTTACTGTTGATATTGTCGGAGTCTGTAATGATAAAGAAAGCGTTAATGCATCAGGCGTTACCGTTACATTACGGATCGCTTCTATTGTAGGAGATTGCAAACTAAGTGTTAACCCTAATGCACTAGGGGTTGGCGTAACATTTTGATCTGCTGTTACCGACGGAGAATTTAATGTTAATTCAAGAGAGAATGGGTCAGGTTTAACAAGCATCAACCCGCTTCCAACACGCGGGAATTGAATATAAGATTTTGATTTAACAAGTACGGATGCTCGGCATTCGCTTCCTGTTGTCGCTAATAATTCTTGTCCTCCAGCAACTTCTTTATAATGATTATGAAAATAACTTCCGACCGTACTTGTCCCGTCTGGGTAATCATCGAGAGGAAAATACAAATATAAACTACTTGTACGAATGCTTCTTCCTATACCTCGTATCTTAGTAGCTAATCTTGCGACCTCATCAGCAGAAAGACAAGTAGCCCAAACATAATATTCTTCAACTAAACCATAAAAAGAAGTTGCACTACTTATCACATCAGTAGTTCTATATGCCTCGCCGCCTATTGAAAAATCCCATCCGGTCGTTCCAGCAATGTCTGTATTCGGAGCAGTAGTGTATCCATCTTCCATCCCATTTATATATATACTACTGCGAGCATTTTTGTTATATGTTGATGTTATAACAACAGGAACATTGTCAGTAAGCGCTGTTGTGCCGGTTACTCTCGTCCATGTACTTCCACCCTGAAAGAAACTAGCAATCGGAACGCCAGTTTCATCTAAACGAATATAGTATGCGTTGGGACTACCATTAAAAGTAATAATTTGATCCCAAGTAGAGGCACTCTTCGCATCAACGTCAAATGGAGTTATAATGAAACTTATTGTAATTGCACCAAACGTGGAACCAAGAACACTTTCCTTCCACGCCCCGCCATTAACCCCGTCGCAATATAAAGCTCCGGCATTGTCGGATAGTTTATGAAGTAAATTTTTAAATAGCCACTTAAAAATATTCATTATGTCGTCGTATATGTTAATGAAAATGTTGCTACTTTTGCGTCGCCTGTCGCTGTGTCAATGCTCGTCTGATCAGCAGCGCGTTCAAGACAAACAACAACCAAGTCCCCGGCTGCAACGCTGTCTACATTTGACAATGAAGTTGATATTTCGTCCAAGTACCCGGCTGTTCCCGGAACTGTGGCATATCCTACGTTTGCAGAATCAAAAGAATCCGTGTCAATGTCGGCAGAATCCCCGTCGCTGATTGCCATAATATAGACATTAAACGCAACAAGTCCTGACGTGGCTGTTGCCATACAATATTGTATTTTTGAAGTAAGGCCAGAAGAATAATCCCCAGGCATACGAAACTGCCACCGGCATTTCTCGACGGTGGTATCATTAAAAAGAAGATACCATTGATCATTCCCGCCATCAATTCCAGCGGCGGCTGTGCTTGGTAACTTTGCTGATTCGACGGGAAGCAAAATTGTTGCTGTTGCCATTTATTTTACCTCCTTAATATTCTATTGCTTCCCCTCGGTGGGAAGGAACTTTTGCCTTAATCAATGTTGTCCATAATGCTTTGTCTGTTTCCGATTTCAATGCTGTTAAAGCCGTATTTACAGCCGCAACATTACCCTGTAATGGCGTTCCTGTTGGATCTGGATTAATCGTGATATATGCCGTTTTTACCGCAACCATTGTAGCAACTGCGGACCGAATAATTGTCATTTGGTCCGCTAGTACATTAATCATTGTTTGGACTTTTTTGGTATCGGCAATCATTATTTCCTTCTCCCTTTTTTCTTCTTTGAAGTATTACACATTTTACGCCTCCATTATCCCGACAACCCGGCAATGAACAGATATTTCATATTCAAACCGCTTGTCGGCATCAAAGTTAAAAAACTCCGGTAATGTCGCACAATCATAAACCTCTTGGATTGTCTTGCCGGTATCGCTTCGTATTATTCGCCATTGATCTGTCGCTTTGTTGTATCGAAGTTTAATGAGCATTATCCCCTCGCATTGATAATAAGTATCCCGATAATAATTAATGTGATAGCGACAATTTTAAGCGCGACAACTATCACCGGCGACGGGGAAAACATTATTGATTTATCTCTGCCAACGCTTTCATGATTGTATTCTCGACGAGCTTTACGGTTTCAAGCGTTGTATTTCTATACTCGATTGTAACGGTTAATCCTTCTTCTCCCTCGACATTAAGAGTTATTGTCATGTTTAAAGTTTTTTCAGGCATGGTTATCTCCTTTTAAGTTAATGTTATGATCCCTGATGCGTGCCATTGAATTGTAAATGTTCCGGACGCAACTGTCTGCGCTCCGCCAAAATCAATCGAGCATATCAAGCTGTTTGTGTTCGTTACATCATAAATAACTGCGTGATATGCCGTAAACGTGGCAGAAGTCCATGCGGTATCTGCCCCGTCAAATGCGACCGTGCTTGTACCTGATACGGTTTGACTTCCTAACGCCTGGCCGCCCTGGGTATATCCTCCGGTAGTTGTAAGTTCGTATGTCGTTGTATATACCGTATCTGTGGCTGTGAAAGCATGGCTGTTATTATACAAAGCGACATTGATTGTATCCCCGCCGCTTCCCAGGTTGACATCACCGACCATAAGGTCCGTTTTGAAACAATTATATATTCCGGATGCCATTGTTCCCCCCTTTATGTCCCAAACGCCGGCACTTTAACCGTAACGTCAATATGCCCGTCTGGATGTTTTCTTTGTTCTGATATTACTTTATGCCGGCCGACAAGCTCGCCCTGGCCATTACGTATTGACGCTTCCCCTTCGGTCTGCGTGATCTCAATTCCGTTCTCAACAACTGTTATTTTATCTCCTAATGCCATATTCCCCTCACATTGTAACTGTTGTCGGTATTCGTTTTCCTATGGTCGCATTCTGATTCTCTATACCTTCAAGACAGCGACCTTTACAAACATTTTTACATTCAAAGTTAAGCGGATCATAAACATAATGAACAAAAAAAGATGCTTCTTTCTCGGGTTGATAAAATGACGTTTTATCCCTTACCTTTTGTCCTTTACTGTTGACAAATGGTATTTTTCTTCTTAACCCCCAACGCTTAATCGCCCATTCCGGCATATTCTTGATATATGGATTATCAATTAACATCCAGGGCGACCGGCCAGGTTTAAGAAGAAAATGACGAGGACATTTTACTTTTCTTATAAAAGCCATTATGCCCCGCGCCCTTCACTTAATGGAAGCGGTTGTTTTTCGAGTTGCATTAACTTGCTTTTATCAAGACCCGTCAATTTAGCCATTGCTTCAAGAAGCCGTTCAAGCCCCTTTCCTTTCCGGCTTTTTTCTTTTCTTGCCCGGTCCTCTGCAACCCGTTGCATTTCAGCGATATATTCCGGGGTTTTCTTATACTCGGCGATTTCTTCTTCCGTCGGTTGTTTAACTAACAACCGCTTGCCTTTAAGAAGAAACTTTTCATACGTCGCACGAGCATTGTCCGGGTGCAACGGCCCGATCCTTTTTCCTTCTTTGGTCCACAAAGAAATATTCTTGTGGTCGTTTGTTTCCTTAACTTTGATTGTGTTGGTTTCAACCCGACCGACTTTTTTAAGATACTGCAAGTCAGAGAAATACTGCATATCATCTTTTGACATTATGTTCGTGTTCGCGGCAATCTTGGCTTCAAGTTCATTCTGTGTATTTCTTAATGCCGCATTCTCCGCTTCAAGACGAGCAAGTTTTTGCTCTGGAGATTCTATAATTCCCTGCTCTTGTGCTCCCGCGTCAGTTTGCGGTAATTTTCGTTTTGCCATGTCATTCCCCTTTATAAACCGGGAGGCGGTATTACCCGCCCCCCGATAAAGTTAATCAGCCCTATGCTTACGGGCCAACATTAAACTGCATTTCAACAGCATGGGTATCGCGGAGAATCGCTTCGCCCCACGCTTCATTCCCGGCGATATAATCGCCGACTTCCGGAGCGTGTCGCTGTACTTCGATCATAAGACCGCGCTTCGGCGTGTACTTAATGGCCTGACGGGAGAAACAGGCGCCAGACGCATTGTTTGACGTAACCGTGATATTCGCGTCAGCCCAGAGACGGAACCCTAACACCATCCCGGAATATCCGCTTCTTGTAAAATCTTCCCCTACGCTACCCATGCCAAATGATTGCAGGGCATCTGCGGAATTGTCAAAGAAAGTGATAATACCAACGCTTGACCAAATATGAAGCGGGTACATAACGCACTCATACGGCTGCGGAGCAAAGTGCGTCCGCATGGAACCGTAAGCGTCATAAAAGTCGCCAGGCGTGATGTCTACGTTAGCGCTTCCGACGTTGGTTGAGAAAGAAGCGAACAATGTTACAAGGTCAGTATCTCGACGAGTAATAATACACTGACCAATAAGCTGCCCGGCTGCAGCTGCCATGTTTCCTACTGATCCCAGGGCCGCAATGTCCTTGAGAAACACAACCGCGCCGTGCATACCTGCCGTTGCAGCGCTCGGAGAAGTATCAACCCCAGTCCCGGAATCCATTGCCTGATTCGCCAAAGAATCGTCGGTTTCAGAAGTCAATTTCTGAATAATCGGCGTATTTGATACAATACCCGGCCCGCCAAGTAAAGCTGTGTCGAGCGTAACTAGAGGACGGACAACGTCGCGTTCCTCTAACTCTAAAAGATAATTCGTGACAATCGTCGGAATGGCTTCCGTCAATGTCGTGGTGGTGGTTTCATTTGCCATCTAAAATCCTTTCGTTAATATAGTCGGGAAATCCCTGCCGCTGATAAATTCCCTTTCATTTTTTGTTTTATCTCTGCCGCTTTTTTGAAGTCATTGGCGAATATCGCCTTTTGGTACTGCTCGTTCAGGTCCGTAAGCGTATCGGTCCCTGCCGCTGGTGCCGGAGGTAAACCACCCGGACCGCTAGGCCCAGATTTCTGCGTTGCTTTAACAAGATACGGCCGCGCGGTAAGAAACTGTTTAACTCCGTCCGCAATCGGCAACATTACTTCAATACCGTTTGCGTCTTTACCTTTAATAAGGACGTTCCCTTCCTGGACAACCGCGTTGCCTTTAAGCATGGCAAGCGCCTCGTCAACATACCCGCCCTGCGCCATAATCTCAGATGTCAAAGAATGAGAAATGTTTAAGTCCGCTATTAAAGTATCTTTACTTTTTACAACCCCCTGTAAATCAGTTATCTGTTTTTCAAGCCCTAGCTTTGCCTGTTCATAATTCTTCTGTGCTTCAAGTTCTTTCTGCTTCTGCGCCTCGGCATTAACTTCGTGTTCACGCTTGAACTTTGCGAGTTCATCATAATCGGCATATTTCGACCGTTCTCGCGCAACACGATCCTGCACAATACGGTCAACAATTTGCTGTTGTTCAGCACTAAACTTTACTTCTGCCGGAGGTGTAGGTGGTGCCGGCGGTGCTGACGGAACTTCCCCACGATTATTCAGAAAGAACAAAAAATTGATTTTACGATTGTGATTCATTACTTCCCCCATTCTTACCCGCCTGGTTGGCGTTCTGTTTAAATAAAGTCAATCTATTACTTATCCTTGCTCCGGGTGTTTCTATTTGTTCATTCTTCTCCGGGGCTGCGGTCATATTGGATATTAACTCTTTTATTTTTTCTTCCGGCATACGCGGAAACCGTTTTTTGATAATTGATTCCTTAATCGTATCATTAAACATTTTTCCGAGATTCAGTTTAAATAACTTTTCAGCTTCGTCTAAATCTTCATTCAAACTCTTGACGCTGAACTCCGTCGGATATTGAACGCTTCCGTCAAAATCTTTTCCTTCCCACTTAGCGAACATTGACCATAACTTCATTTCGCCATCTTCCATGTTCGACGCTTTTTTACTTAACGCACTGTTGGTCTGGTTGAAATCCCATGCCTTTGAAACACCGGATTGCTGTACCGCTGTCTGGCCATCAAAAGAAGCTGTCCCGCCTTCGAGTTTCGCAATCTGAAACATCTTAGATATTTGCCTGTCAATATGCTGGAAATATACTTCCGCATTTGACGACGGAGGACTTACGTAAACAGGTGTCGCGCGTTCGGGAGGATAAAGCAAGCCAAGACTTGTACCTATTGATAACTCATTATATTCGTCGCTTGTCCCTTGTACGGCAAGAAACGCAAACGTCTGGTCCCTTAATATCTGGTGCAACTCTGAACATGAGTTATATACATTGCGGGCGATAAACGCTATGTCGGCAAGAAAACTTGTTCCAAAGAAGTTTCGGTATCGTTTACTTTTCTTGTCGAAAATACAAACAAGATTGACCTCTCCGAGCGGGTTGGTCCCATTATAAACTTGTTCATACTTGGAATTAAAAACAAACCATTCGTGGCGCGTGATTAAGATGTATCTTTCTTCCGCCACCTTCTCTTTATCATAATTCTGAGGATCGGTATTTGTTTCTTGTGTTATGCGAAGCATTACCCAATACGGTTTCCCGTGATCATCAAGCGCCCAGTTAATAACATTCTGCGGATGATATATAGAGAAGTAAGGGAACGCGTTTGCATCAATCTTGTCCTGTAAGCTGTATATCTGGTTCGATACCGTCGGACTATCAACCATAACAAACGCATGACCATATATTTGTGAAATCTCGCTTATTTCTTTCCTGAACTCAGTTATTGACGAATCTTGAAGATCAATATTGTTAACACGTTCTTCAACTTCTTTTTTTATATTCCCGAAGTTTTCTTCGACCGGCTGTTTAAATAAATGATTGGTATAAATATCAATTATCGGAGCGCAGAAATTATAATAATAACTCATTGACAAGCGCCGGTTGAACGCTTCGACCTTTTCTTTTGGGTGCATGAACAAGTTCCCGTCGATATTGCTCTGCGACAACTCTTTGCCATCAACCTTTACGCGCGTGAATAGCCACGATAAAAGACCTTTATTTAAAGTTGAATCTTTTGGTATGTCGGCTTGACAATACTCTCTGCCGCCTTCAAAACTCTGTAAAAGGAAGTTCCAATAAGCAAGGTTCTGTTTATAAACTTCATGCGGGTTCTCGATAATATCTTTAATCTTACTCATATTTTTAACCCCTTGATCTCGCCCTTTAATATAGGGAACAGATAGAACACAAGATAACCTAACGCATCAGAGATATGCCCTATTTTAAGTTCCTTTTCTTGGTCTTTATTCAACCTCCCGTCAGACATACTTTCTCTTTTATTCATGTCATTTATCGTTTTAGGACATCTGTTTTGATTTACCTTATATCTTGTTTTTGCTCCTCTGTCTTTTATAAAAGAATTTACTGTATTTATTCTATCTCTTTGTGGAGGATTGGCCGAATTTGCTCTTACTTTAAACCCTGCATCCTTTAATATCTGAATATCTGTCTTTGTCGCGTTTGATCGTTCGCTATCTCCTGTTGAATCTGGATAAATCACAATTCTTTTTGGATCCTTATACCTTCGTAATATTTCATCACGCATTTCAAAAGTATTTGAGTTATTTAAAAAGATTTCATCAAACTGCATAAAAGAATCTGATTCAACATGTCCCACAACTGCTGTCATTGGATCGACATTAAAATCCATACCGATAGATATTATGGATTTATTTTCAATTATATTGCCATCAAGATTATGTTGACCAAACTCTTTATATGCTAATCCTTCATAACTCTCAAACGAACCTTCATACTCTTGGCGGTATGTTCTTTCATCAAGTTCTTTCTTTACTTCTTCAATCTCTTTCTGAGAAAGAACATCAGAACTAAACCAATGAAAATATGCCCATTCATTACATTCTGAGAAAGAACCGTGATTCGGAAGCGTTTTAGGTAATGAACCGTCACATGCTTTAACTGCTAAATCATAATAAAAGTTTCTTCCTTCTGGAACACCATCAAGTAAGGCCCATCCGTTTGTGTCTGACAGAACCGGCCTTAAATTACTTGTCCATACATTAATACCTTTTAAGTTGCCGAACTCTGTTATATGGCATCCATGCCAGGGCTGCCCTTCTATTCTTTCCGGCTTATCTAATCCGACAACGTGTATTTCAGAACCATTATGCAATCTAACAACAAGATCGGTTTCACTTTTATCTACTCTAAATAATGATGTATCCTTAACAAGTGAATCCCAAAAAATATCTTTTGCCTGTTTATGTGTCGGCGCTCCGTGAAAATATCTCCCAGGAGTTTGTAACGCTCTCAATAATGTTTTACGTTTACCTATTAATGTTTTTCTTGACCGTCGCCCTGCCGGATTAATTACGAAGCGGTGATTGTCTTTGTAATACTGAATTTGGCGTGGTGTCAGCTCGTATAATCGCGTCGGCAATAGCTTGGAAATATCTTTCTGCATCCGGGAAACTCATTTCTTGTTTTTCAGTTTGACCAAGATACTGTTTACCTAACCAAATTGCCATTGCAGGGGACTTTTTAGACAACCTAAATTGAGTTCTCCGCAGACTTATCTTTCCCACTTCGGCACCTTTTTTATATGCTGTGATAAAATCCTGCCGGTGTTTTAATAAATCTTCCGAGATTGTTCTTTCTTTGGTTGAAAGGAAGGCAGCGCACTCTGCGTAAGTGCATTGAAGTTCTCCAAGTTTTTCGGCTTGGGATAAATCTATTTTTATTTGAGGTGTTCCCTTTTTAGGTCCTGGCATGTTTCCTTTAAAAACAAAAAGACGAAGCCCGTGAGGACCTCGTCTTTATTTAAGTTTGAGATTCTATCTATTTATTACTCAACACTATACTTGCGATTAAAGTATACTACTTTTTCTTAACATCTTCAACTTTTTTTTCAAAATCTGTCTGGAAAGAGAATCCATCAGATTTAACAGAAATTATCTCGCCATGTTGGGCAGAGATCTCAACCGTTTTTTTCCAGAACAAAGAAGTCTGGTTCATTTTCTCTTTAAATTTTTCGATTGCGTTCTGCAAAAAATCCTCCGGTGTAAATGGTTAAGAATCTGGTTCAAAATCAATTTCAGGCGCAATAATCTGTGTGATAAGCGCGCTGAATGTCTGAAATGCGATTGTGTTCATCTGCTTGTTAGTAACATCCTGATCTGGATAAACAAATAAAGGGCCGATAACTGAACGATCAACCGCATCTTTGACGAGGTTAATTCTCCTGGCAAGTTCTTCAGCTGTTAACATAATATAACTCCATTTTTAATGCGTGATAAAGTATGCGCACCCCACAATTAAGTTATTTCTTCTTTTTTTCATCTTCCTTCTTTGCGTTTTGTTTAGCTTTCTGCCAGCGAGTTTTACGACCATCTTCTTTTCCAGCTCTCGGGACAAATAATCCTCTGGGCATCACTTACTCCTTTTGTTTTTATGATTGTCTTATTTTAGATTTATTAATAAAAGCCGGAGGGTGGCGGCTCTCCGGCGCGCGAAGAAATTAAACGGGTTGTATTCCTGTGCTGCCTGTCCTTGTGTCGGGGTACTTCGGGGAACTTTCCGGCATGTCAACCGGGGTAACTTTATCCACATACTCAAGGAGGAAACTGCGGATTTTTGTTAATACGGCGTTAATGCGGGCCAGGTCAAAAGAAATAATCCCGTTTGAGTTCCTCGCTGATTGCGAGTTAATTATTTCATCACGGCCGCGAACTAAAAGACTAATGAGATCAGCTACCATGAGATTCTCAATCAATGGAATCTCCGGCGCGTTCTCAAGTTCGATTGTTTTAGGGTGTGTTTCGGGAAGGTCAAGGAACGGTTGTGATGTTGACCAATTAATATAAAACTGCAATGCCGTGATGTATGCCCCTATACGGGCGCGGTCATGTTCGTTGATGTCGGCGACATTAGATGACGCGCATTTGATGAGTTCGGTAATATAGCGATTGATACGGCTATAAAGACCGGCGATATCATTATTAAAAACCTGCATAAAGCACCTCACATTTTAAACATTGGACTTTGGTTTTTATCTTCCGGTGTTGGAGCGGGATGCCGGAGAGTATCGAGCGTCTTAGGTTTAGCGTGAAAGTCAGGGTAATTGACCTTACCGGAACCAAACGCAAACGCGACAATACCAATAACGGCATACGTTGTAATTAAAAAGATAGTAGCAACTTCTCCGCGATTGTTTTTAAACATAGTGGAGACCTCCTTTCTTTTAATTTATTATTTATATAAATCCTCACTAATATTTATCCCATACGGAGGGTCAACAATCGCAAGGTCAAACTGCTTGTCTTTCATCTCTTTCATGGCTACCATGCAGTCCATATTAAAAAGCTGAATATTGGCTCTCATTTCATTCCCCAAAGAATAGATATTTGCAGAAGCGACGCCCCAAACCAATAAAGCGTACGGGGCCAGTTCTTTTCATAAATACAGACGGCCATGATAACGACGTACTCAATAAGCAGAATCTTAATTAATAATGTGCTTGTCATATCTTCCCAAACCCCTTAATCTTCCTGATTGACCGGGGGCCGCTTACTTATTCTTTTCAGATACATCAAAGAACCCCAAAAATCTTGAGGCGCTTTTCTTTAATTGTTCAGCCGCCGTTAATGCTTCTTTATGGGAATCTAAAGCGGCACGCGCTTCTTTGTAAATATCGCAGACATTAAATTCTTTCCCGACTATACTCGGCTTAAAACCTTGATAGTCATAATGTTTGTCCATCCGTTCTCTCATGGTGTAAGTATCCGAAAACGAAGTCAACTTTGCCAATTCATCTGCGGTCATTGAAACCAAAATAGTCTTATCATTCTTAAATGCTTCTACTATCATTTTGCTTCTCCTTTTTTTTATTTTTTAATTTATCTCGTAACCCAAAAGCATTTCTCTTTTCGCATGGCTAGGTTCTCCCCCTCTCCCTCAACAACCCTATTCCATAATTTAATATTTTTTGTTTCATTTTATTCCTAACGTCATAGGCGGCGGCGTCGGCGGCGGCGGCGGCGGCGGCGGCGGCGGCGTCGGCGGCGGCGTTGGCGGCGGCGTAGGCGGCGGCGGCGGCGGCGTCGGCGTCGGCGGCGGCGGCGTCGGCGTCGGCGGC
>MTKZ01001080.1_pt1 | contig 27255 bp, 29 predicted proteins | sample 1042781 | NCBI WGS metagenome assembly MTKZ01 (sample SAMN06212207, study PRJNA360539) | anaerobic digester metagenome | biome: Wastewater treatment plant; material: sludge; isolation source: anaerobic digester fed with sludge from wastewater treatment plant | place: Denmark: WWTP Viborg ... | reverse complement strand
TTGGGCGCTGTCTTGACGAGAAGCTCAGCGAATTTGATAAACCGGTGAAGAAGCCGGTTACCCACAACTAGACGGAAAGACCCCGTGCACCTTTACTATAGCTTGACAATGAATTTCGGGCTGGTTTGTGTAGGATAGGTGGGAGGCTTTGAAGTGGAGACGCCAGTCTTCATGGAGCCAACCTTGAAATACCACCCTGATCATTCTGAAGTTCTAACCCAGACCCGTTATCCGGGTCGGGGACATTGTCTGGTGGGTAGTTTGGCTGGGGCGGTCGCCTCCCAAAAAGTAACGGAGGCGCGCGAAGGTTCCCTCAGACTGATTGGAAACCAGTCGCAGAGTGTAAAGGCATAAGGGAGCTTGACTGCGAGACCTACAAGTCGAGCAGGTGCGAAAGCAGGTCTTAGTGATCCGGTGGTTCCGCATGGAAGGGCCATCGCTCAACGGATAAAAGGTACGCCGGGGATAACAGGCTTATCACGCCCAAGAGTTCACATCGACGGCGTGGTTTGGCACCTCGATGTCGGCTCATCGCATCCTGGGGCTGGATAAGGTCCCAAGGGTTTGGCTGTTCGCCAATTAAAGCGGTACGTGAGCTGGGTTCAGAACGTCGTGAGACAGTTCGGTCCCTATCTGTTGTGGGCGGAGGATATTTGAGAGGAGCTGTCCCTAGTACGAGAGGACCGGGATGGACGAACCGATGGTGTTCCAGTTGTCGCGCCAGCGGCATCGCTGGGTAGCTAAGTTCGGAAGGGATAACCGCTGAAAGCATCTAAGCGGGAAGCCCACCTCAAGATAAGATATCCCTCCTGATGGAGACATCAGGACTGAAGACCCCTCGTAGAGTACGAGGTTGATAGGTCAGGTGTGCAAGCACAGTAATGTGTTGAGCTTACTGATACTAATCGGTCGTGAGGCTTGACCATAATTATGGTCTGATGATTAAATTTGCGTCAGCGGACGTTCACAGTATGCGATTGTTATTATAAAACATGAAGATATCTCGGTGGTTATAGCGGAGAGGACCCACCCGTTCCCATCCCGAACACGGAAGTTAAGCTCTCTTGCGCCGATGGTACTGCATGGGCGACTGTGTGGGAGAGTAGGTCACTGCCGGGATTTAATAAAAAACCCCTTCTTTGAGAAGGGGTTTTTTATTTTGCAACATCCATGGCATTGTGTTATAAAATCGGCAAAGTGCATCACACTAACCACCCGGAGAGCGGCATTTATGTCTGGTCATTCAAAATGGAGTACCATCAAGAGAAAAAAAGGGGCCATTGATGCAAAAAGAGGAAAAATCTTTACGAAAATAATCAAAGAAATTTCACTCGCAGCCAGGTTGGGCGGCGGGGATCCCGAGGCGAACGCCCGGCTGCGGCAGGCCATCATGGCGGCAAAAGATGAAAACATGCCCAAGGACAATATCGAACGGGCCATCAAGAAAGGAACCGGGTCGGGGACGGATGCCGTCAATTACGAAGAAGTTACCTACGAGGGTTACGGTCCTGGCGGCGTGGCGATTCTGGTGGAAGTGATGACTGACAATAAAAACCGGACGGTTGCTGAAATCCGGCACATCCTTTCCAAGCATGGCGGAAACCTGGGTGAAAATGGCTGCGTTGCCTGGATGTTTGAAAAAAAGGGGACCATCCTTCTGGACAAAAAGTCTATTGGCGAGGACGAACTGATGGAACTGGCGCTCGAAGCGGGTGCGCAGGATGTTCGGGAAGAAGAAAATGAGTTTCTTGTCATTACCGATCCGGCCTCTTTCGAGGGGGTCAAGAAAGCCATTGACCAGCGAAATCTCAAGTGCATCGAGGCCCGGGTCAGCATGATTCCGCAGACGACGGTTAATCTGGAGACGGGAAAGGCGGAACAGATGCTCAAACTGATGGAGAAACTGGAAGACAACGACGATGTTCAGAATGTTTATGCCAATTTTGACATTGCCGATGATATCATGGAAAGAATCAGCGCCTAAACTGCGGCTTCACGGGTGATCCGGATCCGATGTCCGGATTTTTTTCAAGAGTTCCGTTTTGAGAGTACTGGGTGTGGATCCGGGCCTTATCAGGACAGGCTATGCGATCATCGATCAGCGTCGCCACGGGTTGCAATACATACTCTACGGAGAGATCGGACCAGACAGGGGAAATCCCTTTTCTCACAGCTTGATGACGATTTATGATCGTCTTTCCGATGTGATCCGGGAAACCAGCCCGGATTGCATGGCTGTTGAAAGCGTTTTTTACGGGAAAAACGTGAAGAGTCTGATCAAGCAAGCCCATGTGCGCGGCATCGTGCTGCTTGCGGGCGCGCGCAGCGGGACGCCGATTTTCGAATATTCTCCGCTGGAAATTAAAAGGGCTGTTGTGGGATACGGGCGTGCGGAAAAGAGGCAGGTTCAGCAGATGGTCAAAGCCATCCTGAAGCTGACCGATCTGCCGCCGTCCGATGCCGCCGATGCAATGGCCGCCGCGATCTGCCACGCCAATGCTTTAAAGACCTCGTCTGTCTGAAATGATCGCAAGAATCAAAGGTACACTCATCCATAAAACCATCGGGCACGTGATTGTTGACGCCCACGGGATCGGCTACCGGGTCTTCATCCCCCTTTCCACTTTCTATGAACTTCCCGACACGGGCCAGGCAGTGATGCTGAATATTCACACCCATGTCAAGGAGGATGCCATTCATCTTTTCGGCTTTTACAAGCGGGAAGACCAGGATGTTTTCCAGATGCTGATATCGGTTGCCGGCATCGGGCCCAAATTGGCGCTGAATATCCTCTCCGGCATTCCGGCCGCGGAGTTTCTCGGGGCAATAACACAGGGGAACCTCAGCCGGCTGATTGCGATCCCGGGGGTCGGCAGGAAAACAGCCGAACGGATGATTGTGGAATTGAAGGATCGGATCCTGAAAATGGAATTGAAAGAGACACGAGCCGATCAAAAAACGGATGCGCACGATGATGAAGCGATGAAGGAGGATGCGCTTTCAGCCCTGGTCAATCTGGGATACAAAAGCGCCTTAGCTAAAAATGCCATCGACAGGATCATTGCCGCCTCTTCCGAGAAGTTGAGCCTGGATGTCCTGTTGAAGCAGTCGCTGAAAGCGCTCTCGGGATGACCGGCTGAAAAGGAAATCCGGATGACAGACAAAATCGTGAAAAATCCATTGATTGATCCGATCGTGCTGGAAGCGGAAGATGGTTTTGAACTTTCCCTCCGCCCGAGAAATCTCGACGAGTACATTGGACAGGAAAAGATAAAAAGCAACCTATCGGTTTTTATCAAGGCGGCGAAGGGAAGAAGGGAGTCACTGGATCATGTTCTTCTCTACGGGCCGCCCGGTCTGGGAAAGACGACCCTTGCCTATATCATGGCGAGGGAAATGAGTGCCGATATCAAGGTAACCTCCGGTCCGGTCATTGAACGGCCGGGAGATCTGGCCGCCATCCTGACCAACCTGCACGACCATGACATTCTCTTTATTGACGAAATTCACAGACTGTCGCATGTCGTCGAGGAGATTCTCTATCCCGCCATGGAAGACTTCCACATCGATATCCTGATCGGCCAGGGCCCGTCGGCGCGGTCGATGAAACTGGAGATTCCGAAATTCACGCTCATCGGCGCCACGACCCGGGCAGGCCTGCTGACTTCTCCGCTGCGGGACCGGTTTGGCATGAGCTTCCGCTTCGGCTTCTACAGTCCGGATGAACTGTCGATCATTCTCAAAAGATCGGCAAAGATCCTGGTCGTGGACCTGGATGAGGAGGGCGCCCGGGAAATGGCCCATCGATCCCGCGGGACTCCCCGCATCGCGAACCGTCTGCTGAGGCGCGTCCGGGACTTCGCGCAGGTCAGGTCGGACGGCAGGATTGACAGGGATGTGACGGTTGCGGCGCTCGACCTGCTGGAAGTGGATCACCGGGGTTTTGACCACATGGACCGGCTGATTCTGTTGACATTGATCGACAAGTTTGGCGGCGGTCCGGTCGGCATCGACAATATGTCCGCTGCCATCGGTGAGGAAAAGACGACAATCGAGGACGTATACGAACCTTTTCTCATCCAGGAAGGATATATTCAGAGGACATCGCGGGGCCGGATGGCAACAAAGCTGGCCTACGCGCATTTCGGAAAATGCTGGCCAAATGACGGTCAAAAGGAACTGTTCTGAAATGAAAATGCTGCTCCACATCTGCTGCGCCCCCTGCACCATTTACCCGCTGCATCAGCTTCGTCAGGCTGGACATGATGTCAGCGGTCTCTTTTACAATCCGAACATACACCCCTATCTGGAGTACGCAAAGCGGCTTCACACCCTGAAAGCGTATGCAGACCGTCAGGGTCTCATGGTCATTTGGCCGGAAGGCTATGATATGGAGGCTTTTTTGAGAGGCGTCGCTTTCCGGGAAGCGGACCGGTGCCTGCACTGTTACGACCTCAGGCTGCGCTTGACGGCCATGACGGCGAAGCGAGGAGCGTTCGCGGCATTTTCAACGACATTGCTTTACAGCAAGTTTCAGAAACACGAGATCATCAAGGGAATCGGAGAATCCCTGGCCAGGGAATTCGGAGTGCCTTTTTATTATCAGGACTTCCGGGAAGGCTGGAAAGAAGGCGTTCGAATTTCGAAAGAAATGGGAATGTACCGCCAGCCGTACTGCGGTTGCATATATAGTGAAAAGGAACGCTATTGCGAGGATCACGGGCCTGCCTGAAATGATCGTGTGTCGATTCTGACACAGATCGCTCTGCAGCCCTTTTTTATTTGCCAATCGGTTTATCCCATCATAAACGAAAATACCCCTATTTCCGATCGCTTGAATGAATAAAATGTTTCGTGGACATTGTGGCGCCTGATGGTACTTATTTTGCATTAAGATAAAAACACAGTATGAATCAAATCACAGAAGCCGGAATGCATCTATGTATTTGCAAAGAACCATTAAACAGGCCATTGAGTGCAGCAGCGTCGGTCTCCATTCAGGCCGAAAGGTCAGCATGAGAATAAAACCCGCGGACGTTGATGCGGGGATTACCTTCGTACGCACCGACCTGTCTCAGAATCAGGGCATCAAGGCGGATATCGCAAGTGTTTGCGATACGACCCTGGCCACAACCATTGGAAACAATGGATCGGCCGTCTCAACCGTGGAACACCTGATGTCCGCTTTCAGCGGCATGGGTGTCGACAATGCTGTGGTCGAGGTCAATGCTCCGGAAGTTCCCATCATGGACGGCAGTGCTTTGCCTTTTGTCAATTTACTGAAGTCGGTTGGAACCCGCCCTCAAGGAAAGTGCAAGAAATTACTGGTAATTAAAAAGGCAATATCGGTCGAGGATGAGGCCGGAACAGCTATGCTGCTACCGGCTTCCGAATTCAAAATCACCTATAAAATTGATTTCAAACATCCCGTTATCGGACAGCAGTCCTATCACATGACATTTTCGGATGTGAATTATGAACAGGAGATCTGTGCGGCGCGAACCTTCGGGTTTCTGAAGGATGTCGAATATCTCCAGGCAAGAGGGCTTGCGCTCGGCGGTTCTCTCAAGAATGCCATCGTCCTGAACGATCAGAAAATTATCAATAAAGAGGGATTGAGATGTCCCGAGGAATTTGTGAAACACAAGATTCTCGACGCCATCGGCGATCTCTCCCTGCTCGGTATGCCGATCATCGGCCATTTTATTGCCTATAAGTCCGGTCACAAGCTGAACAATTCCCTGTTACGGGAAATTCTGGCGCATGAAGAGTGCTGGTCCATCGTCCATCATTTTCCAAAAGAAGACCCCGTAACGACAGCCCCCCTGCCACTGAACGTACCTGCCTTTCGTGTTCTGGATGCGATCAACGCGTAGAGAACACGGATATCGAAGGGATCGTGTCTTACATCATGGCGCCAATGGTGTGTATTCCGATAATTCCCCCTGTTGTGACCATACCGTCATCATCGTTTTTGGATTCCCTGCCGATTCATCATCCTCGCAAATAGGACATCCCCGTAAATAGGACTTGCATTTTAAGCACCGCTTCTCTAGTATACTTGCAAGCTTTCAAATCATCAAAAAATCTGTACTTTTGATCAATCGAGGCAAAACAAGACCGGCATGAGAAAGTGCCATTTTCCTTCCATCGCAATTCTTGTACTTTTCGTTGCAAGTCTCTGTCCAGTCGTGCCTGCGCACGGGGATGAGGCCAGAATCAGCGGTGTTTTAATTACACAAAATATTGAACATATTCAGTTGTATGCCAAAGTTACGAATGCCTTTACTCGGGATATGGAATCTGCAATTCTGGCTGGCGTTCCCACCACCTTCACGTTTTTGCTGGATCTGTATCAGGAGCGGAGGCTTTGGCCTGACCGGAAAGTCGCCGGGATCGAGATCAAACACACGATCAAGTATGACAATATCAAGAAAACATTTTATGTCTGGACTGCCGGCAATCAGGAACCGGAAGGATTTCAAGATTTTGAGACGGCAAAACGGGTCATGACGGAGTTAAACGGCGTGGTCGTCGCTTCCGTCAAGAAACTTTGGAAAAACACACCGACCTATCTCATGATCAAGGCGAAACTGGACAAGGTGCGCCTTCCTCTGGGAATGGAATATGTTCTCATCTTTGTTTCTCTGTGGGATTTTGAGACCGACTGGTACAAACAGAGGTTTCTGTTCTGATCCTGTCAGGCGAATGGACCTTGGGGCATGGATACGGCGGAATCAAGACGACGAAAAAGAGAGCGCATTATCATCGTTGTCACCGTTTTTGTCGTTCTGGTGCTTTCATTTCTTGAATATCTGCTGTTCCGCACAGAGATCATCCTTCCAACTTCAAACAACATCCTGATCTACGGATTGATCAATATCAACCTGATCTTGATCATCCTTCTGATTTTTCTGATTATCCGAAATGTCGTGAAGCTCGTCTTCGAGCGCAGGCGCGGCGTTATCGGGTCAAAACTCCGGACGAAGCTGGTGGCGGCTTTCGTCAGCCTTTCCCTGATTCCAACCGTGCTTCTTTTTCTCGTCTCGATCAATTTCCTCTCGTACAGTATCGATAACTGGTTCAGCATGCGAATTGGAGATGCGCTGAACCAGACGGTCGAAGTTGCCCAGATTTATTATCAGAGAACCACGGAACAGGCCAAATATTACGCCAGGCAGATCAGTGAGGACATCACCCGCAACCGCCTCTATCAAAGCGAACGGGAGCGTTATCTCAACGCCCTGATGGAGCAGAGGCAGAAAAATTTCAGATTCAGCGTACTGGAGGTGCATTTCGATAGCAGCAGAAAGAAACTCGTTGTGTTCGACAAGGACAATCCGGAACTCAAGCCCGTGCCGCTGACGGCAAAGGAGCTGGAAGATGTTTTCCTTGGCAAGGACATCTCCATGGTCAATCCTTCCGGAGCCGGTGATTTGGTCAGTGGTGCCGTGCCCATTTATGCTTATGCCGCACCGAAGGACGTCATTGGCGTGGCTCTGGTCGGAATTTATCTGCCCAGGACCCTGACGGATAAAATCGCCGTCATTTCGAAAACATCTGAACAGTACAAGCAATTGGTGCTCTTGAAAGACCCGTTGAAATTCACCTATATCATTACGCTGTTCCTGGTCATGCTCCTGATTATTTTTGCAGCGACGTGGTTTGGACTCTTCCTCGCCAAAGGGATAACGGGGCCCATTCAGGATCTTGCGGAGGCAACCCGGAAAATTGCGCAGGGAGACCTGGATCATCAGATCAATATTGTGGCAGCCGATGAGATCGGCGTTCTGGTCGATTCATTCAACCGGATGACAAAAGATTTGAAGAAGAGCAACCAGAGGCTGGAGCAGGTCAACTTGGATGTTGAAAGTCGGCGGAAATACATGGAGACTGTTCTCCGCAATGTATCCGCCGGCGTTGTGTCCGTTGACCGGGAGGGAATCATTACGACCATCAACCGGGCTGCTGAAAAAATGCTGGATATCCAGACGCAGAGCATTCTGAATAAACGTTATGAAGAGGTTCTGGATCCGGAACATTTCGCCCTCGCGGCCGAACTTTTTCAGGAGCTTCACGAGAGTGAGGAGGGGTCCATTGAAAAGCAGCTGGAACTGACGATCAAAGACAGGGCATTGACATTTCTCATGACCACGACCCTGCTCAGGGATGATGAAGGCCACGATATGGGTATGGTTGTCGTCTTTGAAGATGTGACGCAGTTGCAGCGGGCCGAGCGGGCGGCTGCCTGGCGCGAGGTGGCCAGGCGGATGGCCCATGAGATTAAAAACCCATTGACGCCGGTTCAATTGTCCGCCCAGAGGCTGCAAAAAAAATTTGGGGACAAGGTGGACGAAGACAGTGACGTGTTTCATGAATGCACAAGAACCATCATCAATCAGGTTGACGTTTTGAAAAATCTGGTGGATGCATTTTCCCGTTATGCAAGGATGCCCGTGACCAAGCCCGCGATGAACGACCTGAACGAAGTGATCCATGATTCGGTGATCCTCTTTCAGGAGGCCCATAAGGACATTGCCTTTCATTTTCACAGGGGCGTTGACATTCCCAGGTTGAATCTGGATCCGGAACAGATGAAGCGGGTCATGATCAATCTGTTGGACAATGCGGTCGCAGCCGTTGAAAGGCAGGGGGGGCGCATTGAAATCAGTACATCCTATGACGGAGGTCGTCACCGGGCGGCAGTCGAGGTGGCCGACAACGGCTGCGGCATACCTCCCGCCTATAAGGGGCGGATGGGAGAGCCTTATTTCTCAACCAAAAGGTCCGGCTCCGGTCTTGGTCTTGCGATCGTAAAATCGATCATTGCCGATCATCAAGGCCATCTGCAAGTCCGGGACAACAGTCCGAGAGGAACCATTGTTTTTTTTGAGTTGCCTGTGCCGGAAGCCTGACGGTTCAATAAATGACGAGATGTTGAGAAGGTTATGAAAAAAACGGTTTTGATTGTTGATGACGAGGAGATGATCCGGCAATCGCTGGAAGGCATTCTCACGGATGAGGGGTATGATGTCCTTACCGCATCAAGCGGTGAAGAGGCCCTGAAAATTATCGAGGACGAGTTGCCAAGCCTGGTCCTTCTGGACATCTGGCTGCCGGGGATGGACGGCCTGGAAGCCTTGAAAGTAATCAAGTCGGATTACCCCGCTGTCTGTGTCGTCATGATGTCCGGCCACGGCACCATCGAGACCGCCGTGAAGGCAACCAAGCTGGGCGCTTTTGACTTTATCGAAAAACCCCTGTCCCTCGAGAAGGTGATTCTTGCCGTCGATCATGCCTTGGACATGATTCGCCTGGAAGAGGAAAACCGGCTTTTGAAGCAGAAATTGTCCCGGGAATATGAGTTGACGGGAAACAGCTCGGCTATCACTGAACTGAAAGAGATGATCAGCTTGGTCGCGCCGACCAACGCCTGGATCCTGATCATGGGTGAAAACGGTACGGGAAAGGAACTGGTTGCCAGATCCATCCACCGGCAGAGCAAGCGGGTGCTCAAGCCCTTTGTCGAGGTGAACTGCGCGGCCATCCCGGAGGATCTGATCGAGAGCGAACTGTTCGGGCATGAAAAAGGGGCGTTTACGGGTGCGACGGCGAAAAAGCGGGGGAAATTCGACCTTGCCCATGAGGGGACGATTTTTCTCGATGAAGTCGCCGACATGAGCCTGAAGGCGCAGGCAAAGATCCTCAGAATCCTGCAGGAGAAGAAATTCGAGCGTGTCGGCGGCACGAAACTGATTGCCACCGATGTCCGGGTGCTGGCCGCCACAAACAAGGACCTCGAAAAGGAAATGGAGGAAGGAAGGTTTCGCCAGGACCTTTTTTACCGCCTGAACGTCATTCCCCTCCGGATTGCATCCCTGAGAGAGCGAAAGGACGACATCCCGCCGCTTGTCAACCGCTTTCTGAAGGAACTTGCCGTGAAGGAGGGCGGGCAGGAAAAGTCGATCGCAGACGATGCCCTCGCTCTCCTGATGGAGCACAACTGGCCGGGCAACGTGAGAGAATTGAAAAATATCATCGAAAGGCTTTTTATCATGACGCCGTCGCAGACGATCTCAGCCGGCGACATTCCAGCGCTGTTCAGGGAATACGGCCAGGATCAGCAGGCGGTTGCCGGCATTTTTCCCGTTTCGCTCAAGGCGGCAAAGGTGAATTTCGAAAAACAGTATATTGAAAAGAAACTTCGTGAGTTCGAAGGGAATATTTCCAAAACGGCGGAGGCAATCGGACTGGAGAGGAGCAACCTTCACCGGAAAATAAAAAGTTACGGTCTGGAGGTCAAAGCCACGGAAGGAGAGGTTTGAGAAACAAGGCGATTTTCCACTGTCTGATCAGCCGGATGCCGCTTCTTTCTTCAGGTCGGGAAGGGAGAACTTGTTGAAGGGCAAAAAGATGAGCCCGAGGACAATGATCATGGCGATGGACAGGAAATGATAGATGATGGCGAATGCAAGTGCATCGGCCTTCGGAATGCCAAACAGGGTGAGCCCAAGAATGCAGGCGTAATGCCAGTTGCCGATGAAGCCGGGCGCCGTCGGAATCGCGATGCCGATGAGCAGAATGATCACCGATACGGTTGCCGCCATGAGGGACAGGCGAAAATCGAAAGCAAAGAAAAGACTGTACACGGCCAGGATGTCGATGATCCAGATGGCTAGGGAGAGAAGCGAAACTGCCGCGAGCAGTCTGAAATGCCTGAATATCATGAATCCATCGATCAGATGGTGAAGCATTTCCTGGAGTTTTCCGGCAAAGCGCCCCGGGGACCGGTTGATCAGAGGGTTTAGCACCTTCATGGTGGCGTCCCGCTTGGCCGGTATCCAGATCATCGCGGCCAGCATCACCAGGGTGATAAAAAAAACGATCACGGCTGATGTGGTGAGCCAGGGGGGCAAAGCAGGGTTTGACAGAAGGACAGCGGCAAAGATGAGCAGGATCGCGGTGCTGTCAAAAACCCGTTCGACGAGAATCGTCCCCAGCGCTGCCGGCATGGTGATGCGACTTTTTTTCGTTATGAGATAGGGCCTCGCCAGTTCGCCGAGTCTTGCCGGCAATGCCGTTATCGCCAGAAAACCGACGCTGGTGACGGAAAAGAGGGAAAGCTGGTCCACACGATCGAGGGGGTTCAGCATCAGTCCCCAGCGGACGGAGCGGAGCCACTGCATGACCAATATGACAAAAAGGAAGAGCAGCGCATAGCCCCCCCGGACAGCATGGAGACCGTCGGCGACTTGCTCGAAATCGATGCCCCGGACAGACAGGTAAACGAGGAACGCGCTGAGCAGGATTCCGGCCGCCAGTTTCTTTTTCATCGGAACGCCCTGTCAAAGAACGTTAAGGTGCGCCGCCAGGCAGAACTCGCTTTCACAGGCTATTTGGCAGCCAGATTTTCCTGAATCTTATCGTGGATGATTTGGGACGATGCCTTGTTTCCGAGCAGACCGACCCGAATGCCGACAGTCGTCAGGTCTCTGGCCTTGTAGCTGATCCTGAACTTGACCGTGTCGTCGTTGATGACGGCATGAATGGTACCCGCTCCGATCTCCCGGTTCGGTTCCACTTCCTTCCCGCGCATATCCGCAACGGTTTTTTCACAGGCACTCCAGACTTTATCGATGGGTGCCTGGTAATCCGTGACCAGCTCCTGGTCGATGTAGTAGTAGGTCCCCGCTCCGGCGCCAAGCATGCCTCCGATCACCAGAATTTCGGAGCCGCAGGCAGAAATGATCATCAAACTCGACACCAGCATCAGCAAACTTGTCTTTTTTTTCAGCATGGGCTTTTCCTCTCCAATCCGGTTCGCTATCCTTGTTCCGGAAATCCGAGATATGGAGCAAGTCCAATCACGGCTTCGGAATCTCACTCCCCGCTTACTTTTGCATATTCACGCAGGAGTTCCTCCTGCCTTTTGTTCAGGTGGGTCGGGATGGTGACCACCGCTTCGATAATCTGGTCCCCCCGCCCGAAGCCCCGCAAATTCGCGATGCCCTTGCCCTTCAGGCGGAAGGTCTTTCCCGTCTGGGTACCCTTCGGGATCTTCAACTTTTCGACGCCTTCGAGGGTCGGCACCTCGATACTCGCTCCCAGGGCTGCCTGGATGAACGATATGGGGATTCGGCAGTATATGTCGTTCCCGCTTCTTTCGAAATACTCGTGAGGCTCCACGTGAATAAATACATACAGATCGCCATTCGGTCCGCCGAAGGATCCCTCTTCCCCCTCGCCGCGAAGCCTCAGGCGGGAACCGGTTTCCACGCCAGCGGGTATCTTGATATTGACTTTCTTGGTGACTTTTTTCCGGCCTGTCCCCGTGCATGATCTGCAGGGGTCCGCAATGACCACCCCCTCACCGTTGCAGTTCGGGCAGGTTGTGCTGATGCTGAAAAACCCGCTTGACTGGGTAACCTGTCCCCTTCCTTTGCAGCGGCGGCATGTTTCAGGGACTGTCCCTGGTGCGGCGCCCGTCCCCCGACAGTCCCGGCAGGTTTCGAGCTTGGTGATGTCGATATCGGTGGACATGCCGAACGCGGATTCCATAAAGGATATTTTCAGGTCGTAGCGGAGATCGGAACCCGCCCTTGCCGCCGACCGGGATCGCGAACGACCGTTGCTGAATCCGAAGACATCCTCGAAAATGCTGCCGAAACTGGAAAAAATATCCTCAAATCCCGAGAACCCCCGGAAACCGGTATTGTTGAGCCCTTCGTGGCCGAAACGGTCGTAGATTTCCCGTTTTTCCCGATCGCTCAAGGCTTCGTACGCTTCGGCGGCTTCCTTGAACTTCTCCTCCGCTTCCTTGTCCCCGGGATTGCGATCCGGGTGGTATTGCATCGCCAGCCTGCGATAGTTTTTTTTGATCTCTTCGTCCGGGGCGGTACGGTCAACGCCGAGAACCTTGTAGTAGTCGCGCTTCGTCATGGAACCGTCTGTTTAACTCCGTGGCAGCATCTTCCCATCCCAATCTGCCTTTGTAATTCACTAAAATAGGTTCAGTGCCTTGCGATGTCAAGAAAGGCAGCGGGATCATCGCAGAAGGCGATTCAGGGCTTCTTCGTATTTCTCTTTTGTTTTTGATATGATATCCACCGGAAGCTCGGGGGCCGGCGGTTTTTGATTCCAGGCGACGGATAGCAGATAGTCGCGCAGAAACTGCTTGTCAAAGCTTTTTTGCGCCCGTCCCGGTTCATATTCACTTTTCGGCCAGAATCTGGACGAGTCTGGCGTCAGCAGTTCATCGATCAGGATCAACTCATCATTCCTGACTCCGAACTCCATCTTGGTGTCGGCAATGATGATGCCCGCCTTTGCAGCGATTTCGGTAGCCCTTTTATAAATGGCGAGGCTTGCGTGAATCACCTTTTCGGAACGTTCCGATCCGATGAGGTTCTCCATCTCTTCCCGGGTTATCGCCTGGTCGTGATCACCCTCCGGGGCCTTGGTCGACGGGGTGAAGATCGGTTCGGAAAGCCGCTCGGACTCTCTTAAACCCCTGGGAAGGCGAATGCCGGAAACCGTACCGTCCCGGCAATAATCCTTCCAGCCGGAACCGCTGAGGTATCCCCTCACAATGCATTCCACGGGGAGAGGCAGCGCCTTCTTGACCAGCATGGACCTTCCCTTCAGTGTCTCCCGGTAAGGATCGCATGCCTTTGGAAAATCATCGGGATTGGTCGTGATGAAATGATTGGGGATAATGTCCTGCGTCTTCTTGAACCAGAAGGCGGACATTCGGGTCAGGATCTCCCCTTTCCCCGGTATGGGATCGGGCATGATGACGTCAAAAGCGGAGATTCTGTCCGTGGCCACGATGAGAAGGTGGTCGTCGAGATCATAGATGTCCCGGACCTTTCCCCGGCTGGCGAAAGGCAATGTTCCAAAATCGGTTTTGATGACGTTGGGTGGATTCATGAAGGCTACCTGTTTCTGTTATCTTAAAAAGGGATTGTACCGCTTTTCACGGCCGATGGTTGAAGTCGGCATCCCGCCGTAATTGTGCCCCGGCAGAACCGTTGTGTCATCGGGCAGGGTGCAGAGTTTCTCCTGAATGGATCGCGCCATGACCCTGCCAGATCCGCCGGGGAGGTCGGTTCTGCCGACACCGCCGACAAAGAGCGTGTCTCCCGTGAAGACATGACCTTCCGTGAAAAGCGACATGCTGCCCGGCGAGTGTCCCGGCGTGTGGAGGACTTTCAGGGAGACGCCGCCCACGGTCAGGACATCCCCGTCCCGGACCGTGATATCCGCCGCCGGCGAGCGTTTGGCGCCGAACATGCGAAGGATCATGGCCGGTGTGGAGGTGAGCATTTCGGCATCGCTTTCGTGAATCACGATTTTGGCCCCGGTTTTGCTTTTCATTTCCGTATTTCCGGAAATATGGTCCACATGACCGTGGGTATTGACGATGTATTGAATTCGCAGGCCGCTTTTTTCAGCCAGTGCGATGATATCATCGATCCTGGCTGCCGGGTCGATCACCAGCGCGTCACCCGTGGCGGAGTCGCCCACCAGATAGGCAAACACAGCCATATGGCCAACCTGCATTTGCTTTAGAAACATCTCATATTCTCCGTTCGATCTTGAGCTGAAACGCCGGGGCAACCCCTATCACTGTTGGCGCATTCAAGTCAATGGAATTCAAAATGTTCGCATTTTGTCCGCCACCACCCAGGACGCAAATCCGCTGCCGCGCTCGATGCAGGCGTTCATGCCTTCTGCCGGGATCATCTCCAGAATCTCGTTCATCGAATGAATCCGGCTTCGCATCAGGATCATTTTCTCCGTCAAGGCCAGCATTTTGACGATCAACCGGTCCCGATCCGGTTCCTCGATGACGAGCCTCCCTTCCGGTCTGAGTACACGAATGAACTCCCGGATGGCTGCCCGCTGATCGAAAAAATGATGAAGGGCGTCAACGGCCATCACCCGGTCGAATGTGGCATCGGCAAACGGGAGTTGCTCGGCGCGCGCCCGAAGTGCGTCCAGCCCGTGCTTGGCCTGTGCCTGCCTCAGCATGGGCAGCGAAAAGTCAGAGACCACGAGCATGCGCGTCGACGAAATCAGACGGGATGAAACCCTGCCGGTTCCTCCACCGGCATCGAGGAGGTACCCGTTGACGGGGAGTTTCAGCAATTCGCGAAGGCGATTCGAGACGGGCAGTTGAACAATCCGGTCATAGATCGGGGCAATCCAGTCAAAATGGTTAAACATGCTCAGGATTTCCGGGGAATAACCAACTCGGGGAAATTGGTGAAGACGCCGTCCGCTCTCATGGCCCGTACCCTGGCCAGGTCGTCGGGAAAGTTGACGGTGTAGACAAAGAACTTCAGGCCCCGCCGGTGCGCATCCTCGACGAATTCCCGGTTTGTGAAAGCGAGGCCCGCATGAACCGAAAAAGCCTCCAGTTCTTCGGCAAATCTGGCATAGTGACGAGGGACGCCCAAGATCAGAGCACCCGTCCGAATGGCCGGATCAAGCGGTTTGACTCTGGACAGTTCACGGTGATCGAAGGAAGAAAGGATCACCTGTTCATACTGCCATCTCCGGTTTATGATGTAATCCCGGACCAGTTTCACCGCTGGAGCGGCGGTTCCAACGCCTTTCAACTCCACGTTGATGCCGGCCCGTCGCTCAACAAGATCAAAGACTTCCCGCAGCAGGGGGATGCGCTGTCCCTTGCCGGCGTCCAGTGTCCGCAGATGGGCCAGCGTTTTTTCCGTGACGTACCCCCGTCCGCTGGTGGTGTACTCCAGCCGTTCGTCATGGATCACCACAAGTTCGCCTTCGACGCAGAATACGTCGATCTCGATCCACGGGGCGCCCATCGAAAGGGCCTTTTCGATGGCCAGCAAGGTGTTTTCCGGTTCGTGGCCGCTTGCACCCCGATGTGCAAAACAGATGAATTCACGCTTCGGTTTTTCCATCTTTTCACCGATTGCCGCCGGACGGGATTTGCAGCAGCAATGCCGTCAGTTCGGACGGCATGGTCCACATGGGGTGATGGCCCGTGGGAAGCTCGTGATAGGGCCATCCCGACGCTTTCGCTCTGCCGGCGGACCGAATGATGCCCTGGCCGCGGATGCCCATTTCCCCTTTGTCGGTGCAGAAAATATAGGTCCGCGGCAGTGCTGCGGCCATCTTGTTTTTCAGGTGGAAGGGCTGCAGGAAGGTTTGCAGGGGATGTTCGGTAAACCGGGGGTCGGATGTTTCCGCTCCGTTTACAGGCAGGCTCACCCCGCCGTTGGAATGATGTTCAACCAGCGTTTGTGCGACCGTCGGGTCGTAAAGGTCCTTGATCGCTTTGCCGTCTTCCGGGACCAGGGCGTCCAGAAAAACCAGGTGGGACAGACGATCGGTTGCCTGTTCCGCAACGCCCGTTATCACGGCACCGCCGTAACTGTGCCCGACCAGGGTGACATGATGCAAATCCTCGAAAATAAGTACGTTTTTGATATCGAGGACGTGGGTGTCCACGGTGATTTCGGGATGGAAGAGGTGCCGGCGCTCCCCCAGACCCGTCAATGTCGGGGTGTAAACGTCATGCCCGGCAGCCCGCAGTCGTTGCGGTACAGATTGCCAGATCCATCCCCCGGCCGTGGCCCCGTGGACCAACATGTAAATCGCCATACCTACTCCCGAAGCGCCATGGTCGGTATTTTTCCGGGCCGTGATGCACAGCAAACCGTATCTGCCGGGAAAAAGGCAGATCCAGTGTCCGGTCAACAGTGCGACTACCGTTTTGAAGCTAATGAATTGGACTCCACCTGTCAAGGGGTTTCCAGTCTTTTTTCGCAGTGCATTTCGGTAACATTCTGTGGTGAGACAATTTGTAGGGTTTAATGCGGGCCGCACGACGAAAGGGATGCACGACAAAAGGGATTGACAGAAGCAGGCAGTTCTGGTTAGGAAAAGCGGCAAAACGAATTGGATGAGAAAAGCTTCCTGAAGGAGAGAAAAATGTTCAAGACTGCCATTACGGAAATGTTCGGCATCCGGTATCCCGTCATCTGCGGCGCCATGATGTGGCTGTGCAAGCCGAGATTCTGCGCAGCCATCTCGAATGCCGGCGGCATGGGCAATCTCACTGCAGGCAACTATGAAACGGAAGAAGAATTTCGAGACGCCATTCGCGAAACGCGGAAACTGACCGACAAGCCTTTCATGGTCAACATAACCCTTCTGCCGTCGCTGCGCATCACCGCCGCGCATCACCAGATGTACATCCGGGTCTGCGCGGAGGAAAGAGTGGCCGGCATCGAATTTTCGGGCACGCCTGTCGACAAGGCATCCGGAATGGAAGCCATCGATATGCTGAAAAAAGCGGGCGTCCGGCTGTTCCACAAGGTCGGCGCCGTCCGCCACGCCCTTCATGCGGAACATGTGGGCTACGACGGCATTTATGCCGCCGGCATCGAAGAAGGTGGGCACCCCCTCAATGATGACGTCACGACCATGATCCTGACACCCCGGATCGTGGATTCGGTAAAGATTCCGGTGGTCACGGTGGGCGGGATCGTCGATGGCAGGTCGCTCGCCGCCGCCCTTGTCCTGGGGGCCCAGGGCGTCATGATGGCCAGTCGTTTTGTAGCGACCCAAGAGTGCGAGGTGCACGACAACATCAAGCAGGAACTCATCAGAAGGCAGGAATATGAAACCCGGATATTCGGGAAATCCATCGGGCTTCAGGGGAGAGGTCTGAAGACCAAGGTCATTGACGAGATCTGCAGCATCGAAGAGCGCGGCGGCGGATTCGAGGAACTGATTCCGCTGCTGTCCGGCCAGCGCATCAGGGAGGCCTGGGAGAAGGGGGACGTGGATTATGCTCCACTCATGGTCGGCCAGTCGATCGGTCTGATTCACGACATTCCCACTTGCCGGGAGCTTCTCGACCGGATGGCCCGTGAAGCCTCCGGACACCTGACCAGGGCGAGCCGGCTGATTCCATCCTGACCAATCGTGACGCCGCACCGGCGGAAATGACGTCCGGTCGGGCAAGGTCATCCGGGTGGCGCGCTCGATGTTCTTCAGCCGCGCCGGACAAGTTGCGAAATGGACGGATGGATGGAGGTGTGAAAGTTTCCGTGTGAAACCACCGGACAAACTGCCGGTGCCGTTCGTGAAAGAATCGATGCGGATCGGAAAAAGCTGAATTTACAGACCCGGTCCGCCGCACATGAAGGATCCGGTCGGGTGGCCGGACCTTATCCCTTGAGGTGAGTCTATGACGAAGGAAGAAGCGTTCATTCGAGGAGAAATGGATCGAAGAATTATCGAAAGGAAGCTTTTGGGCGGCCAGCTTTCGGAAAAGGAATTGAAAAAGTACCTGTCGAAGCTGCCCGATGTCTCCGACAATGCGGAGGAGGTTGTCATTGAAATGGAACAGGCTCCGCCCGTCCCGGAGCCGTGAATCGAGATGCTGATCGACACGCATGCCCACATCGAAATGCGGGCATTCGATGCGGATCGCGACGATGTCATTCGCCGGGCCGGTGAGGCCGGGATTGATGCGATTGTGACGGTCGGGACGAACCTTCAGGACTGCAGGAAGGCGATCGCGATTGCGGGTCGATACGACCAGGTCTACGCCGCCATCGGCATTCATCCGCATGACGTGAACGGCATTGATGGGGATACATACCATCTCATTCGAAAGCTGGCCTGCCAGCCAAAGGTTGTGGCCTATGGGGAAATCGGTCTGGATTTTTTTCGAAACCGATCGCCTCGCAGTGATCAGATCCGGTGTTTCGGTGAACAGCTTGAACTGGCCGCCGAACTGGATTTGCCTGTGATTATCCATGACCGGGAGGCCCACACGGAAACGCTGGAGATGCTCTCCGGATGGAAGGGAAGGAAAGGGGGCATCGTCCACTGCTTTTCCGGTGATGCCACAATGGCAGGGAAGTGTCTGGACTTGGGATTTTACATCTCCGTTCCCGGACCGGTCACCTACCCGAAGTCGGAAAGGCTCCTGGATGTGGTTCGGCAGGTTCCCCTGGACCGCCTTCTGGTGGAAACGGATGCCCCTTATCTGAGCCCCCACCCCCGCCGCGGCCAACGCAACGAACCCGCCTATGTGGTGTACACGGCCAGAAAGGTCGCCGAGACGAAAGGATTGCCCATTGAAGAAGTGGCGGCGGCAACGACGCGCAATGCAAAAGCCGTTTTTGGCCTTGCATAGCTTCTGATAACCCTCCCCCGGTATTCCTTTGAAATTCCGATCTAAACTTTAAGCTTAAATGAATCGAATCCTCCGATCCGGAAGCGCCGACTGCCCGCGAATTCACTTGATTTAGCGGCCTGAAAAGAGTAATTTGGCAATACGGGGGTGCCGAAGAGGCTGAGAGAATACCCTTTGAACCTGACCTGGGTAATGCCAGCGTAGGAAGTGGCATCTGAAAATCGTCAATCGCGATCAGCTCACGAGGGGCCATTCCCGGAAGTAGGGTAGAGGCCCCTTTTTGTTTTTTGCGGAAGCCTCCAGATCCGTTACGACCAGGGGAGCATTGCATGAAAAAAATCGTTTTTGTCCTTTCCGGTGGTCCAATACAGGATGCCGGTTTTTTTCGGGAGCAGTGCGAAAGCTGTCAGCCGGTGTCGACCATCTGTGCCGACGGCGGGGCCAGACATGCCTACCACATGGGCATTGTTCCCGACTTGATTATCGGAGACATGGATTCGCTGGACGGAGCGCTTCAGGGTCATTTTGTCAGGCAGGGAAGCCGGATCATGCGTTATCCCCGCTCCAAAGACGAGACGGACACGCAACTGGCGCTGGAAATGGCCTTCATGACCGCGCCCGACGAGATCCGGGTTTTCGGGGCAATCGGCGCCAGGCTCGATCATACACTGGCCAATCTATCCCTGCTGGTTCTGGCCGCCAAGCGGGGGTTCCCCGTCCGCCTGGTCGATGAGTGGTGCGAGATTTTTGCCGTGAGGGAAAAAGCGCTGATCGAAGGCGAGCCCGGACAGACCGTATCCCTTTTTCCCTTCGGTTCCGATGTGACCGGAATTACCCTGGAGGGTTTCGAATATCCGTTAACGGATGCGGCGATGACGGTCAGCCGCCCTTACGGAATCAGCAACCGCCTGATCTCGGCCCCGGGCGTGATCACTGTCGAATCGGGGCACCTGCTGGTCATCCGATATATCCGTGCCGGCCGGTTTCCAGGAGAGGAGATGTCATGAAAGCGAAACGGGTGCTGACCATTGCCGGATCGGACTCGGGTGGCGGGGCGGGAATCCAGGCGGATCTGAAGACCATCACCGCCCTTGGCGGGTTCGGGATGAGCGTCGTTACGGCGTTGACGGCTCAGAATACGCTGGGCGTTCACGGGATTCATGACGTCCCGCCCGACTTCGTGGCCATGCAGTTTGACGCGGTGGCTTCCGATATCGGCGTGGACGCGGCCAAGACGGGGATGCTGTCTTCACCTGATATCCTGCGGGTTGTGGCGGTGAAGATCCGACAATATGCGATCGATAAGCTGGTTGTCGACCCGGTGATGGTGGCCAAGGGGGGTGCAAAACTGATCCGGGACGATGCCAGGGAAATGCTGATTGAATTGCTGATTCCCCTGGCGCTGGTCGTGACGCCCAACATTCCCGAAGCGGAAGCACTGACGGGCTTGTCCATTTCCGGGCCGGAGTCGATGCGGGAAGCCGCGGTGCGAATCCTGGCTCTGGGGGCCAGGCATGTGGTGGTAAAGGGGGGGCACCTTGACGGGGACGCCATCGATATTCTTTATGACGGTCGGCGTTTTCATGAATTCAGCGGGAGGCGCATCCATACCCGGGACACCCACGGAACGGGCTGTACCTTTTCGGCAGCGCTGGCCACCGGCCTTGCGAAGGGGCTGGAAGTGGCCGAGGCGGTTGCGGAGGCAAAGCGCTATGTCGCGGAGGCGATTCGGCATGCCTACCGGATTGGCGGCGGTCACGGACCGACCAACCACCTGGCACCGGTCTGCCCGGATCGATTTTGAGGAAGGAGTCTTGTCATGACGCAACTGGAGTCTGCGAGGAAAGGTGTGGTATCGGAGGAGATGCGCATCTGCGCCGGGCGGGAAGGAGTATCCGGCGAATTCATCCGCGAAGGTGTTGAAGCGGGCGGCATTGTGGTCATTCGCAACAACCGTCATCGGGGCATTTCGCCCGTGGCGGTCGGCCGGGGACTGCGTACAAAAATAAACGCCAATATCGGGACATCCCGTGACCATGCCGATCTCGATCTGGAACTGAAAAAGGCGGCGATCTGTACGGCCGCCGGAGCGGACACCCTGATGGATCTGTCCACCGGCGGGGATGTCCGAGCCATCCGGAAGGCCATTATCCAGGTTTCTCCGCTGGCGATCGGGACGGTTCCCATATATCAGGCAGCGGCCCGAATGCTCCTCGAGAAGAAGGCGATCGTCGAGATGTGTTCCGACGACATATTCCGCGGGATCGAAGAAAATGGCGAAGATGGCGTCGATTTCATCACGGTTCACTGTGGCGTTACGCGTCGCAGCGTGGCTTGTTTCGAAGCGGAGGGACGACTCCTCGGGATCGTCAGCCGCGGCGGTTCGATTACCGCGAACTGGATGGCATGCAATGACCGGGAAAATCCTCTGTACGAGCATTATGATCATCTGCTTGAGATCGCCGCACGCTACGACATGGTGCTTAGCTTGGGCGACGGACTGCGCCCCGGCTGTCTGGCCGATGCCACGGACCGTGGCCAGGTTCAGGAACTCATCGTTCTGGGTGAACTGGCCAAAAGAGCCCGCGAGCGGGGCGTTCAGGTGATGATCGAAGGGCCGGGCCATGTTCCCATCGGCGATATCGAAGCCAACATTCAAATGCAGAAGCGGCTGTGCAACGGAGCGCCTTTTTATGTTCTGGGGCCCTTGCCCACGGACATCGCACCCGGATACGATCATATTACATCAGCCATCGGCGGAGCCATTGCGGGAGCGGCGGGCGCCGACTTTCTGTGCTATGTCACCCCTTCCGAGCACCTGCGGCTGCCGACACTGGAGGATGTGAAGGAGGGCGTCATCGCGGCCAGGATTGCCGCCCACATTGCCGACATTGCCAAAGGGCTGCCCGGCGCGGTCGACAAAGACATCCGAATGGCGCGATACCGGAAGGAATTCGACTGGCAGGGGCAGGTGGACATTTCCATCGATCCTGAAAAAACAGGGAGATGGCTCGAGCGGAGCGAAAGTGCGCAAGAGGAAGGATGCACCATGTGCGGTGATTTCTGCGCCATCAAACTGGGGAAAAAGGACAACGCATAGGCAGTGCCCATCATGAAAACGATGCATATGGGGTGCGTCGCGGTGGGGCTGTTCCTCCTGTCCGTTTTCTTTCTGATGCCGCCCTGGACGACGGAGAAGGTTTTGCTCGGCGTTGCCCCGCCGGTCTTTCTGGTGGCGGTCGGGATTTCCGTCTGCCGGGTCAGGGGTCGTGCGGATGAAGGTGATCATGACGGCAAATCCCGCGAATGACAGGGACACGGGCGAGGCTCGGGCGGCTTCACGCGCCGCCGCAGCGGCCATTGTCGACAGGCTGAGACGTGCCGGGCATGAGGCGCTGTTTGTCGGAGGATGTGTCCGGGATATCCTGCGGGGAATCGAACCCGCGGATTATGACATTGCCACTTCCGCACACCCGGATCAGGTGCAGGCTCTTTTCCCGCGGACTATCCCGGTCGGGGCCGCTTTCGGCGTGATCCTGGTGATCGAGGGAGGGCGCCGTTATGAGGTGGCAACCTTCCGCAGGGAAGCGGAGTACGAAGATGGGCGCCATCCCTCGCAAATCGCATACGCAACGGTGGAGGAAGATGCGCGGCGGCGTGATTTCACGGTCAACGGCCTTCTGCTGGATCCGGTTACGGGACGGATCATCGATTGCGTCGAAGGACGGGCCGATATCGCCCACCGCCGGGTGCGGACCATCGGTGATCCGGAATTGCGATTCGCCGAGGACCGCTTGCGGATGCTCCGTGCCGTCCGCTTCGCCGCGAACCTTGACTTTTCGATCCACCCCGAGACCCTGGATGCGATCCGGAGCCATGCGAATGCCATCCGTTACATTAGTGCCGAGCGGATCCGTGTTGAACTGACGAAAATTCTGACCGCCGGAGCCGCCAGGCGCGGTATGGAACTCCTGGCGGACACGGGCCTGCTCGCGGCGATTCTACCGGAGGTCGACAGGTTGCGCGGTCTCACACAACCCGAGCGGTTCCACCCGGAAGGCGACGTTTGGGAGCACACCCTGAGGATGCTCTCCCATATGCGGGCGGCCGTGGGCGGCCTCGTTGATGCGCGGCTGGCCTGGGCCGTTGTTCTGCACGATGTCGGCAAGGCCGTGACACAGACGGAAGATGGTTCGGGCGTTCATTTCTATGGTCACGTTCAAAAAGGCGAAGAAATCGCCTCTTCCCTGCTGCAGCGTCTGAAGTTTCCAGCGGCGGACACGGCGACCGTCCTGGCCCTCATTCATGAGCACATGACGTTCATGCAGGTCCGGGAGATGCGGCCGGGCCGTCTCAAACGATTCCTCCGCATGCCCGATTTTTCCCTTCATCTGGAACTCCATCGACTGGACTGCCTCGGAAGTCACGGCATGCTTGACAATCACGACTACTGCCGCGGCAAGCTTGAAGAGCTGACCCTGGAAGCACTTCATCCGCAGCGGCTTCTCTCCGGCCATGACCTGATTGCCTTGGGTTTCTCTCCCGGGCCACGATTCAAGGACATTCTTCGTGCTGTCGAGGAGGCACAGCTCAATGACCAGATTGCAACGAAAGAGGACGCCCGGAAGTTCCTTGCGGCGATGGTCCCGCAGGAGAAAAAATAAGAAACTAAAAGAGTTGAAAAATATTTCCGCAGATGGTAGAAATCTCATTAGATTCACCAGTTTTACGCAGACCTGCCGTTCGATGTAAAGGAGAGGCCTTTGAAGAAGCGTGGCATGAACGACGACCGAAGAACGGGGCTGGTCCTGATGACGGCGCTGATCCTGCTGGTCCTGACGGCTCTTCCGGCGGATGCGGCCCGACTGATGTATATCCGGGTCGGTGAGTACGAATCCCTGACGCGCATCGTCTTTGAATTTGACGGCATGGTCAAGTTCAGGGGACCGGAAATCAAAGGACCCGGACAGATCACGGTGGACTTTCTCGATACGACGACGATCAATCCGGCTCTTCAGAAAATGCGGGACCGTTCGGGTCACATCGAGAAAATCGAGTTTGTTCAGGGCACAACCCTCCTGACGGCCAATGTCGGACTGACGTCATCGTCTTTCAACCTCAAGACATTTTATCTCTACACGCCGGACCGTCTGGTGCTGGATCTCTACTGGACCGCCGCACCGGTGCCGTCCGTGTCGGCTGCGGCGCCTGGTCCCGAAAGAGCGCCCGAGGCCGCTTCCGCCCCGCCCGCTCCGGAAAAGGTCCCGCCGGCCCCCGCAGATCCGCAGAGCGTGAAACCGCCGGAGGCAGCCGCACCCGCGAAAGAGGCTGAAACTTCCGTTCCAGGGACATCCACGGATTCCGGCCAGTTGCAATCCTATCTTTCCACGGCCTTGATCGGACTTTCCATTGCTGCCGTCCTGATCGCACTGCTGGCCACCTTTGCCTTCATGAAGAAAAGACGCCGTGATGTTTCGCCGAAAAACCGGGCGGCAGTCGAGCGCACCGGGCGGAGTATGGATGAACAACCGGAGGCGGAGAGCATCCGTGCATTGGACTCGAAAATTCGGGATGAGCTGAACAAATATGGAAAATGAGCCCCAGATCAGCTGGAATGTCGGCTTGGCGGATGAGGAAAGGAAGGATCTTGAACATCTGATTGATGCGTTCAAGGAGGACCGATCCTCCCCTTCGTCCCAAGCGACGCCGGAAGATCTGCAGAAGCAGATTGTGGCCATGAAGGAAAAGATGATCCGCATGTCGGCGATGCTGTTGGATCTGGATAAAAGAATGCGCTCGCTGTATGAAGTGTTCCGTCTTTTCCACAGAAAAACAGAAGTGATGAACCAGCGGATCAGCGATGTCGTCCAAGTGGTGAAAATCGGAAAGAAGCGATAAAAGGGGTCCGACGATTGGAAGAGGCGTTTGAAAATCAGCATTACGGGGAGCGCGTCATGGAAGGCTCCCTGACCCTTGATTCCGTGGAAGCGTTCGAGGCCCTCCTGGGAAAGGTTCCCGATGACCGCTTTCTCGTCAGAGCGTACGCTGATTTTCTCGCGGGAAAGGAATCCTTTGCGCAGGCCGCTCAATATTACCGGAAGGCAGCGGAACTTTTCGGGGCGGCGGGGATGGTCCTGTATGCCGTTTCCGCCAAGGTCATGGAATGGAAATTGGCCAAGTCTTCCCGCCGGGAATGCCGCCATCTGTATGCTGCCATCCGGGAGATCCGCTCTGAAAAACCGCTGAATGACTTTTTCTGCCACATGACCTATTCCGAACTGGCCGCCGTCCTGTCCCGGTTGGATTTCATCCGCTTGCCGGCTGGCGCCGCGATTAAAAATGCGGGAGATCCGGAGGACTATCTCTACTTTATCGTCTCGGGTATGGTAGCCGAGACCCTATCCCAGCAAGCGGGCGAGGAGACGCCAATCCGCCGGGAATATGCCTCGCAAAGCGCGGAGGCCAACTACTTCGGCGATATTTATCCCTTTGATGATCAGCAGGTGTCCGCATCCCGGTTTGAGGCGGTTGGCGCCTGTGAACTGCTGAAGGTTTCAAGAGCGCAGCTGATGGACCTTTGCGAAGAGTATCCGAACGTCAAAATTCTGCTGATCAGACTGACCAAAGCCCAACGCTTGTACGCGCAGAAGGAAGGGGCTCGGAAATTTCGTAAGTCTGCCCGTTTTCATCTCCAGACGCAGGTCGATATGAAGATTTTCGGCAGCGATCCGAACCGGGGTCCGCTCGTTCTGAAAGGATCCGTCCAGGACATTTCGCTGGGCGGGGCGTGCATCAGCCTGGGGGAAAAATATCTGACCGGACCTCCCACAGAGATTATCGGCAAGAGTGTCAAGGTGATGATCAGCGTCCCCAGGGTGGAGGTAGGCCTGCATCTTTTAGGCACCATCGCCTGGTGCCGGGAAGTTGTGCGTGAGGGGAAAACGATTGTGATTGCCGGCATTCAGTTCAGGGACATGACGAACGCCGACCTCGCTTTTCTGAAGAAGCACTGCTATGTCGGCGAAGAGGCCCAGGATTTTATTTCCTACCTTTGGGAGTCCCAGCCCAGGAGTTGAAGCAGGCATCGCGCGGGTGACGCATAAGGCTTGAACGCACGGGAGTGATTGGTGACATCTCATCCAAAGATCGTGGCTATCGGCGGCGGAAAGGGCGGTGTCGGAAAGAGCACCGTCAGCATTCTCCTCGCCTTCTGGTTTGCCCGAATGGGCAAGAAAACCATCCTCGTGGATGCCGATTTGGGCGGGGCGAATCTCCATACCTTCATGGGTATCAAAAATCCGCCGAGGACGCTCAATGATTTTGTAACAAGGCGATATGATTCCCTGGAAGAGATCTGCCTGGATACAGAGCTGGAGAACCTTCGTCTCATCGGCGGCGCCAGCGATATTCTTTCCCTCGCCAACATCCATGTTTCGCAGAAGGCAAAGCTCATCCAAAACCTTTCCCGGCTGGACGCCGATTATGTCATTATCGACTTGGGCGCCGGGACATCCTACAATGTGCTGGACTTCTTTCTGGCTGCCGACAAGAAAATCGTTGTCCTGATTCCGCAGCCGATTTCCATCCAGAATGCCTATGCCTTCATCCGCAACACCATGTACCGGCGACTGAGCCAGTTGGTCAACCAGAAGTCATCGCTCCAGAGCCTCATCAAAACGGCCATGGATACGAACAATGAGCTCAAGGTGCGCACGGTCAGCGAACTTCTGCAGATCGTTGAGGAGCTGAACGGCAAAGAGGCCATGAGCGCGCTGCAGGGAGAAATCCGGAGAATCCAGCCCTTCGTGATTACGAACATGGTGCGAACGAACCGGGACAAAGGGGCGGGGCGGGTAATCCAGATGGTGGCCGACAAGTACCTCATGATTCGCTCGGTGGATCTGGGCAGCATCGTCTACGAACAGAAGCTTTACACCACGGTGACGGAAATGCTTCCCCTGACCAGTCTCATCCAGTCGAGCGAGGCTTTTGCCTCCGTATACGGCATGGCCGTGACACTGCTGCGTGATGATTAGTCCACGCATCCGGCTTTGCCGGAT
>MTKZ01005609.1_pt1 | contig 27313 bp, 30 predicted proteins | sample 1042781 | NCBI WGS metagenome assembly MTKZ01 (sample SAMN06212207, study PRJNA360539) | anaerobic digester metagenome | biome: Wastewater treatment plant; material: sludge; isolation source: anaerobic digester fed with sludge from wastewater treatment plant | place: Denmark: WWTP Viborg ... | reverse complement strand
ACCGGACGCGCTCCGGAAACAGCCGCTCCACTTCGCGGCGGAGGATCTCCCGGTAGCCGACGGTCGTCGTGCTCCCCTCCTCCCAGGTGGGATTGACGACCCGCCCCCAGAAGAGACCAGGCGTTCGAATCCCCAGATCATGAAGGCCGCTGATCTCCAGCTCCCTCAGCAGCCGCTCCGGGCGCGCGAAGGCCGGCGCCTCCAGGCTCAGCGTGCCTGAGTAGTCGAAGATGATCAGCCTGTCGAAAGCGCGCCTCATATTCTTCCGGAACGGCAGAAGCGCCAGCCGGTCCTCTTCACGGACGGGAGCGCGCGGCCAAAGCCGATTCGATGATCCCGCTCAGCTCCTGCGCGGCCCGGAAGGGGTCCGGCGCGGCACAGACGGCCGAGACCACGGCAACGCCGTCGGCGCCGGCCAGAACGGCATCCGCCGCGTTGTCGCGGTTCAGGCCGCCGATCCCGACCAGCGGATGGCGCAGCCGCGCACGGATCTTCGTAAGACCGTTCAGCCCCCAGCTCCCCTTCGTGTCCGTCTTGGTGGGTGTCAAGAAAACGGGGCTGACGCCGAGATAATCGACGTCCAGATTCCGGGCCTTCTCCACATCGTCCCAGGTTTCCACGGACAGGCCGATGATGGCTCCCGGCCCCATCAGCCTTCTCGCCATGGCATAGGGCATGTCATCCTGGCCGACGTGGACGCCGTCGGCGCCGCCGGCCAGGGCCACATCGACGCGGTCGTTGATGATGAGCGGCACCCGGAACGGCGCAAGCAGGGCCTTGATGCGCACGGCCTCCTCGATGAACGCTCGGGTGGAAATGTCTTTCTCCCGAAGCTGGACGCAGGCCGCGCCGCCCCGGACAGCCTGCAAAACGACATCCTCCAGCGGCCTTCCGCCGCAGAGACCCCGGTCGGTGACGAGATACAGGCCCCTCATGACCACCCCTCCGCCTTCAGCCGTTGGACAATGTCCGCTTCCGTCAGCCGGCACAGGGCGTCGAGGAAGGCGACATGCAGGCTGCCGGGTCCCGCGGCCTGCGCCGCGGCGATCTCCCCGGCGATCCCCATGACCGCCATGGCCTGCGCCGCGGCGAGGGCCGGGGTATTCTGCACGGCGGCGAAGGCCCCGCAGAGGGCCGACGCGGTGCAGCCCAGCCCGGTCACGCGGGGCATCATCGAGTGACCGTTCCGGATCCGCGCCTCGTCCTGCCCGGAGACGATGTAGTCCGTCTCGCCGCTGACGCAGACGACGCTCCCGCTCCGTTCGCTGAGCGCGCGGGCGGCCGCCAGGGCGTCACTGGAGGCGGCCGTGCTGTCCACCCCCTTCGTCCCGCCGCTCCGGTCCAGGAGGGCCATGATCTCCGAGGCATTTCCCCGAATGATCGCCGGAGTCGACTCCTCGATGAGCCCGCGGGCCGTCTCCGTCCGGTAGCGCGTCGCCCCGGCCCCGACGGGATCAAGGACGACGGGGATGCCTCGCTTCCTTGCCCGGGCGGCCGCCTTGCGCATGGCCTTGACCCATTTCTTGCTCAGCGTGCCGATGTTGACCACCAGGGCGGAGGCGATCCCGACCATGTCCTCCACTTCTTCCTCCGCGTGGGCCATGACGGGGGAGGCCCCGATGGCCAGGAGGGCGTTGGCGGTGCTGTTCATGACCACGTAATTGGTGATGTTGTGGATGACCGGCGATTCCCGGCGGATCCGTTCCACGGACGACCAGATGCCGGCAGCGGTGACTTCCATAATGGCGAACTCCTTTCCCGCTTGACAGAGCGAAAGCGCGTTTCTATAGTTTTCAAAAACAGAGGGGATGACACCATGACGAAACAGGCCATTGAAACCGCGAAGGCCCCGAGTGCCATCGGAACCTATTCGCAGGCCGTGCGCGCCGGGAGCACCGTTTACCTGTCCGGGCAGATCGGCCTGGAACCGGAAAGCATGCAAATGGCGGAAGGCATCGAGGCCCAGACCCGCCGGGTCTTCGATAACCTGCGGGCCGTGGCGGAGGCCGCCGGCGGAAGCCTCGACGGCATGGTCAAGCTGACCGTCTACCTCACCGATCTCGCCCATTTCCCCAGGATCAACGAGATCATGGCGGAGTACTTCCGCAAACCCTACCCGGCCCGGGCCGCGGTCGGCGTGGCCGCCCTTCCCCGCGGCGCCATGGTCGAAATCGAAGGGGTGATGGCCCTACCCTGAGGCCATCATCCGGNNCGCCAGAGGTCGCCGGCTTCCGTCATCCGGCCGGAGGCCTCGCGGAGCACCGGATTCGCCAGCAGGTCGGCGGCCTCCTGCAGGAACGCGGCGTACATGAACCGGAACCCGCCGCCGCCGGTGCCGATCTCCTCCTGCATGCGGACGATGTGCCCCAGGATCAGCCGGACGATCCGGGGGTCCTCCCGCCCCATCTTTTCGATCCGGTCGGCCATGAGCAGAATCCCCCGAAGCCCGAAGGGGACCGGCGCGTGAAGCATCATGTTTGCCGTTTTTCGAATGGACTTCCGGACCGCCGCCGGGAGGTCGATCCCGCCGGGGATGAAGGCCGGGTAATAGAGGAAGCCCTTCGGCGCCAGCGTCCCCCGGGCGAAGCGGGCGTTCTGCAGGTCCTCCGGCCGGATCTTCACGAGATGGTCGGCCACCGGGTCGCTGACGACAAATTCATCCCCCTCCTTCGCGCAGACGATGAGGTTGTGAGCGTTGAACTGGAAGCGCATCTCCGGCGGGAAATAGGGGAGCCAGTAAACGGAAGTCTGCAGGCCGACCGCCTGCCCGTCCGCGACGAACCGTTCCAGGTCGAAGAGCGCCTGCCCCCGGTCGCGATACTTCTTCGTCCGGAAGCGCACGCCCAGCCGGCGCTGAATCCCGCCGATGATCGATCTGGGCGGCATCCGGTAGGACAGCAGCGGCATCCCGTTGATCTTGATGAAAGGGAGATAGGCAAAGGTCAGCCCCCCCGCAACGCCGAAGACCATTGGCTCCGACAGCTCCAGCCCGTGGTGGCCAAGCAGGGAGGTCACGACGCCGCTCTCGCAGTGCGCGAAATGCCTGTGCTCGAAACTGCGCCCGTCCTTCAAGTCTCCTCCTCCCCGAAGCGCTTCAGCGCGCGGATCGGGATCCGGAAAAGGTCCGCATACCGCTGCAGCATCCCGTCGCTCAGCTTTCGAAAGACCTCCGGCTTGAGATGGCGCCTCACCTGCCACCGGAAGAGGCCCATGGCCTGGGCCAGGGTGATCGGGTCCATGCAGCGCCGGTGCATGAAGTACGCGATGGGAGACACCTTGCTTTCCAGCGCCTGCGCCCGGGCCGCCTCCGCCTTGCGGCGGTAGTCTTCCAGGGCGTCCAGCAGGACGATCTCCTCCACCTCCCAGCCGGAGGTGGCGCAGGTCCGGTAGCGCCCCTGCTCGTCCAGGGCGTAGAGCGCCTTCTTGAATCCGCCCAGGGTCTTGATGTTGTCCTGGGGCGTCTCGTGGATCTTCATGTCCGTCCCTTTCGCGCCGCGATCAGGTTCATCACGTTCCGCTTGTGGTTGTAAAAAATCAGGGTCGCCGCCGCGACGGCGCCGGCAACCGCAGTGTTGCTCTGATTGTAGACGGTTATGATGCCGATGGCAAGCGCAAGAATCATGAAGAAGGATGCGACGAAGGGGATCCGGACGATGCCGTAGACGGCGACCCAGAGCAGGGCGGCCAGCCCCGTTGCAAGCGGCGCGATGACCAGGGCGAAGCCCATGAAGCCGGCGACGCCCTTCCCTCCCCGGAAGCCGTGGAAGCAGGGGAACCGGTTCCCGGCGACGAGTCCGAGGCCGATCCAGGGGACGCCTTCGGGCAGCAGCAGGTGCGCGGCCAGGGCTGCGAGCGCCGCCCCCCGCCCCAGATCGAGCAGGAGGACCAGAGCCGCCCAGAGCGGGCCGGCCTGGCGGTAGACGTTGGTTGTCCCGGCGTTGCCGCTGTAGCTGTCCCGCGGGTCCCCCTTCCCGATCGCGCGGAGGAGAAGGATGGCGAAGTTGACGGACGCCGCGACGTAGCTCAGCAGAAACAGGACCGCGAAAGACGCCATGGCTCATCCCTCCCGGCGCTTCGGTCCGCAGGGCGGAACGCCCCGGGCCGTTTTCGTCATCGACCGGGCTTCCCGCTTGTCAGCCATGCTCACCCCGCCAGCCCGCCATCATCGCACGGACCTCGTCCATCAGGGCGGGAACGGATAAGCGGCCGTTCCCGTAGTCCGGCTCGACGCTGCCGATCAGCGCCACCTCGACGGCGTTGGGAACGCAGGTGCTGAAGAGAAAACGGTCCGGCGGGAAGAGCTGGTCCGTGTTGCGGATGCCCACCACTCGAATCGGCGCCCGGCAGCGCCTGGCAATGGTGAACACCCCCTTGCTGAAGGGGCCGATCCGGCCGTCGCGGCTTCGATGGGCCTCGGGAAAGACGAAGAGGTTCCCGCCCGACGCGAGGTAATCCATCATCCGCTCGACCCGGTCGATCATGATCGGCGTGAAATCGCCGCTCGCCGTGGAGGGCAGGTACCCGGATGTTTTCAGGATCCAGCCGAAGACGGGATAGCGGAAGAAATCGCTCTTCACGATCGTCTTCTGCCGGGCGAAGAGGGAGACGAAGAGAATGGGATCCAGGTAGGAGAGGTGGTTGCACACGACGACGGCGCCGCGGATGGCGGAGACTTCCGGCGAAACGCGCCATTTCAGCCCGGGCGTGACACGCCGCAGCAGGAAAAAGAAGCTCCGGTGAAAAAGGCAGTTGAGAAGCTGAAAGGCCTCCTCGCGGTTCCGCGAAAAGAGATAGGCGTACAGGTAAAAGGGGGGAAATGCCGCGAGCCAGCCGAAAATGTAGTAGGCCCAAAGCAGGAGCGTCACGGCCAGGTCGACGGCGGGCTTGACGGGTTTCAGCAAAGCGCCCATCGCGGACCTACTCGAACTTCCGGATGATCAGACCGGTGTTCACGCCGCCGAAGGCGAAATTCTGGATCGCCGCGATCCGGACCGCCCGCTCCTCGGGCTTCCGGACGTGGCGGATCATGCCGCACCGCTCGTCCACCTCGTCCAGGTTCAGCGTGGGGGCGACGAACCCCTCCGCCATCATGTACAGGACGAGGATCGTCTCGATCACGCCGCAGGACGCCATGGTGTGCCCCATGTAGCTTTTCAGGGCCGTGACGCGGGGCCGGTCGCCGTAGACCCCGTGAATGGCCTGGGCCTCGATGACGTCGCCCATCTTGGTGGCCGTGGCGTGGGCGCTGACCAGGTCGACGGCGTCCGCCGGGATCGCGGCGTCCTGAAGCGACAGCCGAATGGTCTGCGTGATCCCGCCCAGGTTGGGCAGGATCAGGTCGCCGCCGTTGTTGTTGCAGGCGAAGCCGGCCACCTCGGCGAGAATGGGCGCGCCCCGCCGCCGGGCAAACTCGTACTCCTCCAGCAGGACCGCGCCGGCGCCCTCCCCGACGACCAGCCCGTCTCGGCTGACGTCGAAGGGGCGCGGCGTCAGGCGTGGCGTGTCGTTGAAGCCCGTCGAACAGGCCAGCAGGTTGTCGAAGACGGCCACCGTCGTCGTATCGTACTCGTCCGCCCCGCCGCACAGCATGGCATCCTGCATCCCGTACTTGACTGCCTCGTAGCCGTAGCCGATGGACTGGCTGCTCGTCGTGCAGGCGGTGGATGAGGAGATCACCCGCCCGGTGATGCCGAACATCCGTGTAATGTTGACGGCCGTCGTGTGCACCATGGACTTGAGATAGTCCACGGCCCCGATGGCGGCGTACTCCGAGCGGTCCCCCCCGAAAAACGTCCGGTAGATGCCCCGCTGCACCGTCGGGCTGCCGTGGACCGAGCCGAAGGCGACGCCCAGCCGCCCCGAGGCCATGAAGGCGCCGTCGAGCCCGGCCGTCTCGAAGACCTCCTTCGCCACCTGGCAGGCGTAATAGGCGACCGGGCCCATGGTCTTGCGGTAGAGGCGCTTGAAATCATAGGCCACGGGGTAATCGACCGTTCCGAAGACCCGGGAATGGATGTAGCGGGACAGGAGGTCGTCCTCCCGGAGCGGCTTCACGCCCGAAACGCCCTGGAGAAGGCTCCGCACGATGTCCGCCCGGCCGTGGCCGATGGGCGTGATCGCGGAGCAGGCGGTGATGACGACGCGCCTCGGCATGTCACCCTTCCGCAAGGACGTTTCTGCTTTTCGCCAGCGCCTCCACGTAGCCGCAGATCTGGCGTATGGTCCGAATGTCCATGGCCTGCTTCTTCTCCCCCTGCGTCAGCTCCGAACCCAGATAGGACTCGATGGCCACCAGCAGCTCGATGGCGTCGATGCTGTCGAAATTGTGCCGCTCCCTCAGGTCGTCGTCCGGATCGGGCCGCTCGATCTCGAATTCCTCCTGAAAGATCCGGAGAATCTCACGGGCGATATCCGCTCTCGTCATGCCCCGGCCACCGCCGCTCGTCTTCTTCCGCCCATGCATCCTCCTCGCGCTTTCCGCGTTTCCCGGGGTTCTACCCTTCGGCGCTCCGCAATGTCAAGCGTCAATCTCCGGCCAAGCCCTTCTTCATCCGCCCCGCTTCGGCTGGAACTGCCGCTTCGCGGCCAGGAACGTGGGCAAGTGCGCCAGGAGCCGCCAGAAGCTCCAGCGGTGCTCCCAGAAGCGGCGGGCCATCTTCCTTCGCCACCGGCGGTCGGTGTAGAAGCGCCGGACGTGCCGGTTGTACAGCTCGTCAAGCCGTTCCTTCGAGGCGATCCCCTTCGGGACGAAGACGAAGTTGAGGCAGTTCATAAACCGCCAGTCGTTGTCGAACGCGCCTTCACGGCGGATGTCCGGCCACAGGGGCGCGCCCGGGAAGGGGGTGAACTTGGCCATGTTCATGTCATCCAGACCGAGGGACAGGATGAAGTCGCTGGTGAGCTGAACGGACGCCTCCGTCTCGCCCGGGAGCCCCATCATGAAAAGGCCCTTGGCCCGAAGCCCCGCCGCCTGGATCCGGGCCACCGTCTCCCTTACCGCCGTGAGGTCCACGCCCGACTTGTGGCGCTCCAGCATGGCCGGATCGGCCGATTCGATGCCCAGGGACACCATCAGGCACCCGGCCTGCCGAAGCCGGCGCAGCAGGTCGTCGTCGGTGTGCCCCACCCGCACGGCGCAGTTGAACTGCAACCCCAGCGGCTTTTCCGTGAGCAGCCCGCAGAGCTTCTCGATGCGGCCCCGGTGCGCCGTGAACAGGTCGTCGTAGATGTTGATGTGGCGAACGCCGAACCGCTCCCGCACGTGCTTCATGTGCCCGTAGACGTACTCTGCGGAGTGGTACCGGTAGCTCCGGCGGAAGACGGAGCGGTCGCAGTAGGAGCACTGGTAGGGGCATCCCCGGCTCGTGACCATCGTGGCGCCCGGCCGGTGAATGGAGCTGAACAGGGGCAGCTCGTAGCCGTCAGGGAAACCCCGTAGACCCTCGTAGTCCGGAAAGGGGAGCTCGTCGAGATCGGCGATCGGTGCGCGGTCCCGGTTCATGGCGATCTGCCCGCCGTCACGCCGGATCAGGCCGTCGATCGCCGCGGGATCCCCTCCGTCCGCCAGTTCGGCAAGCGTGATCTCCCCTTCCCCCGGGCAGATGAAGTCGATGTCCTCGAAATCCTCCATCAGCGCGGCGCCCAGGGCGGAGACATGCACGCCGCCGAAGACGGTCTGCACGCCGGGACGGGCCCGCTTGATGGCCGCGGCGAGGTCGTAGCCATCGAGGAAGCTCGATGTCGTGGCTGAGAAGCCGACCAGGTCGGGGTCATGGCCCAGAACGAGCCCGGCATTGGCCTTGACTCCGGCGACGGCATGGGGGCCCATGCAGTCATGGACGAAGACCCGGTGCCCCCGGGCCTTCAGGTAGGCGGACAGGGACAGCAGGCCGAGGGGCGCCATTCGGTTGGCCGTCGTCGTGAAGTCCTTTTTCCCGGGGACCCAGTTCGATCCGGCGGGGTGCACGAGCACGATGCGCATGGGTCATGATCCTTGTCTTGAAACGGCCGCGGCGGTGCAAGGAGCGGATTGGCCGCGGGCCGGATGCCGCCGCGACGGGCCGGCCCTCTCAGTCCCCCGAATGAGGGGCGCGCACCCAGGCGGGAGGCTTCAGCCGCCCGGCCGTCACGTCCTTCATGGCCGCGCCGAGGAGCGCCTCGCGGGGGGCGCCGTCGGGGCCGTAGATCCACAGGTCGAAGATCAGCGCCCGTTCGCGCGCCCCGGCGGGAAGGATTCTGGTGAAGCAGGTCTCCCCCGCCGCGACGGGTCGAAAGATGAACCGCTCCGCAAAACCGACCGGAAAGGCGACGACGCCCGCGTAGCGCTGCCCCCAGGCACAGGCGCAATGGATGGCCGCGTCCATGGGAAAGGGCGAGCCGAGCACGCCCGCCGCCCCGGCGACGGACCCCCCGGATACCTGAGCAACGGCGCCCGCCTCCGAGAGGACCAGGGTCCCGTCCAGGACATTGCGGTAGGCGGGCCCGAAGGGGATTAGTTCACGGTACAGCCGCCCGGGGGAAACGCGAAAGCCTTCCCCCGCGAGCCGCGACGCCTGTTCGAGCCGCAGGACCGGGATGCCGGGGGCCTCCCCCCGGAAGCGGACGGCCGCATGCTCCTTCGCGCGGCGAATGCGGCCGCTGCGTGAGACGCTCTCCGTCAGCAGGCGGCAGACCCGGTCCCCGTTTTCGCGGCGCTCGATCTCGCAGACGGCCTCGATCCGGCCCTCCCCGGGGTCAATCGGAAGAAACCGGGGAAAAGACGCCTCCGCCATCGCGCGGACCGGGCGCTCCGGCGCATCTTCACGCGCGGCGCGGGCCAGGGCGTTCAGGGCCTCCGCCGCCGGCAAAACGGCCTGCCCCTCGATCCGGTGATCCAGAAGGTAGGGCGCGACGCCGATGCGCAGCGGCAGCCGGACCCGCCCCTTCACGACGGGAACGTCTTCCATAGATGCACGGTTTTCGGGTCGACGGCAACGGGCTTACCCGCCGCGTTGAGGGCGCAGTGCCTCGTGAAACCGAGGCAGATCAGCAGGCCGCTTTCGGCATGGGTGATCGCGTAGTCGAACCGAAGGCGGACCCGCTCCAGTTCGGCCGGCCGCGTGTGCACCCAGATGGGGTCGTCGTAGTAGAGCGGACTGGAGAAGCGGACGCCGAGGTCGATGATGGGATAGACGTAGCCGCTTTCCTCGATCTCCCGGTAGGGGTAGGCGGCATCCCGCATCAGCGATGCCCGCCCGAACTCGAAGTAGCGGAAGTAGCTGGCATGATAGACCACGGAGGACCGGTCCGTGTCGGCATAGAGGATCCGGTTTCCGCAGCGGTGCCAGACGTGGCCGGTGGTCCGGTCCCTCACGTACCTTTCATTGTTGCCGTAGGGCTCCGGTTTGAACGGTTTGGGCTGCAAGGCTATACCCCCCTGAAGATGATGCAGCAGTTCGTGCCGCCGAATCCGAAGGCGTTCGCCAGGGCGATTTCGTGGCGCTGCCGGCGGGCCGCGTTTGGCACCACGTCCACGTCGCCCAGGTGCGGGTCTGGAATGTGGTTGATCGTCGGCAGGATCACCCCCTGCTGCATCCCCTCGATGGTCAGGGCGTCTTCGATCGCCGCGGCGGCGCCGATGGTGTGCCCGATCTGCGACTTGTTCGACGAAACGGGAATGTCCGCCAGCCGCTTTCCGAAAACCGTGCGCAGGCAGGCGATCTCCGTCGCGTCGCCCCGCGGGGTGGAGGTCCCGTGGGCGTTGACGTACTGGATGTCGTCGCGCGACAGCCCGGCGTCCTCAATGGCGTCGCGGATCGCGCGGACGATGGTTTCCCTGTTGGGATTGGTGAAATGGTAGGCGTCCGACGTCCAGCCGACGCCCAGCACTTCCGCCCGGGGCTTCAGTCCGCGGGGGGCGAGCATCTCCTCGGCGGCCAGCACCAGGACGCCGGCGCCCTCCGCCAGGACGAATCCCTTCCGGTCCGCGCTGAACGGGCGGGACGCCTGGGCCGGGTCGGCATGGGCCCGGTCCCCGGGCCTGACCTTCAGGGTTGCGTTCATGTTGGCGAACCCGTGGATCAGTTCCGGGATGATGCACGTATCGACGCCGCCGGCGAGAACGAAATCGCAGTCCCCGTCGCGGATCATCCGGGCGCCGATCCCCACAGCGTGGTTCCCCGAAGCGCAGGCCCCCTGTGGCGAGAAGATGGGTCCGGTGAAGCGGAACAGGATGCCGGCCTTCCCGGAGGGCAGATTGGCGCACAGGTTGGGAAGGAGATAGGGGCTGACCCGCAGCGGCCCCCGGTTCCGGAGGTTCTCCGCGGCAATGCGGAAAGCGTCCGTCCCGTTCAGGGCGGAGCCAATCAGGCAGGCCGTGCGGGGCCCCGCCTCGCGGTCGATCTGAAGTCCGGCATGCTCCAGGGCCTCCTGGACGACCGCCATCGTGAGCAGGACGAAGGCGGCATTCCAGTTGTAGATCTCCCGAGCATCCGCGAAGTCGAGGCTGCGGGGGTCCCAGTCCGGGATCTCCCCCACGACGTTGCAGAGGGAATCGACCTCGCAGCGGGTCACCTTGCGGAATCCCGCCTCGCCCCGCACCGCCCGCTCCCAGGTCTTTCCGAAGGTCCGGCCGAGCGGCGTGGCTGCGCCGTATCCGACCACGAACACGCGTCTGTTTCTGGGCGCCCTCATCTTCCGCTCATGAGATTCATTGCACCTTCCTGAACACGATGCAGGCATTGCACCCGCCGAAGCCGAAGGCGTTTTTCAGCAGGAACTCCTGGTCAAGCGTTCGGGCGCCCTCGGGTACGCAGTCCATCTCGATCTCCGGATCCGGCGCGTAATTGATGGTGGGCAGGGCCACATCCCGGCACATCCCTTCCAGCGCCAGCACGATCTCGACGGCGCTCGAAGCCCCCATGGCGTGGCCGATCTGCGATTTGTTGGCCGACACCGGCGGGACCGGCCGGCCGGAAAAGATCTCCTTCAGGGCATCTGCCTCGACGCGGTCGCCGATCCGGGTCGAGGTGCCGTGGGCATTGATGGCGTCCACGTCCTCCGGTTGAATGCCCGCGCGGTCGATGCTCTCCTGCATGCAGCGCCGGACCGTCTCCGGGTTGGGGGCGACGAAATGATGGGCGTCCGCCGTCATGCTCCAGCCGGCCATCTTCACCCGATAGGCCAGGCCGTGCGCCTTCGCGAAGGCCGCGGTCGCGATCACGATGCAGGCGGCCCCTTCGGAGACCACGAAGCCCCTCCGCCCGATCGAAAAGGGGCAGCTCGCCTTCTCCGGTGGGGTCTCCGGCTGTCCCTCGCGCGGGCGGTAGGCCCCGTTCATCGTGGCAAAGCCGGCGACGATGGGCTCCACCAGCGGAAAATCGACGGCCCCGCAGATCGCGACGTCGGCCATCCCCTGCGCGAGAAACAGGGCGCCGGCGATCAGGGAGGAGCTGCCGGTGGCGCAGGCGGTGACGGGCGAAACGATGGGGCCCGTCGCCCCAGTCAGCATGGAGACCTTGCCCGCCGCCATGTTGATGCAGGAATTCGGGTTGGTGAACGGGTGGGGGAGCTTCCCGGCGGCGGCGAGCAGCCGGTCGGCGGCGATCACGGCGTCCAGGCCGCCGATGGCGGAGCCGAAGGTGACGGCGACCCGCGGCGCGATCGCCGGCGTGATCTCCAGGCCGCTTGCCCGCAGGGCGCGGTGAACCACCAGCAGGGCGTGCCGGAAGACCGGCGAGGGCCACTGGGCGAGCGCCCGATCCGACAGAAAGGGGTAGGGACGCGCGTCGAACGCCTCCACCTGCCCGGCAATCCGCACGGGGAATCCCTCGCGCAGCGGGAACCGGGTCAGTTTGCCGATTCCGCTTTCTCCCTCGGCCGCCCGCTGCCACTGGCGGGCCATGTCCGTCCCCAGCGGCGACACGGCATCATAACCCAGAATGACCGGTTTGCTCGAATCCATGCCTACCAGGGGATAAAGCGGTACAGTTTGGCGAACATCTCGTACACTTCGATCCAGTTCCGAAGGTCTTGAGCGCTGCGCAGATGGGCCCGCTTGTTCACCATCACCCAGCTCATGTGCGCGGCGCCGTCCTTGCAGATCGAGCAGTCCCGCGTTGCCGATGTGCAGCAGCGGTGCATGGTTTGAAGGTCCGCGGCCCACCGGATGAACCGGATCAGCCGTTTCGGCTGCGGCTTGCGGTGATCCATCGGCTCCGTCACCGAGGGGCACTCGTCCCAGCCGAAGGGGCGGTCCAGCATCCGGCCGGTGGTGATGATCTCGTGGTAATAACGGCTGGAAATGACCGTGTCCGGATACCGGTCCAGCATGCCGTCCATTTCGGCGCGGATGTCCTTCAAGAGCCCCGGCGTCCAGGAAAAGCCCTCCACGCCCTCGTCATTGGACAGAAGCTGGAGGTGGACCTTCAGCCCCGCATCGGCGATCCGGCGGATGATGGCCTCGGTCCGGCCGACCTGCCGGGGCGTGATGGTGTAGAGGTAGTACGTGCAGGGGTCCCCGGCGTAGTTCCGGCTGGAGACGGCGAAGGTGTTCCGGCCGCGGAGAACCTTCTCGTCCTCCTCGTCGCCCCAGAGGGAGATGCCCACCATCATGTCGGGGAAGCGGTCCCGCGGGATCTTGATCAGCCCGTTGGTCGCGCAGTACGACGGCAGCCGGTCGTAAAAGGCCGCCACCCGGTCCAGGTGCAGGGTCGGCTCCCCGCCGATGAGGATGGCCAGGTTCACGCCCCGCGCCTTTTCGGCGTCCACGAAGGCCTCCCATTTATGAATGTCCTGCTCCTCGGGCGCGGCCTGGTGCTCGCCGGAGGAGAAGAAGAAGCATCCCCTGCACCGCAGGTTGCACTGGTTGGTCACGTCGTAAATGGAGCTGCGGATGTTGAGGCGGGAGATCCTTTTGTACCGCTCGTACCATTCCCCGTCGAGCAACGAACTCACCGTATTCATGACTGCATTCCTGCGTTCCTGTAAGTTATTGTGAGCCGGACGGCCGATTCGATCCATCCCGGCCGGCGCTTCCCCCGGCCAGTCCCTCCGGGTCGATCACCCGTCCGCAGAGATTCCGCCCCTTCTCGTACCCCGTCACCCAGACGGCCAGATAGGTGTCCACGTAGTCCAGCCAGGACCGGAAGGTCCCGGGATCCGCGGCATGGCGATAGAGCCGCGCCGTCACGATGGCGCTCCCGGCGGCATAGTGCCGGCAATCCGCGCAGTCCGTGTCGGGAACGCAGCAGGCCGCGCTTCGGTCCCAGGAGAGGTCGGCGCGGTACTGCCGGAAGGAGCGTCCCAGCCCGATGTCCGTCGAAGGGTTCATGCGGGGATAGGAGCACCGGTACAGGTCGTGCAATCCGAGGCGGTGCGTGTGGGCGGCGACATTGCCGGGCGAAAACAGGACATGGTCGGGGAAGGCGGCCGTCATTTCCATCATGACGGCCCGCGTCCGCGCCAGCGAATCTCCGTCATGCCGCAGAGGCCCGTCGTAGCCGACCGGGGCGGAGAACACGTTGAAGGTGGTCCGGCAGTCCCGGCCCGCAAGCGTTTCCACGACCCCACGCGCCTCTTCGATGTTGCTTTTCGTGAAGGTATAGACAAAGACCGCCCGGGGGTCCGATCGGTAGTTCTCAATCTGGCGGAGCAGCAGGTCCCTCGCCCTGCGGACGCGGAGGCTGGTCTCATCGCTGCCCCAGACGGAGATGTGGATTTTGTAACCCACGGAATCGGGAATGCGCCGGAAGCCGTTCGTGGCGATGCAGCCCAGCGGCATCTCCTCGAAACAGACCGCCAGGAGGTCGGGGACCAGGGACGGTTCGGCGCCGGCCAGCACCACATAGGTGATGCCGCGCCCCTTCTCGTCCCGCATCAACCGGCGCCACAGCTCCGGATCGCCGTTCTCCCGGGCGAACTGCTTCTCCCCTTCGTAGTAGTAGCAGCCTTCGCACCGGATGTTGCACCGGTTGGTCATGTCGTAGGTGGATTCGCGCAGGAAGAAGTAGCGCCGGACCTTCTCCCAGCGCTCGCGGATTTCCGCGTCGGCGAGGAGGTCGGAAAACTTCCATTTTCCCCCTCCCGCGCGCTCCGGCGCGGTCTTCGCCTTCGGGACATTCATCGGGCGCTCATTTCCTGCCGATGATGTACTCGGCAATGAGCCGGATGTTCCGCAGCTTCGGATAGTCGTCCTCATCGATCGTGACATTGTACTCGTCCTGTAGAACCAGGGCGATCGTGGCCAGGTCCATGCTGTCGATGCCCAGCTCGTCCACCAGGTCCAGCTCCGGATCAAAGGTGTCGACGGTCACCTCCTCCAGCCTCAGCTCCGTAATGATAATCTCCGCGATGCGGCGAATCAACGCCCCTTGATCCATGGATACCGGCATCTATTTCTTACCTCCTGACCTGCTAAAGGAAATCACGCATGTGCGGCCGCAACCGGCTCCACCGAAACCAGACCGGTGCAGGCAACCTCGCCCCCGACCAGGGCCCGGAAAAGATAACCGGGCTCCCTTTCCGCATTCTCGCGGCGGATCTCGATGGACAGCCGCTCATCCGGCCGGACCGGCCTTCGAAAGCGGACCCGCCGCATGCCGGATATCCGCACCGGCCGATCCTGTCCAAGCCCGGCGCGGCCGACCATTTCGAACACCATGGACAGGATGGCGACGCCCGGCAGGACCGGCCTTCCGGGGAAATGACCGTCGAACCATGGCGAATCCGGGGCAACCCGGATCTCCGCGGCGAACCCCCGCGGGGACGCGTCGCTTTGAACAACCAGTTCATGCCAAGGCTCGATCATATTGTTTTTATTCCGTTTTTACCGAAAATAGCAAATATGGAAGTGTTTTGTATAGCATTGATCGAAGGCACAATCAAAACCTTTTTTCCGCCGTTTTTCATGACATCGGCGCCGGGAACGGAATATCCACGGCAGGCGATCCGGCCGCCTTCAGCCGGCGGCTTCCATCACCGGCCGGCCGATCAGCGCATCGAGCGAAACGACCCGAAGGTCCTTCGCCGCCAGGCTGTCCAGAACCGACTCGATCTCCCGCAGCCACCGCGCCACGTCGTTTTCCCCGCCGGGTCGGACATCGTGGAGCAAGACGATGTCGCCGGGCCGGACGCGCCGCAGGATCTTTCCGGCCAGCCCGTCGATGCGCCGGTTCCCCCGGTCGAAGGCCCGGCAGCTGAAGGTCACGCAGAACATCCCCAGGGTGCCGAGGACTTGCGGCAGTTTCGGGTTCGTCAGACCGACCGGGGGCCTGAACGCGAGCGGGCGGATGCCGAATTCTTTCAGGGCATCCTGTGCGGCGGCGATCTCCCGGAAAAGCCTGCGGTAGGAAGACAGCATCAGCAGCGGATCGTGGCTGTACGAGTGGTTGCCGACCAAATGTCCTGCGCCGAGGATTTGCCGGACCAGTTCCGGATGGCGGACCGCATTTCGCCCGGAGACGAAAAAGGTGGCCCTTACTCGGCGCTTCGCAAAGGCTGCCAGGAGCAGTGGCGTCGTCAGCGGATCCGGCCCGTCGTCAAAGGTCAGGGCGACGGCGCGGATGGCCGTTTGGCCGCGGCTGATCACGGGCAGGAAAAAGCGGGATCGCGGGGAAAGGGAGGCTGCCGCGCAGGCCAGCACGAAGCCGGCGAGGGGCGCGGCCGCCCAGGTGGTCTGGAAGGGAAACAGCGCGGCGGACGACAGAATCGCCGCATACCCCGTGAAATGGGCGGGCGATGAGGTTCCGGGACGATCTCGACCAGGCATGACTACACCGGCTGCCTTTCCGCAGGGCCCTTTTTCCCCTTGAAGGCGCGGGATGGGGGCCCCGACATCACAGGACGACTTCCTCCCGGAACCTTTCCCGGCCGATCATCTGCCGGACGGTGTGGAACGACCCCAGCACCGTCCCGAAAACTCCCGAAGCCAGGGCGTTCTGGCCGGCCAGGTAGAGCCCCGCGACGGAGGAGCGATTCAGCATGGCCGCGCCGACCAGTTGCCGGGTCGAGCGCAGCACGCCGTAGGCCGATCCGCCGGGCGTCCCGACCCAGTCCCGCAGCGTCAGGTTCGTGGACGCGTCGAGCAGCTTCGAGCCGCGGTGCGGGCCGAAGATCCTCTCCGCTTCCCGGATCAGCCCTTCCGCCTTCCGCTCCTTGGCCTCTCGGTAGTCCGCCCCGCGCCGGCCGGTTTGCGTGTGCTCCCATCGCGCCCACTCCGCTGCGGGGCTGGACGTCATTACGGACACCAGGTTCAGCCCCGGCCGGGCGGTCTTCCGCCGCTGATAAAAGAAGCCGCCGGGCTCGGCGCCCTCTTCCCCGAAAATCCGAAAGACGTTGTAGGGCAGCTCCGGGTGGGCATCGGCATCCACAGCGAAATAGGCGCTGAAAATGCCCTGCGTGTCCTCCAGCCGGGAGAGGCGCCGGCGATAGACCGGCTTCACCGCGGCGGCGGGGAGCATGCCGAGCAGCATTCGAGGATGAATGGCGCCCACAACCCGACCCGCCGGCAGCGTCCGCCCCGATTCCAGGGCAGCCCCCTGAACGGCCCCGTCACGGACGAGGATCCGTTCAACCGGGTCTCCGGCGACGATGGCGCCGCCCAGGCCGGTCACCCGGCCCGTGAAGGCGTCCGCCATGTCCGCCCCGCTGCAGGTCGGACGCCAGGAAGAGAGCAGGTAGGAGGCCAGCGCCATGTGGTGATAATAGACGGGGCATTCGTCCGGCGGAATGCCGATCCAGGAAGATACGATGCCCAGGACACGGCGGAACGCGCGGGAGCATCCGAGCCTCGTCATCAGGCCGCCCAGCGGCTCCATGTACGCCATCAGCGACTCGAAATCCCGAGGCTGCGGGAGGAGCGTCTCCAGGTCGTTCATGCGGGCTGCGATGTCCCGCAGGTTCTGAATGACGGCATCGATCCGGGACCCCTCTCCGGGAAAGGACCGGCGCAGGCTCTCCGCAAAGGGGCCGATCCCCTCGGGGAGATCGAAGGTGAAATCGTCGAAGAGGTAACGGTCGATCACGCCCGCTGACCCCATGCGCTCCAGGGGGATCCGCCCGGTGACGCCGAGATAGTCGAACATCCGCCGCAGCGGCTGCCCCTCGGCCAGCGCCCCCATGTAGTGAATGCCGACGGGGCAGTCGATCCCGTCCCGCCGGTAGCTGCGCATCAGGCCGCCGGGCAGCGGATTCCTTTCGACGACGGTCACGCGGCAGCCGAGCTTCAGGAGGATGATCGCCGCCGTCAGCCCGCCGATGCCGGAGCCGATGACCAGCACATCCTTCGAATGGTCCCGGCGCGGGATCACGGCAGGACCCCCACGGCGGTGACGAAGTCCCCCAGGCCCACCAGCAGGATGCCCTTTCCATGAAGCGGCCCTGCGGATGAACGGCCGGGCAGGATCGGAACGCTCCCCTCCGCCACGAAGCGCGCGGCGCAGCAGGCGGCAACGGCGGAAGCGGCGGCATACTCGCCGGTCCAGCGCCGGTAATCGACGACGCCCCCGGTGAAGCCCGCGAGCAAGAGAAATCCGTCGAGCTGGCGGCGGCCGATTTCCCGCTGCGCCAGCGGAATGCCGGCAAAGACGGCCCCGTACCGCGCTTCGATGGCAGCTTTCCCGCCCAGGGCTTCCACCATGGCGTGAACGGCGTGCGGGTCGCCGTGCGCGTACCGCAGGAAGGCGGGAAACAGACGCGGTCCCCGGCCGGTCCGCCCCCGGCCCAGACAGAATGCGGCGCCGCCGTCGGACGGCGCATCGCTCAGGGCCGCGGAGGGATCGAACCGTCTCGACAGCACCTGGTGATCCTCGTCCGCGGCGATCAGCAGACAGCACGCACCGGAATCGGGCGGCAGCAGGACGGCGCCCATCAGGGCCTGCTCAAAGGAATAGTCCCCTCCCGTCATGGTGACATTGGGCCCTTGAGCACCGAAGCGGATCGCCACCTGACCGGCGGCGGCATTGTGCACGGCGCCCACGAAATCTGTCGGACTGGTGAACTGTTCGTTCGATTCGAAGAGCTTCACCAGGAAATCGTGCATCTCGGAAAGCGGCCCCCAGCCGGTGCCGAAGAAAACAGAAGCAATCGCAGCCGGTGCGGCCGCGTCTCCGTGGGCAGCGATGGCAAGGGACTGGACGGCCCGGGACAGCCGCTTCAGGCGGCGCAAATCCCGCGGGGGAAGATTCGCCGCCATGGATTCGGGCGGCATGAGGCCCCGGACGGGTTTCCCCTCCCGAAGGCGCTCCAGGGTGGCGGAGGCATTCCCCGCGCCGGTCAGGCAGGCGCTTCCCAGGATGGTGAAATTATCTTCCCTCCGCCGGACCTCCCGCCGGGGCGGCAATTGCCCGGGTCGACCCATCACCAGTGCGGCATTGTTCCCCCCGAATCCGAAGGCGTTGGACAGAACCGTGTCCACCTTCGCCGTGAGGGGTGCTGCGACGGGATGCAGGTTCATTTCCGGATCGGGAACCCGGCAGCCGCTACTGGCCGGAATCAGGCCGGCGCCGATGCTCATGACCGAGATCGCGGCGCCCAAGGCCCCGGCGGCGCCCAGGGCATGACCGGTCGCGCCCTTCGTCGAAGACAGGTGCGGCATCCTCTCGCCGAACAGGTCGTGGAGCGCCCGGGCTTCCGCCAGATCGTTGTCGATCGTGCCGGTCCCGTGAAGGTGAACGTAATCGATCCCGGACGGGGCGACGCCTGCGTCGGACAGGGCGTCCCGCATGGCGCGGCAGGCGCCCGAACCGTCGGGCCGGGGGGCGGCCGGGTGATAGGCGTCGCAGCTCAGGCCGGCGCCGAGGAGCTCGGCCAGGGCGTGATCCGGGGGCTCTTCGCAGGCGACGAGGAGCAGCAGGGCCGCTCCCTCCGCGACCGTCATCCCGCGGCGGCTTCGATCGAGCGGGCGGGCGCCTTCCGGGTCGACGAGCTGCAGGGCGTTGAAGCCATAGTAGGTCATGCGGCAGAGGGCGTCCACCCCCCCGGCAAGGGCGCAGGCGGACCGTCCGCTGCGGAGCATCTCCAGCGCCAGCTTCAGGGCGGCCGTCCCGGAGGAGCAGGCCGTCGACACGGTCAGCACCGTGCCCGTGCAGCCGATCTCGCCGGCGACGTATTCGGCCACGGACCCGTTCGCGTGATGCCGGTACCGCCGCGGGTCGCCGACCCCGTCCTTCAGCAGGACCTCCGTGACCGGCATGCCGCCGGTGACGGCGCCCAGGACGACCGCGTCGGGCTGCTGCCGCGCTCCGCGCAGGGCTTCGGCAGCCGCCAGCCCCGCCAGGACATGGGTCCTCGGCAGGCCGTCGTCCCGGGGGAGATCCCGGACTTCACCGACCGGCAACGGCGCCCGATGGGGCGTGGCAAAGAGGCTCAGGGGTGCGATGCCCGTTCGACCCTGCTCCAGGGCGGCCCGGTTCGGGGCGAATCCGGCGCCCAGCGGGCTGATCAGGCCGACCCCGACGATAAAGACCCGCACAGCCATCAACGCGGGATGTCGGTGCGGTTTTCATGGATGTACCCGGCCAGCGCCCGGACCGAGGCAAAGACCTTCATGCCGAGTTCCTTGTTGTCGATTTTCACGCCGTAGTCCTTTTCAATCATCATGACCAGTTCCAGAACATCGATTGAATCCAGCCCGGTCTGGCCGCCGACCAGTTGGGCGTCCGTGTCGATGTCCTCCGGCGTCGTGTCCAGAAGCGAAAGGGTGTCGATAATCTTGGTTTTGAGTTCCTGGATCAGTTTCTCCATCTTGTTGTCCCCGATTGCGATATTTTTCGAAACCGCCTGACGCACGGCGCTTCGCGGTGTGCAGCGGCTTTCGGCGGCAAGCTAACACGGCTGAAGGCGGATGTCAATTTGAACGGTCCGGCGGGTAACGGCCCGGGGGCGACGGTCAGCCCTTCGGCTCACAGCCGGGGAAAGCCCCCGTCGCGGAGGACTGGCGACCGGGGTCCGGACGCGCCGATTCCTGCGGGGACGGAAGCAACTTCTCAAAAACGGCCCGGGTGGCCCGCTTCGCCAGGGCAAGGGCATAGGGCTTGCCGGCCAGAAAGAGGCCGGCCATGAACACCAGGTGGGACAGGCCGTAGGTAACCGGTCCGCCGACGACCAGGATCAGCGGTTGACCGGTATGAAAGGAAAGCCACCCGAAAACCGCCACGGCCGGCCAGCCGATGACATAGCTGAACAGGATCAGGAAAATGCCGAAAACAACCACCCCCGTCGGTTTTTTCCTGAACAGGTCCGGGTCCACGGGCTCCTCCCGGGCGCTCCGGATGAAGGGCCGCTCGGCCACCCGCGCGGCGATTTGGCGAAAAATCTTCAACGGGCTTCTCCCGATTCGACGGCATCACAGAAAAAAGCGGACCGCTAACGCTCCACTTTGCGCGTGACGTCCCGCTTGATGAGATTGACCGCGTCCATCAGGGCGGCAAAAACGTTCTCCCGGAAGTCGCCGGCAACAACGACGTACATGACATCGTCCCCCGTCCCGAGTGTTCCCTCACGGACCTCGACCAGGACTTCCACAATGCCCGGGCGCCCTTTCAGTTCCGCAACGATCTCCCGCAGCCGCTCCCGGTCCGCCCGAACGGTAAGCTCCGTGACGGCCCTGCCGTCCCGCGACGTGGAACGGACGACGCCGTTGTGGCAGAGGATCATCCCCACGCGGCGATAATCCGGGTGCGCCTTGACCCGTTCAATCATCTTCGTCAGACTCATCGATCCCTTCCTTTCGGCGCGCTCGAAATCCGCCGTTGAACACAAAGCCGCTTGACCGGGCGCCTCGATCTGTGCGAGAAAAAGCCATGCGCAGAAGATACAGACCGGCCAGACTGGAAAAAATGGGCGACATCCTTCAGAAGGTCCTCCGGAAGCACCGGATTCCCGTCCAGACAGCGGATCAGGGGCTGCGGAAGACCTGGATGGACGCCGTCGGCCCGAAAATCGCCGCTTACACGAGACCCGAAGCGGTCAGGCGAAACGTTCTCTTCATCAAGGTCGCAAACTCCGTCTGGATGCAGCAGCTTCACTTCCTCAAGCAGGACATCCTTGAAAAAATCAACCGGGCGAACGCGCAAAACCCGATCCAAAACATTTTCTTCTCGCTCGACGAGACGGCTGTCCCGGCGCCGGAAACCAAGCGCCCGCAAGCCCCGGAGCAGGCTGCCTCCGCGCTGAGGTCCCGCGACAGAATCCTCATCGAAAAAAGCGTCGCCGCCATTGCCGACACGGAATTGAGGGACATTCTGCAAAGGGTCATGACCCGGGAAATCGCCCGGCGGCGCCGCATCGAAAGCGAGGCCCGCCGCCCGCGGGGGCGCGATTCTCGGTAGTTCCCCTCGCGGGGGGTCAGGCCCGCTCGGCAAGATCGCGGAAGATCCCCCGCATCGCCGGGGAATATTCCCCCGTCCGCTCGTAAATCACGAGCGGCGGCAGAAATTTCATCGCTTCCCGCCCTCCCTTTCGCCCCTCGGCCAGCACGAATTCGCCTTCCGATGCCGCCAGTGAATAGACGACTGCCGCCCTTTTTGGCTCCAGGCGGACGGCCCGCATCCGGTCGAACAGCTCGGCCGTGCGCGCGGCGGGATAGATGGCAAAGACGCTCCCCTTCGCTTTGAGTGCCCAGGCGGCGGCCTTCAGAAAGTCCTCGATCCTTCCTGCGATCTCGTGCCGCGCCAGGGCTTTCTGGCCTTCCGGGTTCACCCTTCCGGACATGATTTTCCGGTACGGAGGGTTGAAGACGACGGCGTCGAAGGACTGCGCCGCGATAAGGCGGCCGATTTCCCGGACATCGCCGTGAACCATTCGGACCCGGTCCGCAAGACCGTTCAGGTCGGTATTGCGGAGGGCCGCTTCATGAAGATCCGCCTGAATCTCGACGCCGACAACCCCTTCGCAGCGCCACCGGCGCGCCAGGATCAGGGAGATGACGCCGCTCCCGGCGCCGAGTTCGAGAAGCCGGTCCTTCTTTCTCAGACGGACGAAATGGGCCAGGAGCAGGGCATCGACGGAAAAGCGGTACCCCTTTTCCTTCTGGATGATGTTCAGCTTTCCATCCAGGATCGGATCGACGGTCTCACCCGGTCGCTTCATGGCTGCATGCAAACGGATCGTCCCTTGAGGGTGAAAAATCCGCCGGCCCGGAGCAAATCAGCACTCCCGGCGGGCGTCGCATTCGAATCCCGACACCGCGGTTCCGCAACCGCACCCCGTACGGGGCCGTCACCACAGCCGGTGGACAAACAGGCCGCTGCGCAGTTTCGGTTCGAACCAGGTGGATTTAGGGGGCATGACACGGCCGGCATCGGCGACGCGCATCATCTCCTCCAGCGTTGTCGGATAGAGGGCAAAGGCCACGCGAAAGGCGCCGGAGTCCACCAGCCTTTCCAGTTCGGCCATCCCCCGGATCCCACCGACAAAATCAATCCGGCGGTCCGTCCGCGGGTCCTGAATGCCCAGCACAGGGCGGAGCAGGTCCTCCTGCAGGATCGTCGCGTCCAGGTTCCGGACCGGGTCGCGGTAGGGGGTTTTTCGCTTCAGCATGAGCCGGAACCACCGGCCGTCCAGGTACATGCCGAACTCGTGCAGCCGGGCCGGCTTCCGCTGGGCGTAATCCGGATCGATCCGGAACTTTTTCCCGACCTTCTCCAGGAACGCAGCCGCGGTCAGGCCGAAAAGATCGCACACCACCCGGTTGTAATCCAGAATGCGGAGCTGGTCATGGGGAAACAGGACGGCCAGGATCCAGTGACAGGCCTCATTCGCCCCATCCACGATCCCCTGCTCCCGCCACATCCGGCTCACGGCCGCGGCCGCGGCGGCCCGGTGGTGCCCGTCGGCAATGTACAGCATCCCGACCTTGAGAAAGGCATCTCTCAATCCGGCAATGTCCGCGTCACTGCCCACAACCCAGACGGCATGGGCGATGCCGTCGTCGGTGGTGAAGTCGTATTCCGGCTTCCCCGCGGTGATCCTCGCGACGATCGCGTCGATTGCCTCCTGCGCCCGGTACGTCACAAAGACCGGCCCGGTCTGCGCGCCGGCGATCTCCACGTGCCGGGTGCGCTCCAGCTCCTTGTCCGCCCGCGTCAATTCATGCTTCTTGATCCGGCCGGACTCGTATTCGGCCGCACTGATGCCGGCGACGATGCCGGACTGGCTATGGTCGCCCATGCGCTGGCGGTAGATGTAATAACAGGGCCCCGCATCCTGAATCAGCGTGCCGTCCGAGATGAAACGGTCCAGATTCTCCCTGGCCCGCAGGTACACCCGATCCTCTGCCGCTTCATCGGCGGCCGAAGGTGCAAAATCGATCTCCGACTTCTCCACATGGAGAAAACTGAGGGGATTGCCGGCTGCCAGCCGCGCCGCCTCCTCCCGGTTGACGACATCGTAGGGTGGGGACGCGACCACCCGGGCAAATTGAGCCCGCGGCCTCAACAACCTCAGGGGAACCACGTTCGACATTCCATTCTCCTGGTTCGAAATTCACTTGCGAATTTCCTAACATACCGCCATACTCAACGCAACGGAAAAGCGGGGTGCCGCCGAAGCAACGCGACAGAAAGGGACAACCGGTGAAAACAAAAAGGATTTTTATCCATGGCCTGGAAAGCACGAGCCGCGGCATGAAGGGGGCGTTTTTCAGAAAAAACTACCCGGACATGATCCTGAAAGATTATGACGGACCGCTTTCAAAACGGATGGATCAGCTCAACGAAACGCTCCGCCATGAAACCGGCCTGATCCTGGTCGGGTCCAGTTACGGCGGACTGATGGCGGCGATCTACGCCTGCGCGCACGAGCAGCGCGTGAAACGGCTGATCCTGCTGGCGCCGGCGCTGAACCTGCCTGAGTTCGAGTTCTGTCTGGAGCGCCGCCGCCCCCTTCAGATTCCCGTCATTCTCCGTCACGGGCAACATGACGACGTGGTGCCCCCGAAGACCGTGCATGAGATTGCCGCCGCAATTTTTTCAAACCTGGATTACCGCCTTGTCGAGGACGACCATTCCCTGCACCGGACCTTCGACGGCATGAACTGGGATGATCTCCTTCGCACCTGAAGGCGGCCCCGTCCCAAAACGGCAATTGACAGATGAGGCTGTGAATGTTATAGAATAGCCGAATTATTCTTCATTCAATCTCTTCTTGTGAAAGAGCTTTCTTTCGAAACCACCAACGGTTTTACGGTCTCACGAGGTTTGCCATGGACGATAATCAGCAGGGGAAAACCGCAGGCATGTCGTTCTTCAACGACTGGATCAAATCGGGCACGGATTTCTGGGCGTCGATGCTGAAGGCGGCGCCCGCCGCGCCGGAAGCGCCGGCGGAGTCACACGGGAAGAAAGGGGCGCGCAGCCGGCCGATGGAGTCGCTGGAATCGGCAGTGCGGATGTGGCAGTCCCTCGCTTCCGTGATGGGCGAGCCGGCCATGGCCGACGCCGCGCTCAAGGGCCTGAGCGCCCTTCCGGACATTTTTCTCCGGGCCGCCCAGGCCTCCTGGGACGTCTGCTTTCAGATTCAGAAGAGCGGCATCGAGAAGGCGGGGAAGATCGGGCAGAAAGTCGAGGCCTACCGTTTCGAGAGCCTGGACCAGGAGTCGTTCCAGGCCCTTCGGGAGATCTACGAGAAGGAGATCCGCCAGTATTTCTATATCCCCCAGCTCGGCCTGACGCGCTTCTACCAGGAGCGTGTGGGCATTTTCCTGGACCGGCTGAACCTCCTGGAGGCGACGCTGGGCGAATTCATGGCCATGCTGAACCTGCCCTTCGAGCAGACGAACAAGGTGATGCAGCAGGAGATGGAGCGGCTGACCCGGGAGGGCAAGGTCCCGAAGGAGGCGAAGTCCCTCTACAATCTGTGGGTGAAGGTCCTCGAGGGCCATTTCATGACGCTCTTCAAGTCGCCGGAGTACAACCAGACGCTGGCCGACCTGTTCATCAAGGCAACGGACTTCATCGTCGCGAAGAACGAGGTGTTTCAGGACATCCTGCAGATCCTGCCCGTTCCCACCTACAAGGAGGTCGACGAGCTCTACCGGGACCTTCACGCACTGAAAAAAAGGGTCCGGGAACTGGAAGGGCAACTGAACCCGGCATGATTTCGAACGGGCATCCGGAAAGGAGAGAGCGCGATGGATCAACCCAAAATTCCCCTTGACCTGATACTGTCCAGCCTAGCCGAGGACGCGGAGAAGGCGCAGGCCCGGGCGACGAAGGCCTCCGAGGTGCTGCTCAGCGAGCTGTCGACGGACATCGCCGTGACGCCCTACGACGTCGTCTACGAGGAGGACCGCGTCAAGCTGAAGCACTACCGCCTCGAGGGGGAGGCGAAGCTGAAGACCCCCCTTCTGGTCGTCTACGCCCTGATCAACCGGGAGACGATGCTGGACCTTCAGCCGGACCGGAGCGTGGTCAAGAATTTCCTGCGGGACGGCATCGACCTGTACATGATCGACTGGGGCTACCCCACGCGGAAGGACCGGTACCTCACCATCGACGACCACGTCAACGGCTACATCGACCACGCCGTCGATTTCATCCGCCGGAAGCACAGCCTGCCCCGGATCAACCTGATGGGGATTTGCATGGGGGGCTCGTTCTGCGTCATGTACTCGGCGCTGCACCCCGAGAAGATCAAGAACCTGATCACGACGGTGACGCCGACCAACTTCGACACGGACACGGGCCTGCTGCACATCTGGATGAAGTCCATCGACGCGGACCGGATGGTGGACACCTTCGGGAACATCCCGGCGGACCTGATGAACCTGGGCTTTCTGCTGCTGAACCCGGCCCGCCTGATGATCGACAAGTACGTCGGCTTCCTGGAGAACGTGGACAACAAGCCCTTCGTGGAGAACTTCGTCCGCATGGAGAAGTGGATCTTCGACAGCCCGGACGTCCCCGGGGAGACCTTCCGGCAGTTCATCAACGACTGCTACAAGAAGAACCTCCTCATTCAGAGCAAGCTGGAGCTGGGGGGCAAGCGGGTGGACCTCAAGCGGATCACCATGCCCGTCCTGAACTTCTACGGGATGTACGACCACCTGGTCCCGCCGGCCGCCTGCGAGATGCTGACCCGAAACGTGGGAAGCCGGGACACGGAGGACATCAACCTGGACACCGGCCACATCGGCATCTATGTCAGCTCCAAGTGCCAGCGGGAGTTTGCCCCCAAGATCGCCCGGTGGCTGATGGAGCGGGACGAGCCGGACGCGGTCCCGAAGGCGGAAGCGGCCGTCCGTCCGGCGGCCGGGAAAAGGCCGGCGGCAAAGGTTCGCCGGACGCGGACCGTCCGGAAGAAGGCGGAGGCGGAAGCGCCGAAGCCGGCCCCGGAGGAGATCCCCGCCGAGAAGAAGGTCCCCGCCCGGGGGAAGCCGTCCCTGACGCAACTGATTTCAGAAACCATTTGATACAGGAGAACAGTCATCATGCCAAAGCAAAGCGACTATTTCAAGGCCATCGCGAAGGTCAGCCGGGCGCTGGGAACGGCGGCCGGCCGGGACGAGATCCTCAGGCTGATCGTCCAGAGCGCCGTCGAGACCATGGAGGCCAAGGCGGCCTGCCTGTTCCTTCTGGACGAGGCGCAGGGGATGTACGTCCCGGTCGCCCAGAAGGGGCTTTCGAAGGGCTACACCCACGCCGGCCTGAAGCATGTGAAAACGCAGATCGCCGAGCTCATGAAGAAGGGCTACATCCATTACCGCGACGCCGCGACCGACCCCCGGTCGGAAAACCGGGGGCAGAAGAAGGCCGAGGGGATTGTGTCCGTGCTGGTGGTTCCGGTCCGGGTGAGCGACCGGTTCATCGGCACCCTGGCCCTGTACACCGCAGAGGCGAGGGATTTTTCGAAGCCGGAGATCGAGTTCCTGACGGTGCTGGCCGAGCAGGGGGGCATGGCGATCGAGCACGCGCGCCTCATCGAGGGAATGCGGAAGAACGCCCAGATCTTTCTGGACGTGGCCACGGACGTCATTTCCAGCCTGGACGTGAAGGAGATCCTTCAGACCCTGACCTGCAGCGTGGCCGAGGCCATGGGGGTCAAGGCGGTCTCGATCCGCCTGCTGGACGAGGCGGACAACACCCTGAAGCTCGTGGCCAGTTGCGGGCTGAGCGACAAGTACCTCAAGAAGGGGCCGATCTCGGCGGAGAAGAGCATTGCCGAGGCCCTGAAGGGGAAGCCCGTGGTCGTCCGGGACGCCGCGACGGACAAGGGCGTCCAGTACAAGGACGAGAAGAAGGAGGAGGGCATCGTCACCATCCTGAGCGTGCCGATTAAGTCAAAGGAGAAGGTGATCGGCGTGATGCGGCTTTACAGTGGCGTCCCCCGCGAGTTCACG
>MTKZ01001141.1_pt1 | contig 27340 bp, 26 predicted proteins | sample 1042781 | NCBI WGS metagenome assembly MTKZ01 (sample SAMN06212207, study PRJNA360539) | anaerobic digester metagenome | biome: Wastewater treatment plant; material: sludge; isolation source: anaerobic digester fed with sludge from wastewater treatment plant | place: Denmark: WWTP Viborg ... | reverse complement strand
AAAAGCTGTCCGACGAGAAAAAGGATGTTGTTTTAATCGAAAGGGATCCGGGAAAGGTCCGGCGGATTAACGAAAATCTTGACGTTCAGGTATTTCAAGGATCCGGGACAAGTCCCAAAACACTCCGTTTAGCCGGTATCCAGGATGCGAAACTTCTGGTAGCAGCAACCGACATTGACGAAGTCAATTTGCTCGCCTGTCTTTTAGCCAGAAGCCTTAATCAGCACACCGTCAAAATCGCCCGAGTCAGAAGCCAGGAATATATTCAGGAAAAATCTTTATTCAGTAAAGATATTCTCGGCGTTGATCTGATTATCAACACCCAGAGCATGATGGTGAATACCATTCTCGGCCTGATTGATGTGCCGGGAGCGTCGGAGGTGATTGATTTCCTGGGAGGCGAGATTAAGCTGGTAAGTTTTTTGATATTAAACGACTCACCTCTTGCGGGGAAAAAACTCAGTGACTTTAACATGCATAAAGAAGAACTGCTTATCGGTGCGATAGTCCGCGGCCACAAGATTCTCATTCCCAGCGGTAATGATATCATTCACCCTCTGGACCTCGTTTATTTGGTCATCAAAAAATCGGAGATTACTCAAACTCTAAAACGCCTCAATATGAAAGCAAAAGTGACTAAAAACATCATTATTGTCGGCGCCGGGGGAACAGGGATGGCCGTCGCAAAAGCTCTGGATAAACCTTATTTGAACGTAAAAATCATTGATAATGACGGAAGGAAATGCAAAGACGCCAATCTGCAGTTGAAGCATATTACAGTTATTAAAGGTGATGGCGCTGACCGCGATCTTCTCCGCGAAGAAAATATCGGAGACATGGATATGCTGATTGCCGTTACCGGAGATGAAGAAAGTAATGTTCTGATATCATTGCTAGCCAAGGAACTCGGAACCAAACGCACCATTACCCGCGTCAGCAAGATGAGCTACATGCATATTGTTTCGGCCATCGGCCTGGACACGGTTATCAATCCCCGGATGTCTGCCGTGAGGGCGGTCCTCCAATATCTGCGCAAGGGGAAAATTATTTCCGTGGCGCCTCTCAGGGAAGAACAAGCCGAAGCCATCGAAGCGGAAGCCCTGGAAACGTCAGATATCGTCAACACCCCTCTGTCCAAAGTTGACTTCCCTCCGGGGGTTATCGTAGGTGCCATTGTGCGGGGAGATGAAATTATCATTCCCAGGGGCAGTACCGTTGTTCTTCCTCATGATCATCTGATTATTTTTGCCATGCAACAAGTTATCAACAAACTGGAAGGGCTTCTCACGGTCAAACTGGAGTATTTTTGATGAATTTTCGCCTTATTTTTTACCTGGTGGCTGTTGTGGTTATCTATCTTGGATTATCCATGAGCCTGCCTCTTTTTGTTTCGCTTTATTATAATGATGGCAGCGCTCTGGCCATTGTTATTTCCATGCTTGTCACTTGTGGCCTTGGTGGCATAGTATTTTTTATGACCCGCGGCCATCATGATTATTATCTGAACCATCGGAGTGGCATGGCCATCGTCACCCTGGGATGGATCGCTGCCGGACTGACCGCGACGCTGCCGTATCTTATTTCCGGAGCGATTCCAAATTTTACACAGGCCTATTTTGAATCCATGTCCGGATTTACAACGACGGGCGCCAGCATTCTGAAGAATATCGAGGCGCTTCCTCCAGCCATGCTTCTGTGGCGGGCTCAGACCCAGTGGCTTGGAGGTATGGGCATCATCGTTCTGTCTATTGCCATTCTTCCTTTCCTTGGTATCGGAGGCATGCAGCTTTATAAGGCAGAAACTCCGAGTCCTGTGGTTGATAAATTGACGCCTCGAATATCCAGCACGGCGAAAGTTTTGTGGAAAATTTACGTGATCATGACGATGACACAAATCATCCTCCTTCTTTTTGGCGGCATGTCTCTTTATGATTCCATCTGTCACAGCTTTACCACGATGCCTACGGGGGGCTTCTCAACAAAAAACGCCAGCGTCGGACATTATCAGAGCATCTATATTGATTTTATCATTATGATGTTCATGTTTTTGGCGGGAATCAATTTTTCACTTCATTACAAATTGATTAATGGTCATCCCCGACAGTTTTTTCGTGACCCGGAGCTTCGTGTCTATTTCGGTATCACCGGTATATTTATTCTGCTTGTCTTCCTGGATGTTTACGGAACCATCTATCCCCGGCTTCTTGATGCTTTCCGTTATGCTTCTTTCCAGGTTGTTTCGATTATCACAACGACCGGATTTGCCACAGCGGACTATGAAAAATGGCCCGACTTTTCACAGCTCGTTCTCTTTTTCTGCATGTTTTTGGGCAGCATGGCCGGGTCAACCGGGGGAGGCATCAAGATTATGCGGCTCATCCTGCTGGTCAAGCACTGCTACCAGGAAATTTTCCACATCATACATCCGCACGCCACAACCATAGTAAAACTCGGCAATAACCCCGTTTCGCAAACAATCATACGCAGTATCTGGGGATTTTTCCTGCTCTATGTGGCCATTTTTATTATCGGAGCGATTGCTTTGGCAGCCCTCGGTCTGGACGTGATTTCATCTCTTACCGCAATGGCGACATGTCTGGGAAATGTAGGTCCCGGGTTGGGCAGTGTTGGTCCGATGGATAATTTTGCCGGCGTTCCTATTGCTGGGCAATGGATACTGATCTTTGCCATGCTTCTGGGACGTCTGGAAATTTATACGATTATTGTTCTGCTCATACCGGCCTTTTGGCGAAAATAATGCGGCCGCAAGAAATATCAGGAACAGGCCCGGTGTTTCAATACACATCATGATGCTAAAAAAACGCTGGTAATCCGGCTTTTTTGTGACAGTTTCGATCCTGCTCTGTAAGAAAAACTTTATTTTTAACGGGAAGTCACTGAGAATAACAAAATCTGATAATGATAAATCTTGAATTATAAATTTTTATTTGTTAGAAAGAGCAGCCTTGAAATTATGATTTATGGCAGACGAAAACTTTGAGGGTTCTTTGATTTTATAAAATTTGCGGAGAGATGTCCGAGCGGCTGAAGGAGCACGACTGGAAATCGTGTGTACGCCCCCAAAGGTGTACCGCGGGTTCAAATCCCGCTCTCTCCGCCATTTTTTGTGAAACTCCAATTCTGAAAGCGTAGCGCAGCAGAATTGGTAAGTTGAACAATCCCACAAAGCGGGAAAGTGCACGGAAGCTTGCAAGTCGAATTATCCAACATGTGAAGCCATGTGGGAGTGTATCTTAAGCAAACATCTTTTGGTCCTGTAATATTTAAATTTTAAACGTCGGAAATTAATGATAAATCTAAAAGAAGCAAAAGAACTTTGTAATAATTGGTTACCGGCATGGACAGGAAATAATCCGGATAAACTCATTAACTTTTATTCAACCGAGGCATTTTATTCAGATCCAACTGTAAGAAATGGCCTTCGGGGACATAATGCGATCCTGCCGTATTTCAAAAAGTTATTGAAAAATAATCCCAATTGGAAATGGACAGATGAAGAAATCATTCCCACTGACAAGGGATTTACATTAAAATGGAAGGCCATTATACCCGTAGGACAATCCGAAATCGTTGAATTTGGAGTGGATATCGTTGAAATAGTTGATAATAAAATTACACGAAATGAAGTCTATTTCGATACGTTAAGACTGATTAATGCGCTTCAAAGAAAATAAAATTATTTGTTAAAATTCAAGACGAAAAATTAGATTGATTCCTGTTCATTTATCTATTAATACTCTCCGCAGGTTAATTTATAAATTATATGGCCGGGTCCCGCGCAACGGAGGCTTGTGAACCCCGTCAGGTCCGGAAGGAAGCAGCGGTAACAATGTCCGCCATGTGTTGCGGTAAACCCGGTCACCAGAATACCAGTCTGTTTTCTGCTGTATTAAAGTTCCCTCGGGGAAAACGGACAAGATGATGTAATGAGATCGCGCACCCCACCCCCAAGTCCCCTCGACCCTGAAGGGCACCGCGGTCTCAAGGGGCGGGGAAATTATTTCGGAGGTTTCATTGGAATATCAGGTATTAGCCCGAAAATTTAGGCCGCAAACTTTTGAAGAAGTTGCCGGTCAGGCGCATGTGGTCAAAACGCTGCGCAATGCCATTGCCCAGGGGCGTGTGGCCCATGCTTTTCTTTTCAGCGGTCCGCGCGGTGTCGGGAAAACATCGGTGGCCCGGATTCTGTCCAAGGCGCTCAACTGCGAGAAAGGACCGACACCCACGCCCTGCAACCAATGCTCTAACTGTATCGAAATAACCAATAATTCTTCGCTGGATGTTCATGAAATCGATGGCGCATCCAACCGCGGTATTGATGAGATCCGCGAACTGCGGGAAAATGTCAAGTTCGCGCCGGCGTCATCCCGATATAAAATTTACATCATTGATGAAGTCCATATGCTAACCGATCCGGCCTTCAACGCGCTCCTGAAAACACTGGAAGAGCCTCCGGCGCATGTCGTTTTTATTTTCGCCACGACCGAGAGCCACAAAATTCCGGCCACGATTCTTTCCCGTTGTCAGTGCTACGATTTTCGCCGCATACCGCTGAAAGAAATCATTGCCAATCTGGAACTGGTNNCTTTTCAGATTGTCCGAAGCTGTCTTGAATCAGGATGCCGGTTCGTGCCTCATCATTCTGGAGGAAGCCTATCTGGCAGGTATCGATATGAAGTATTTCTACCAGATGCTTCTGAAGCACTTCCGGAATCTGTTGCTGGTCAAAATTGCCGGCGATAAAAGCGCGTCGTTTGATATTGCGACCGAGCAGATTGAAAAATTGAACACGCAGGTGCAGACAACATCGCGGGAAACTCTTCAGCGGTATCTGGAAATTCTGATTGCGGAAGAGGGGAATTTCCGGCGCAGTCAGGAACCGCGCATGAAACTGGAAACGATCATCGTCAAAATGGCGTATCTGGAACCGATCATGCCGCTGGGTGAAATTCTTTCCACCATCGAGACCATCGAAAAAAAATTACAGAGCGGCTTGTCGGGAAACGATGAAAAGACGGTACCGCAATCTATTGCAGCGCAGGGCTCATCCGGCGGGATGTGCTCTGCCGGGGCGGCGAACAGCTTTTCCGGAGAATGCAAGGATGAAAATCATTGTCCGCCCGACAATGCGGCTGATTTGAAAGGACTGCGCGACAATCTGAAAAAGTTTATCAAGAAAGAAAGTCCGATTCTGGCGGCAAAAATCGAGTCCGCTGAAATCCTCCGTTGCGAAAACAACTGTCTGACAATCGGCTTCCCCGCGAATTTTATTTTCCTGGATGAAATGAAAAACGTTCAGAAGCAGCGACTGGAGCAGATTGCCGGGAAATTTTTTCAACAAAATATGACGCTTGTTATTGAGACACTGAGTGCAGAAAACGGTGGAGCAAATGGCGGCAGACCGCGCAGCAAAGCCGGTATCCTTAACGATATCAAGCAGGAAGCGATGAAACAGCCGCTTTTGCGAAAAATCATTGATGAACTTCCTGATGCCCGGGTGATTGATGTCAGAGTGCAGACAGAAAAAACAAAGTCGTAAAAACCGAATGAAAAATATTCATTAACCATGAGGAGGATGAAGCGTGCAGAATTTTAACACCATCATGAAGCAGGCCAAAAAAATGCAGGAGCGTATGGCCAGCCTTCAGAAAGAACTGGAGACAAAAACCGTTGAGGCGCAGGCCGGCGGCGGCATGGTCAGCGTTGTGGTCAACGGCAAATATGAAATTGTTTCGTTGAAAATTGAAAAGGAAGTTGTCAACCCCGAAGATATCGAGATGCTTCAGGATTTGATTGCCGCTGCAGTGAACGAGGGCGTCCGCAAATCGCAGGAAATGGCCGCGGCGGAGATGGGGAAAATTACCGGAGGGCTTAATATCCCCGGATTTTAAATAAGGTACATTTATGAAAGCATATGCACAACCGATTAAAAAGCTGATTGCCGAACTGGGCAAACTTCCCGGCATCGGCGAGAAAACGGCCACGCGGCTGGCCAATTATATTTTGCGCTCCACCGAAGATGACGTGATAAAACTGGCTCAGAGCATTGTGGAAGTCAAAAAAAAGATCAAACTTTGCCGGATTTGCCTGAATCTGACGGAAGACGATACATGCCACATCTGCCGCGATGCCTCCAGAGATCAGGAAGTGATCTGTGTGGTGGAGGATCCGGACGCGCTGGCGGCCATTGAAGAAAGCGGCGGTTTTAAGGGAATTTATCATGTTCTGCATGGGGCTCTGGCGCCGCTGGACGGAATCGGGCCGGACAACTTAAGGTTGGGCGAACTGGTTCAGCGCATTAACAGAGGTAATATCAAGGAAATTATTCTGGCAACAAACACCAATGTTCAGGGAGAGTCCACGGCATTGCTTTTGACCGAAATGTTCAAAGAAAAAAATATAATCATAACGCGCATCGCCATGGGCATGCCGATGGGCGGCGATCTGAAGTATATTGATAAGATGACGATATCGAAGTCGTTGGAATACAGACGAGGAATGTGATGCCCCGGCATGTGCCGGACGATGCTTTTTGACGCGTCACGGAGATTTTTGCGTAATTGTCATAGCGAGCCGTCTCTCAGACGGCGTGGCAATCTAGAAAACAAGGTTTCTCGTTTCACTCGAAATGAAACGGACGTAACTTATGGCCACTGAAATTACAACCAAAACAAAATTGCGGAAGATTAACGCCAAGAAAATCACCAAAGCAGTGAAGCAACTTTTCATCGAAGCCAATACTGTTTTGGGCGAAGACGTTGTCGAAGCGCTGCATCAGGCACTGGCCAGAGAAGAGTCGGAAACCGGCAAACAGGTTTTACAGAAAATCATCGAGAACGCCGATATCGCCCGCCGCAAAAAAATGCCCATTTGTCAGGACACAGGTCTTGCCGTTGTTTTTGTGGAATTGGGGCAGGATGTTCACATTACCGGTATGCCGTTGCATGCGGCGATTGAAGAAGGAGTGCGACAGGCTTACGCCGATGGCTATTTGCGAAAATCCGTCTGCGATCCTTTCACGAGAAATAATACAACCGACAATCTTCCCGCGATCATTCATGTGGATGTCGTTGCCGGCAGTCATTTGAAAATCATTGCCATGCCCAAGGGCGGCGGCAGCGAAAATTGCAGCGCTGCGAAAATGCTCACTCCGGCCGCCGGAATCGACAGCATCAAAAAATTCGTTCTGGATACGGTGGAAAATGCCGGCGCCAATCCCTGTCCGCCGATCATTGTCGGTGTGGGTATCGGCGGGTCGCTGGAGCAGGCATGCGTGATGGCCAAGAAGGCGCTTTTGAGGCCGGTGGGAGAACAAAACAGAGTTGACGAACGTGCAGAACAGATCGAAAAAGAATTACTGGAAAGCGTCAACAACCTGGGCATCGGTCCGGGAGGACTGGGCGGGCGTGTTACGGCGCTGGCGGTTCATATCGAAATGATGCCCTGCCATATTGCATCGCTTCCGGTGGCGGTGAATATACAGTGTCATGTGGCGCGCCACAAAGAGACGACTTTGTAAAAAGAAACGGCTTAGTTTACGGTAAGCTTCAATTTTGACAACTCCCAAAAACTAGAGATCAGTGTTTGTAATAAACAAATCAAGTAAGCTAATATTGATTTTGTCATACGATGGGATTCTCTGATATTCTATAGAAAATCATGTTTATCGATTAAAAAGCAAATTAGACAATTTAATTAAAATATAGTACGGTACTACTAAGAATTGTAGTATATAGTTGATGTTATATAGATACGATATAATAAATACATATTAATATTATATGTTTAGCAAAATTTTTTATGAGAGTAAAAACATGAACAAGCATCCTCGGCACATGAAAATTTCAGAACTCAGTGCTTTTTCGGGCACTCCGGTGACAACCATCCGGTACTATATTCTGGAAGGTCTGCTTCCAGAGCCGTTGAGGACTGCCAAAACGATGGCCTATTATACCGAAAAACATCTTAACGGGATCCTCGAAATTCAAAAACTCAAGAAAGAAAAAGTTCCTCTTGTGATCATTAAAAAAAAGCTGGTGGGCGATGCCAATCAATCAGATGTCGTGAACGAAAATAATGATGAATTATTAACAAAGACACGTGATGAGATTGTAAGAATCAGTGTGCAATTATTCAGGCATAAGGGATACGATGCAGTGAAAATATCCGATATTGCCAGTAATGCCAGCATCGGAAAGGGTACTTTTTATCAATACTTCAAGAACAAAGAAGAACTCTTCTTTGAATGTCTGGGAAATATCTTCCTGGATATTGGGAAAGACGTGCCTGAAATTCAGGAAGAAACGGATGCTTTAAGGCGACTAAGGATACGCGGCTATCATTTCTATCAGAACTTTGTTCATATGCTCGATATGCTCAACATTGCCAGGCGTGCATCCTTGATTAATAAACCAGAGTATAAGGAAAAACTGGAGAAAGCTTTTTTTAACTTTGTTGAGCCGATCAGAAAAGAAATCGAGATGATTCTTGAACAGCGAAACAGCCCATTAAAAAACAGCACATTGGTTGCCTACCTTTTAATGGGAGCCGCTGAATATATGTATTACTTCTTACTTAATCACAAGAAAACACCTGAATATGTTGAGAAAGAATTTTGGAATTTCTTCTTTGGCAGTTTACCCCTCCAGGAAGGATGGTTTAAAAAATGAAAAAAACAGGAGCCATGCAAATTTCAGAGCTGGCAAAGGTCTCCGGTGTTCCCGTTTCGACGATCCGTTACTACATCCGGGAAGGGTTGCTTCCGCAACCGTTACGAACGGGGAAAACCAGGGCCTATTATTCATCTGATCATCTCAAGGCAATCGAGTTTATCAAGAGAAAGCAGGCCGTCGGGAATAAATCGCTGGATGTAATTCGTAAGGAAATCGAAAAGAAGTTCGCGCAACAAGAAAATGCCTGTGATGTGCAAATTCCTCCGGGGCATAGAGAAAAAATCTTATCATCAGCTACGGAATTGTTTTCCGGCAAAGGTTACGCGGAAACCAGCATAGCGGATATCGCCAGCCACGCGAAGATCAGTAAAGAAACATTCTATGTCCATTTCAAGAATAAAGAGGAACTTTTTATAGCGTGCGCGGACATTGTCTTTCACAATATGTATAATAATGTGTGGCAGGAAATAAAGGATGAAAAAAATATTATTGAACGGAGTAAGAAACGAGCCAGAGCGTTCATGGATTCATTTCCGAAGTGGGTAACGATGATGAATCTTGTCAGAAGCCTTTCTGTCGGCAATAATCCGGCACTGAGAGAAAAATTCAAGAATCTCTTAAGCCAGATGATCGACCCCATCAGCAAAGATTATGAACGTTTCAAAAAGGAAAGCAACATGAATAGAGTAATCGACAGCACGATAGCCGGTTATTGTATAATGGGCATGGCAGAGAGCGGTGCAATGCTGATTGAACGAGGTGTATGCACTGAGGATGAGGTTATAGATTATGTCACTACCATTGTTATGCAAGGTCTTTAATCAATCTACCAATACTCCCGTTGTTTTCATTTTAAAAACTATTCTATATAGAACCGATAGTTACTGTTCTTTATATTATAACGTAAAAAGTCTTTAAATTTCAAAATATTATCTCATCAGAAAAAAATACTTGACATTTATTATATAACTATATACTTTAATACCAAACGTTACAGTTCTAGTAGCTACACATTTTAATATTTCCTCAGGAAAGGAGGTTCAATAACAAACATTATGAGTAAAGGAAAAATTGCTATTATTGGTATCGGCGAGGTCCCAACGCGCAACATGCCGGAGCGCACCCACTGGGATATTATTTATGACACGTGTATGGAGGCGGTCAGGGATTCCGGTCTTAACAAGAATGACATTGAGGGCGCAATCAGCGTTACTCCGCAGGCCCAGCCGAAAATCGCCGCGGAGCTTTCCTTCGGTAAGCTGCCCGAAGAGCTCGGACTCAAGGGCTGCAAGGATGCGGTAAGCGTCAATGCGGGCGGGGCTTCCACCTCAAACGCCATACGGCTGGCTGAGCAGTGGATAACAAGCGGTATCGCCAAAGCAGTGCTTGTGCATCATGTCACCGTGCATTCGACCATTCCGATCCCCGATCTGATCAATTTCTTTGCCAGAGCGGGCGTTGATCTCCAGTGGGAATATCCCTATGGCACTACTTACAACATTATTATGGGCTTGATGGCCAATCGATACATCAAAGAAACAGGCTGCAAGCCCGAAGAGATGGCCTCGGTTGTTACGGCGCTTCGGAGTTGGGCCGCCAAGGATCCGAATTCATTTTTCTACGGCAAGGAAGTTCCTTCGGTGGAAAAAGTCCTGGCATCCGCCTTACTCAATACACCCCTGCACAAGCGCGAAAGCAACGTGTTGGGCGACGGCGGGAGCGCCATGGTGATTGTGTCGGCCGAGGATGCCAAAAAGATGAAACGCCCTGCCGCCTACAAATTGGGTGATTCCGTGCGCTATTTCAGCGGAACCTGCGTCATGCGTGATTTCTACAAGGTGGCGGAAGGTTTTATCGTCACCGCCAAAGAGGCCATGGCCCAGGCCGGCATTACCAAAGACGATGTCAGCCTCTGGAACTGTTATCTGGCCTACCCCCTGGCCCACCCCCTCATAGCGGAACTGCTCGAAGTAGCCCCTCAGGGTATGGGCGGCAAATATTTTCTGGAAGGCCGGATGTCTTTTGGCGGTGATATTCCCTGGTCATCCATCGGCGATGCGCCGGGGAGAGGCCATACCGGATCGGGCGTGAGTACCGCCTGCTATGTGGAAACGGCACGACAGCTCATGGGAAAAGCCGGTGAGCGTCAGGTGAAAAACTGCAAATACGTTTACCAGAATGCCGGCGGCGGCTCGGGATTCAACAACATTGCCACTATCTGGGGAAAGGAGATTTAACCATGGAATTCGATATGACAAAACCGGTTCCGGAGACACAACCGTGGTCGGAGAAATTTTGGGAAGGTGCTAAAGAGGGTAAATTACTTATTCAGGTCTGCAAGGACTGCAAATCAAAAATATTCTATCCGAGGAAATTCTGTCCCGAGTGCTGGTCCGGCAACCTGGGCTGGATCGAAGCCTCCGGCAAGGCGAAGGTATTCACCTTCTCTACGGCCTATGACATGGTGGAGCCCAAGTTTACGGATGAGCTCCCCTATACGATCGCGTATGTTGATCTTGACGAAGGGATCAGAATGATGACCCGGATCGTGGACTGCAAACCGGAGGATGTCCGTATCGACATGGATGTGGAAGTCGTCTTTCAGGAGCGCGGCGGCTATTTTCTGCCTTACTTTCGTCCTGCCGGCAAAAAGTAAAGGAGCTGATCCATGCCTGAATATACTACCATCACTTATGAAATCAAGGGACCGGTCTGTACGATTACACTGAACAGGCCGGACAAATACAACGCCATCAACCGGGAAATGGCCGCCGAACTTCTGGACGCCTTTCGCCAGGTGAGAGACGAGGCGGGCGTCGCTGTCGTCGTTCTTACGGGCGCGGGAAAAGCTTTTTGCACAGGCGGCGATCTGACGATATTCCCGTCGCTGGCCGAACACGAGAATTCACTCAACTGGCTCTCCCACTCCGGTCTTGACGTGATCCGCGCGATGCACGGCTGCGAAAAAGTCATTATCGGCAAGATCACCGGCCATTGCCTCGCAGGAGGACTGGAGATCGCTCTCTGTTGCGATCTTCTCTACGCCAGTGAATCAGCAAAGTTCGGTGTCACCGAAATCAACATGGGCATCCTTCCCGGTTGGGGCGGTACCGCCCAGCTACCGAGGAGTATGCCGGTCTTCCGCGCAAGAGAACTGATTTACAGTGGCCGCAAAGACTATATGGCCAGGGACATGTACGATATGGGTTTCCTGACGCGGGTTTTCAAGGACGACGAGTTCGAGCAGAAGTTCGGCGAGATCATTGCGAACATCAGCTCGAAAAAGCCGACCGCGCTCCGCATGGGAAAGGAGGTTATGGCGAAGTCTCTGGAATGCGGCGGCCTGGAGACAGCGCTTGCGCTCGAACGTGATGCGATACAATGGCTCATCTATTCGCCGGAGATACAGGCCATACTGGACGCGCTCAAAAAACAAAAGGGGTGATCATCATCCGTCGTGATTAAGAATTTAAACAAAGGAGCAATGAAATGTATTCCGATTTGAACGAAGAACAACAGATAATGGTCGATTCAGCGAAGCAGTTCTGCAAGAAGGAACTCAGCTATGAATATGTGAAATGGATGGACGAGAACGTGGATTTCCCGCCCGACGAACTGTGGCAGAAGTTCGTGAACCTCGGAGTTTTCTGGGCGAACGTTCCGAAAGAATACGGTGGACAGGGAATCTCCGTGTTTGATGGAATGCTGGTTTATGAGCAGGTCTGCAGGGCGTCGATGTCGGTGGCTTTGGCCATCGGGGTCACCATGGGCTTCGGCACACGGTTTGTCGCGGAACTCGGCAACAAGGAACAGAAGGAAAAATACCTGCCGCTGATCGGCGAAGGAAAGTACAAGACCGCCATGGCGCTGACGGAGCCGGCGGGTGGTACGGATATTCTGGGGGCGATATCGACAAGCGCCATTGAAAAGAGCGACCGTTGGATCGTTAACGGCCAGAAGATATTCATCACCGGCGCGCACGTCGCCGACGGCCTCTTCACCATCGTCAAGACGGAAAAGGACGCGAAACCGAGCCAGTCTCTCTCAACCTTTATCATACCCCGGGAGTCAAAGGGCGTGACGATCAAGAAGGTCGATAAGATATGTTGCCATCACTGTGATTCGGTGGAAATTTTCTTCGAAGACGTCGAAGTGCCGAAAGAGAACTTATTGGGAAGCCGCGGTAACGCATGGTACGAGATGCTGACAGTGCTGAATCCCGAGCGCATCGGCGTGGCAATGATGGGCGTCGGTATCATCGGGGCGATATATGATCACTGCATGAAATATGTGCTGGAGCGCGAGGCGTTCGGCGGGCCCATCAGCCGGTTTCAGATACTACAGCACTACCTTGCCGACATTTACATCAACCTCGAAAATTCACGAAATATTACCTACAAGTCCGCATGGCTGTGCGATCACGGCAAGCCTTATCACATCGAGGCGACCATGGCAAAACTCGTCGCCGCGGAGGGCGCGATGCATGCGGGAAGATACGGAACGGAAATTTTCGGCGGTTACGGGATATGCAATGAGTATCCCGTGCAGATGTTCGCGCGGGACGCTTATCAGATGCAGTTTTCGCCGATATCGAATGAGATGAGCAGAAACATGCTGATGCAGTTTCAGGGGCTTCCCAAGTCCTGGTCCGGCAGGGGCGCGATGTAACCAACAGGAGGAAATGGCGACATGTATACACTGGGCGATATTCCGCGCAACGGCGCGATAAATTTTGCNNTTGCCGATAATTGCGCGAAATATATGGAAGTGTATTTCGGCGTAACAAAGGCAGGGGCGAGCGTGTGCCCCCTGAATTTCAGGCTTTCCAACCAGGAACTCGAATTCCAGATCAATGACAGTGAGTCGACCATGCTGATTGCCGGGAGCGAGTTCAAGGTTCAAGCAGCGAACATGAAAGCCATGTGCCCAAATGTCAGGAAATGGATATCTCTGGATGAAGCGGCTGATGGTTTCGAGGATTATGAAGGGATGCTGTTCGATTCGAGCGACAGAGAACCGGACGTCGAAGTCGATGAGAACGATATGGCCATTCTCATGTACACGGGCGGCACAACGGGCAGGCCCAAGGGAGTCATGCTCTCGCATAAAAATCTGATGACGGCCACACTCGGAACCCTCACAACGACCATACCGACCATCATGCAAATATCGCCCGATACCCTGAAGAAATTAACATCGATCGATTTTGTCACCTGCTACGTCCTGCCGATGTTCCACGTTTCGATATGGCCGGTATTCGTGGCGATGATCATCGGCGGCAAAGCGGTCATCTGCCGCATCAATTTTGACGAGATCCTGGCAAGCATTCAGAATGAGAAGTGTACTCACCTGAACATGGTGCCGGTGCTGTACAACTGGCTTCTCAGCTATCCCGCAACGGCGTCGCATGATCTCTCAAGTCTGATCTCAATGACCTACGCGGGAAGCCCTTTCCCTTCCGATGTTCTGAAGGAATGCATCAAGAAATTCGGAAGCATCTTTACGCAGGCATACGGCGCCACGGAGACCGCCGGCGGCCCCATATCGGCCCTCGGATTTTATGATCACGTTCTCGACGGAAAGGGCTCGGAACTCCTCGAGAGCGCCGGCAAGCCGGCGATATGCTCAAGGGTGAGCATCCTCGATGATGAAGGAAAGGCGGTGAAAACCGGAGAGGTCGGAGAAGTGTGCGTCGGGGGCGGGCACATCATGATGGGTTACTGGAAAGACCCTGAGTTCACCGCTGAGGCGCTGAAGGGGGGATTATACCACACGGGTGATATGGGCTACATGAATCGCGATGGCTATCTTTTTCTCGTTGACCGGAAGGCAGACATGATCATTTCCGGTGGGGAAAACGTGTATCCGAAGGAGACCGAAAACGTCCTCTATGCTCACCCCGCCGTATTTGAGTGCTCAGTGGTCTCTGCGCCTGATAAGAAATGGGGCGAGATAGTGCAGGCGGTCGTTGTGCTGCAACCGGGAAAGAGCGCGACTGCCGAAGAGCTCATGGAGTTCTGCAAAGAGAGGCTTGCGGGTTACAAGTGCCCCAAGAGGATCGATTTCTGGGACACGCTTCCGAAAACGATCATAGGGAAAATATCAAAAAAGGATATTAAAAATCAGTATTGGGAAGGACATGCAAAAAGAGTTGGGTGATTAATCTTTTTACAAAAATTGTCGGCAAAATTGACACAAAATTCATTTAAACGGTTTGCCGGAAAGACCACAAGAGGAGAATAATTTAACACTAAATAAGTTTAATATAAAAAGGAGGGGCCAGGATGAGTTACAAGAAATTATTTGAACCGATAGTTATCGGTGATTGTGAAATTAAAAACAGGATTGCCATGTCACCCATGAACATGGGATATACCGGACCGATGGGATATCCCAGTGAGCAAAGTATAGCCTGGTATGCTACACGCGCAAGGGGAGGGTTCGGTCTCCTCATCACGGAGTGCGTTGTCATGAACCCGCATCGCTGGCGCGGCTGCGACTCATTGAATCCCCTTCTTCTTACGGATCAGCGGTTCATGCGGTTTCACAGCGAGATCGTCGAGTACGTTCACAACTACAACAAGTGTAAAATTTTCATCCAGTTAAGTCCGGGCTGGGGCCGCCAGGGTCATCCCGGCCATGAAACACTGGATATTCCCGCCGGTGCGCCATCACCGATTCCAATGCGCATGGAAGCAAGGAACTTCAATAAGGGATGGGAGAAACAGATCGTCCGCGTCGCAAAGCGGGGCGGCGTGGATATCTATGAGATCATGCAGCAGATCGGAATCAAGGACTTCGATCATATCAGAAATATGAACGATGAAGAGTATAATAATTTTCACGTTATGCTCTCCGGACTGGTACATCAGCTCATGCCGTCCATGTCACATGTTCTTAATGGCGATACGCCGCGTGAATTGACCGTTGCGGAAATCGTCGATCTCGAGGACCGGATGGCGGAACAGGCATTCCACGCCTTTGAGGTTGAATACGACGGTGTCGAGATCCACAGCCCTCACGGATATTTGATTCATGAGTTTCTTTCTCCACGCTCGAATAAACGATCCGACCTATACGGCGGCAGCCTGGAGAACAGGGCGCGCTTTCTGACAAACATCGTGAGCAAGATCCGGGCGAAAGTAGGTCCGGACAAACCGGTTGGCTGCCGGCTTTCCGGAGACGAGCTGATGCCGGGCGGCCTTACCCATGAGGAGGCCGTTCAAGTCGCGGCCATGTGCCGCGACGCGGGCGCGAACTTCATAAACGTTTCCCAGGGGTCCTACGAGAACCCGGGCGCCGGCTTTGCGCCTGACGGCGAGAATGATTTCACCCGTTGGGCGCCGGGCTTTAAAAAGGCGACCGGTCTTCCAATCATCGTACCGAACTTCGTCACGCCCGATGCGGCACTGAAGGCGATCACGGATGGCAGTGCCGATATTGCATCCTTGGGCCGTCAGGCTATAGCGGATCCCTTCTGGCCAGCCAAGGTCAAGACGGGAAGGATCGAGGATATCGTGAAGTGTTCCCGGTGCCAGAACTGCTATATGAACCTTTTTGAATCACGATGGATGCACTGCATGATGAATCCGACAGCAGGAAGAGAAAAGTATTATACCGAACTCTGGATTGATGGAGGTCCGTTGGAAAAAAGAGCGGCAAAATTTGTGAAGAAAGCCTCTGGACTGAATCAGATTTAAGCGGAACCACCCCTTAGGGGGCTGCCCCAAGCCAGCCCCCTTCTTTTGGAAGGTATGTCTAACGTTTGAAAAGTGTCGACAGACGCAAGAAAACATTTAAGTAAAGATATAATCTTGGAGGAGTCATGAGTGAAAAAAAACTAACGAAAGACAAATATTTTAAAATCGATCCGGAGTGCCACCTTATCGGCGACATGGAACACTTGAACCATTTTCCCGGGGTGCAGATGTGGTGGCGGGCCATTGAGCATATCATGCGGCCGCTTATCACCGGCGCTCCTATGCCGCTCATGCTCAAAGCCCTGGAAGGTTTGGAAGAATGGGAAGCTCAGAAGAGCGGCGATCCTCAGACCATCATTCGAACCATGGATAAGTACGGGGTCGATATCGCCTGTCTGCTCCCGGAATCCATGATGGATACGACAGGTTTTTCCAGCCGGTGGGTTTCCAACGGCGAAATGGCCAAGGTGGTGGAAACCAATCCGGACCGGTTCATGTACCAGCCCAATATTTCACCGATTAAGCAGCGCGGGGTCAAGAATGCGATTTGGGAGTTGGAGTATTGGGTCAAGGAAAAGCGGGCCAAAATATTCAAGTATTATTCACCCGAAGATACCTGCATGAACGACCCTGAACTGTGGCCGTTTTATGAAAAGGCGCAGGAGTTCGGCATTGTGCTGGATATGCATACGGGATTTTGCTGGGTGCCGCCGGGCAAGAGCAAGTATTGTCATCCCGAGCAGCTTGACGATGTGGCGCGCGATTTTCCGGAACTCAAGATCAACGCCTTTCACATGGGCTATCCATACAGTGACGTTCTCAACATGGTGGCCTTGGGCCACCCCAACGTTTATATCTGCATGAGCCTGCTCGTGCCTTGGGCTATTACCGCTCCGCGCAAGTTTGCCCACCTTTTGGGCGAGGCTATGCGCTTCGTCGGTCCGGACCGCATCACCTGGGGAACGGATTACGCGGGTTATGGCATTCAGATCGCCAATGCGGTCAAGGGCCTGACCGAGTTCCAGATTCCTGAAGATATGCAGCTCGCATACGGCTACCCGGCCATCACCGAAGAAGACAAGGCTAAGATGTTCGGCGGCAATTTAGGCCGTCTTTTGGGCATCGATACGACAAAAAGAAAAATTAAATAATATTGGATGAGGGATAAGTTATGACTGAGAAATCAGAAGGCAGGCAACAATGCAGATGTGGACTGGATATATTTCGTTGAATAGAGTTTGGGGATGATGATTATCGAAGTTGTATTGCTGAAGTAGTTCTTCTCCAGAGAGATCCATTCTAATAAGTTCCGTCTTTTCTTACACCTTTAACCTCTCTCTTTCCAAAAAAGAGAGGTTTGCTCTTCCAAAGGGCCATTATTAGAAGGGAAAAAGATTTTAGTCATGCAACTGAAAAAAGAAACAAGCGAACATGCATAGTGCTGATAAGGAATATTTTTTTATCAGCAGTGCGGCATCGCGCATGGGCATGGCTGCGGCGCTATTGCTTGCCAATAGGAGTATAGATATGGATGTTAAGGGATGTATTCTTGTCACCGGTGCGGCATCAGGAATCGGAAAAGCCACGGTACTCACGCTCGCTAAAAGGGGCTTTGGCGTTTACGCCACGTATGCCACGGATAAGTCCCAGGCGGAAATTGAAAAGCTCCGCGGGGTAGGAGGGATTGAGGCTTTCAAGCTTGATATCACCAACGATGGTGACGTAGCGAGCGCTGTTGCTTTTATTGAGGAGAAAGGAATTAATCTTCTTGCACTGGTTAACAACGCGGGCATCTTCAGCCCCGGTCCGCTCATGGAATATCCCGTCGAACGGTTGATCGAACAATACAACGTCAACGTGTTCGGGACGCATCGCCTGACCAGGGCCCTTTTCCCCCTACTCTTGAAATCTAAAGGCCGGATCGTGAACGTGTCGAGCGTGGCCGGGTTTGTGGCCACGCCCTTTTCCGGACCTTATGCTTCCAGCAAGCATGCCCTCGAAGGGTGGTCGGACTCTCTGCGGCGTGAACTCATGCCATGGGGTGTCAAAGTCATTGTGGTTGAACCTGCTCTGATCGACACGCCGCTTTGGGATAAGGACATCGAAGGAAGAATAGAGCGGTATCGCGGCAGCATTTTCTATGAAGCCAATCGTAAAAAGCTCGAGCAGGAGGCAGCCGAAGCCAAAACGCGTGGTGTGCAGCCGGAGATAGTGGCCGAAGCCATTCATCAGGCCGTGACTGCACCGAATCCCAAGCCCCGTTATCTTGTCACCAACCATCCGGTTCAGCACCGGCTGGTGAAGATCCTGCCCGACACGCTTCTGGATCGGCTGGTCATCAAGGAATTCTAGTTTATGAAGATGTATTTTCTCTCTACTGGATTTGGACATGTAGCGAAGGGGCTTTTTGTTCAGGGCGCAGGCATGAAGAGTGTGCAGTTTCCCATCCTCAGCGTTCTGATTGAGCGCGCCAATGATTTGGTGCTTTTTGATACGGGCATCGGCACGCGCATAGAAGAAGAGATGCGGCCTCCCATCTATTGGGGCAACCTTTTTTTCCATCGCTGCGTCATGCGTACGCGGTTCGATCCAGAGCACGACGCCTTGGTTCATCAACTGTCGCGGCTGGGCTTCCAGCCTTCGGATGTCAAGAACGTTATCATCTCGCACCTGCACTGGGATCATGCCGGCGGGATGCGCGACTTTCCCAATGCCCGCTATATCATCAACCGGAAGGAGTGGGACTTTGCCGCTGGGCTCACAGGGGTGCCGCACTTCAAGAATGCCTATATCAAGGAACAGTTCTGTTGCGCGGGCCTGAATATCGAACTGATCAATACTGATTCTCGCAAACCCTTCAAAAACTTTCCGGCCTCGTATGACCTCTTTGGTGACGGTTCCATGGTGCTGGTGGATCTGCCCGGCCACAGCCCCGGTCTTATGGGGATGTTTTTGACCATGCCTTCGGGCAGACGCTTTCTCTTCAGTGCGGATACTTTCTATTTTCCGGAGGGACTGGAACAAAGGATGCCTAAATCAAAACTCATGCAATCCCTGGTGAGTGAAGGCCCGGAAGCGGGAGCGAGTATTGACCGGATTTATGAACTCATGAAGTCCGATCCTGAACTGGAAATCGTGGGCAGCCATGATCACCGCTTGCCGGGACGATATGAACTGGCACCAAACTTCTATGAATAGCGCCGGGTTGATCGATCACATCAATAAAGGAAAGACATACATATGAACCTCAAAGGAAAAGTTGCTTTAGTCACCGGAGCGTCGCGCGGGCTTGGCCATGCCATTGCGCTGGCCTTGGGAGAGGCCGGCGCCGATGTGGCGCTAACGGATGTTCTGATTGAAGGTCAGAACCATGACATGGAGAAGCTTGACCAATACAGCGTTCTTGCCGGACATTTTGCAAAGCGCGGCGCGGTTAAGACGCAAGCCGGAGCGCAGGAAATCCAATCCATGGGATCTCGCAGCCGGGCTTTCCAGATGGACGTGGCAGATCCCGAGGAAGTCGCGAGGGTGGTGCAGGCTGTGGAGAATGAGCTGGGCGTGATCGATATTCTCGTCAACAATGCCGCCGTTATGGACAACATGGGCAAGTTCGGTGAACAACAGTTAGAGCGTTGGCAACGTGATCTCAATGTCAACTTAACGGGTGCATATAACTGCAGCAAGGCTGTATGGCCGGGAATGGTGAAGAAAAATTGGGGCCGAATTATTAATATTTCTTCTGTGGCCGGCCTCATGGGTGCCGCTCTACAGCCGTCCTACGGGGCGACCAAGGCGGCTTTGATTGGATTGAGCAAATCCCTGGCCATCGAAGCCGGTCGATACGGCATAACGGTCAACACGGTTTGCCCGGGTTTCATCGCCACCGAGGCGGTTCAGCTTTATGACGAACGGATGACCGAACGGATTGTGAAGCGTACTGCCTTAAAGCGCATGGGACGGCCGGAAGAAGTGGCTCACGTGGTAACTTTTCTGGCTTCAGATGCGGCATCCTATATTACCGGAGCAGTCATTCCGGTTACGGGTGGTATCGATCTGCTTACGCTTTAAAATAACTATTAAGGACATGAAGACACATGAACATTATTAAAAAAGGAAAAGGAGAGTTGTTCACCGATCCTGATCCGGACCACGCGCGGGCATTCTTTCAGAAGAAATCCAGAAAGATGGTGAACAAAGCCATGACACTTTCCCAAGCCATCGAAACGTTTGTTCATGACGGTGACTATTTTGCTCTGGGCGGGTTCGGGGCCAACCGGACACCCATTGCGGCCTGTCATGAGATCCTCAGACAGGGAAAGAAAAATATGGGGTTTGCAGGCCACACGGCTAGCCATGATTTCGAAATTCTCTGTGCGGGAGAAGTCTTTGATCGGGTCGATGCAGGTTACATCGTGGGGCTTGAAGCCCGGGGGCTCTCCCCCTGCGCGAGGCGATACATGCAGAGCGGTAAAGTGAAGGTGACCGAGTGGACCAACTACAGCCTTTCGGCGAGGCTTCGGGCAGGCGCCATGGGTGTTCCCTTTATTCCGACGCGTAATCTCCTGGGCACCGATACCTTTGAATACAGCGCGAGCATGATGATGGAGTGCCCGTATACCGGCAAAAAACTGGCTCTGCAACCCGCGCTCTATCCGGATGTGGCCGTTATCCACGTTCACGAATCGGATGTGTACGGCAATGTCCGGGTAAGAGGCATCCTCAAGTCGGACAACGACCTGGCCCGCGCCTCCAAGCGGGTGATCGTGACGTGTGAGCGTTTGATCACCAATGAAGAGATCCGCAGGAATCCGACGGAGACCACATTTCCTTACTTTCTCGTGGATGCTGTGTGCGAGGTTCCATACGGTGGTTATCCGGGCACCATGGCGTACGAGTACTTCTCCGATGAAGATCATTTGCGGGAGTGGCTGAAGGTTGAGGAAGACCCTGTTGCCTTTAAGGAATTCTTACAGAAGAACATCTATGACTGTAAGGATCACCATGAATATATCAACAGAAATGGCGGTATGGAGAAGATGCTCCAGCTCAGAACGATAGAGCATCTGCTGCATAAGGAGGGGAGAAGATGACAAAATCCTATAACGCGATGGAGTTGATGATCTGCGTTGCATCGAGAGAACTCGAGGACGGTTCCACGTTGGCCGTGGGTACCGGCGCGCCTTGTGCGGCGGCCATGCTGGCCCAGAGATTGAACTCGCCGAACCTTTCCATACTGTTTGAAGCCGGGAGCGTGAGCCCGCAACTCCCTGAGATGCCCATCTCCGTCGGGGATTCACGGGCGGGGCACAAAGCGGTCATGGTTTCCACCATGGGGGCCATCATGGAAACCTGTCAGCGGGGCTATGTCGACTACACCTTTCTGGGAGGCGCCCAGATCGATATGTACGGAAACCTGAATTCGACGTTAATCGGAGGAACTCACGCAAAGCCCAAGGTACGTTTCCCCGGTAGCGGCGGCGCGAATGATTTCGGCAGCCTCTGCTGGAAGATGATGGTGCTTACGGTTCAGGATGCCAGACGATTTGTGGAGAAATGCGAGTTCATCACCACGCCCGGCTGGCTGGAGGGTGGAAACAGCCGGTATGAAGCGGGACTTCCCGAAGGCACCGGGCCGTACAAGGTTTTTACCAACATGGCTGTCATGGATTTCGAACCTGAGAGCAAACGCATGCGCATCATATCCATCAATCCCGGTTATTCGGTCAAGGATGTACAGGACAACTGCGGATTTGAGTTACTCAAAGCGCCCAAGATCACCGAAACAGAACCGCCTACAGAGACTGAGCTGAAGATCCTCAGAGAGGACGTTGACCCACACCGGTACGTTATAGGAAGATAAAACAGAAGATGAGCAAAAAATAATGATCGACAAATTAATTACTAAACGGAAGGAAAAAAAGGACGATGATATGGATCATTTAGTTCAAGCATTTTCAGCACTCGAAGAAAATGAGGTGTTCAAGCTCGTAGATGAATATCTCGCAAAAAAAGTAGATCCACTGGTGATCGTAAACGGACTTTCAAAAGGAATGGAACAGGTAGGGCAGTTATTCAAGGATGATGAATACGCCCTGGCGGAGCTCATTTATGCCGGTGAAATATTCAAAGAGGCCATGGAAAAAATCAAGCCTCTGCTTCTGGATGGCGAAAGCAGTTCTGCAGGTCTCGTTATCATGGGAACTGTTGAAGGTGATATTCATGATCTTGGCAAGAACATCGTTATTACCATGCTCGAGTGCTCCGGATTCAAGGTCATTGATCTTGGTGTGGATGTGCCTGCTAAAAAATTCGTCGAAGCAATCAAGGAATCGGGGGCACGTCTCATCGGCATGAGCCTTCTGCTTACAACAGCCATGGATAGTCTGCGCAACGCGATCATGGCCATTGAAGAAGCCGGTATCAGGAACAATATCAAGATAATGATCGGCGGGGCGCCTGTCAGTGAACATCTCAGGGTGGAAACAGGTGCTGATTATTTAGGACGTGACGCTGTTGAAGCTCTGACCATAGCCAGGAAAGTCTTTAGTCAGTCAACTGTGGATGTGAGGTGACCCATGAAAGCTGCAGAAAGAATCAATACGGTCATCAACCTTGAATCTCCCGACCATGTTCCCCTGGCTCCATTGCTGGACCACTGGGCGGCAACCTATACCGGCATTACCAACGCGGAATTGATGTCTGATCCGGACAAGCGTTTTAACGCGGTACTTAAAACAGCCATTGATTTTAAGTGGGACATGAGTTTCCTTGCCGAGACGGTCAATACCACATTATTAAAATTGGGTGTTCCGGCACGGTTGAAGCTGCCGGGCATAGATCTTCCGGAAAGAAGTGAACACCAGTTCGATGAAAAAGAAGTCATGACTGAAGAGGATTTTGATGTTCTGGAATCTGATGGCCTTATCGCTCTATTCTCAAAATTAATTCCGCGGATATATCCTGAAATGACGGTTGAGTCAGCGATGACTGATTTTGCCCGTGCGAGCACGGAAATAACCGATCAGGCCGCTTGGCTACGTGAGAATGGAATCGAACCGGCAGTTGGGTTTGTTATAGCGGGCCCTTCCTTCGAATATTTCTGCTTTGCGAGATCCATCAATGTTGCGCTCACTGACCTGAGAAGGCGTCCTGAAAAATTGAAAATTGCGGGCAAACGTTTCTGTCATGATATGTTGGATCTTGCCATAGAAACATCCAGACAAAATAATATTAACAGAGTTTTTATCGGTCTGAGTCGCTCATCGCCGATCTTTCTTTCAAATAAGCTCTTTGAGGCATTTGTATTACCCGATCTCGAATTATTGGTAAATGGTCTCATTGATGCCAATAGAACACCCGTATTTCATTGTGATACTAACTGGACGAAATTCCTGCACTACTTTCAACGATTGCCTAAAGGCAAGTGCATCATTGAACTGGATAGTTTCACCGACATCTTCAAGGCTAAAGAAATACTGGGTGGACACATGGCCATTATGGGCGATGTGCCCAGCACGTTGCTGGCCGAAGGAACGAGAGATGAGGTGATGTGCTATTGTAAAAAACTTATCGAAGAAGTTGGCGGGGGCGGTGGGTTTATTCTGAGTTCCGGATGCTCCGTTCCGCTCAATGCAAAGGTTGATAACGTGCGTGCCATGTCCGAATCTATTGATGAATGGGGATGGTATAAATAATGTGCAAGAACTTGTTACTAAAAATACAGTGCAGATACAATTGGAGAACATTAGATGAAAATCAACATGAATCAATGGATGCAGAATATCCTGAAATCTGAAAAGCGAAAAGCCTTTCCATTGATGCCTTACCTGGGGCTTGAACTGACTGGTAAGAAAATACTTGAGGCGGTTAAAGACGGCGAGGTGCAAAGCCGGTGTGTCCAGGCAATAGCTTCCCGCTTCCCATCAATCGCAAGCGTTACCATAATGGATTTATCTGTGGAATGCGAAGCGTTCGGGGGCACAATACGTTTTGTCGAGAACGAGGTGCCCACAACAATTGGGGCTGTTGTGAATGACATGAATGACGCTGAAGCATTGAAAATGCCGGAGGTTGGAGCGGGACGCACAGGTGTTTATCTTCATGCTGCTCACCTTGCCGCACAAGCAACAACGGACAGACCTGTTTTCGGCTGTCATATCGGTCCCTTTTCTCTGGCTGCGAGGCTTTGCGGCATGACGGAAATCATGGTTAAGCTTCGCAAAGAGCCGGTCATGGTGGAAACAGTGCTCAATAAGTGCACAGCGTTTCTTGTCCAATACGCAAAGGCATACAAGAAAACAGGGGTGAATGGCATTGTGATTGCTGAACCGGCAGCTGGCTTGATCAATGCAGCTCAGTGCGAAAAATTTTCATCCATCCATGTCAGCAGAATCGTATCAGCCGTTCAGGATGAAAACTTTTTAATTATAATTCACAACTGCGGCAATACGCATAAATTGGTTCCGGCGATGCTGGCGACCGGCGCCATGGGTTTCCATTTCGGGAATGCTGTCGACATGAAACAGATTATGCCCCAGGTTCCGGCACATATTCCGGCCTTTGGGAATATTGCTCCGATCCTGCTCAGGAATGGAAGCGGCATGGAAGTAAGGGAGAAGACGACTGAATTACTGATGGCGATGAAAGATTACCCGAATTTCGTGCTTTCTTCCGGTTGCGACATCCCTCCCGGGACACCGCTCGGAAATATTGACGCCTTGTTTGATGCATTAGCTGATTACAATACGTGATTTTTTCACGGAAAGTAGTCCATTATGAGAGAAATTATTAAAGAAGATCCTGAAAAAATCAAAATAGATATTCAAAAGATTCATGCTTTTCGGAAAAGAGATAAATCTTCTTTAATTCCAGAAACGATTACGCGTCATGTAGAAAAAGCATATGACCTTTTCTGTCAGTTCGCTGTCCCGGTCAGTATTGTAACTGAGGTAACCTGCTCACAGTTTCAATCTATTTATTCAGGTGATGGTCTGAATGAGCCGCGGGCACCTCTCAACGATATAATGACTAATAATGCTGTATATCTCCTTTTTGCAATGACACTTGGGTCTGATATATCACTTTATATATCTGATCTTTTTAAAAAGGGTGAACATCTCTTAGGACATTTACTTGATGAAATATGTTCAATCGGAATAGAAGTGTTTGCTGATGAGATAACCGGGATGTGCTTTGCCGGTGAAGTTTCAAGGGGGACACTCAATAATAATGACATTATGTTGCGATACAGTCCCGGTTACTGCGGCTGGCATATAACAGGCCAAAAATTTTTACACAAATACTTAAAAAGTCAGGGTATTGGAATTAGGCTTACAGAAAACTGCTATATGGAACCAATCAAGTCAATATCGGGTGTAATGATCGGCTGTAGTAAATCATTGCATGATTTTAATAACAATTATCCTTTTTGCATCGATTGCCGGACCAAGACCTGCCGGAAAAGATTGGTTGTTAATGGTATACGAAACAGCATCTGATCATCGGATGGACCGGGATAATAATTTTCCAGAGATGGCTTGCCTTCTCAAAAAAAGAAAGCACAAAAGCGTGATGAATATCGGGTTTATTCCAAAACATAATTCACAACGTCAATGTATCGATATGCCGCGGTCAGGTGGGCCGCGTAAATATGAGATGAGACAGGATTTTCATGAATGACTACAAAACATCATCGACCGTATTGCTCGGCATCATCAACGCAGCGCTAAAGCTGGGGGTTGACATCCAGTCCATCCTGCGGCAGCTCGGTATTTCGATAAATTTAGATCATATCAGCCAATCCACCATCAATTTGAAGCAGGTTCATGCCATTGTTGCGGCCGTCGAAAAGGCGGGCGGTCATCCGGCTCTCGGACTCTTAACCGGCGAGGATTTCGATTTCGAATACCTACCTGATCTCAAGTCCTTTTTGATGTCTGCCTCCACCCTGAGGGAAGCCTTTGAATCCATCCGCCCCATTCAAAAACTGATCTCACCCCTTTTAATCTTGAATGCTGAAGAAACCGGGAAGGTAGCCATCATCAAGTTTCAGCCGGATGGTATGCTTGACGGGGAAGACGAGCGGCATTATTCGGAAATGATCTTTACTTGCATAAAAACCATCGTAAATCGCCTGATGAAAAAGACAGTCCTCCCCAAGGCTGTCTATTTCCGCCACGGCCGGTCGGAACTCACTCCCCTGTATGAAGATTTTTTCGGCAGTGTCATTGTCCTGAATGCACCGGAAAATGCCATCATCTATGATCGCACCATCATGGATCTCCCTCTGCCCGGCGGATTTCCGGAGATTCGGCGGCAGGCCGGAAGCATCGTCAATCAGCAACTGGCCGGCTCGCCGTTGAGCGGCGGACTGCTGGAGGATCTCGAAAGGCTCCTGGCCGCACGCGGTGAGTTATTGAATGCGCCGATAAAACAGGTAGCGCGTTCGCTGAATATGAGTACCCGCACTCTGCAACGCCGTCTGGCTGAAAACGGGCATAGCATAACCGGGATGCGGGATCTGATCAGATTTAAACTGGCCATCCAGGCCTTGCAATCCAAGCGGCACAATATCGAAGAAATTGCCGAAAAGCTTGGTTTTTCAGACCGGCACTGCTTCACGCAAGCTTTTAAACGCTGGTCAAGCCTCTCTCCCAGCGCCTATCGTAAAAAAATTTCAATAGCTTAATCTCGAAGACATACGAACTTTACCCGGGGTAATTCAAATTGGCGCCAATTCTTCCTATTTTGGCATCCGCCGCTCTAGACGTTTCCGGCCGTAATGAGATATCGGAGACAATCCTTGGAAAAAGAGAAATTGATAAATCAGCGGGAGGAAAGTTGTCAGAAACGCAAATCATGCGCCAATCAGTCAGTCTAACCACTAAAAAAAGGAGATTGTCAAAATGAAAAGCAATGAGTCAACGGAAGGAAAATCTTCAATGAACC
>MTKZ01041050.1_pt1 | contig 27379 bp, 19 predicted proteins | sample 1042781 | NCBI WGS metagenome assembly MTKZ01 (sample SAMN06212207, study PRJNA360539) | anaerobic digester metagenome | biome: Wastewater treatment plant; material: sludge; isolation source: anaerobic digester fed with sludge from wastewater treatment plant | place: Denmark: WWTP Viborg ... | reverse complement strand
ACTCAATTCTGAGAAGCAACGCCGCACCCGCCAACCCAAGGGCGCACCTCAGAAGCGTGGTGTTTGCACCATCGTCCGCACGATGACCCCCAAGAAGCCGAATTCCGCTTTGCGGAAAATCGCTCGTGTGCGTCTCTCCAATGGCTTGGAAGTGACCGCATACATCCCCGGTGAAGGTCATCAGCTCCAGGAGCACAGTGTTGTGCTCGTGCGTGGCGGCAGAGTGAAAGACTTACCCGGTGTGCGTTACCACATCGTGCGCGGAACCCTCGACACGACTGGTGTTGCGGATCGCAAGCGCGCCCGTTCAAAATATGGCGCCAAACGCGCACAGAAGTAGTCATTTGCAACCTGGGCTGTTAGCTTGACGCCAACTGGGTTGGTTGATCAGGCAGGTCTGGAATTATTGAGGAGCAATTATGTCAAGAAGAATTAAACCCGAAAAGCGAGAAGTCACTCCGGATGCTCGTTTTAACAACCTGCACATCCAGATGATGATCAACCGCATTATGCTCAACGGTAAGAAGAGCACCGTTACCCGGCTGGTCTATGACGCCATTGATCTAATCAGCCAGAAAACCGGTAAGGAAGGTATCGAAGTCTTCGAGCAGGCGCTCAAAAACGTCAGCCCGATGATGGAAGTTCGTCCCCGCCGTGTTGGTGGCGCCACTTACCAGGTGCCAATGGAAGTCGCTCCTGAACGCCGTCTCACCTTGGCAATGCGATGGATCATCGCAGCCTCCAGGGCTAGATCAGGCAAATCTTACTCCGAGAAGTTGGCTGGGGAATTGATGGACGCTGCTGAAAATCAGGGCGCATCAATCCGCCGCAAGGAAGAAACACACAAGATGGCGGAAGCCAACCGTGCTTTCTCCCACTTCCGCATGTAAGCAGGATTTGCACCTTAACTAATTATTGGTTCAACTATGACCGAAAATCCGCTCGAACGATACCGTAATATCGGCGTAATTGCCCATATTGACGCTGGTAAAACTACTACTACCGAGCGGATTTTATTTTATGCCGGTAAGACTTACCGCCTTGGCAACGTTGATGACGGCACCACCGTCACTGACTGGATGCCCGAAGAACGCGAACGTGGTATCACAATCGTTTCCGCTGCTGTTACAGCAGAGTGGAAGGGATACCGCATCAATCTGATTGACACCCCCGGACACATTGATTTCACAGCCGAAGTGCAGCGCTCCCTGCGCGTCTTGGATGGCGGTGTGGTCGTATTTGATTCGGTCCAGGGCGTGGAACCACAGAGTGAGACTGTCTGGCGTCAGGCTGATAAATACCTTGTGCCACGCATCTGCTTTGCCAACAAAATGGATCGCACAGGCGCTTCCTATGAACGCACCGTGCAAAGCATTCGCGAACGGCTGGGTGCCAACGCTTTGGAAATGCAAATCCCGATTGGTGAAGAATCAAGCTTCGTTGGTTTTGTTAACCTGCTTGAAGAGAATGCAGTTACATTCTCTGACGACCTTGGTGTGGAACCATTGGTTACTGAAATTCCGGATGAATTACGCGAGCTGGCAGCGGAAAAACGCGCCACTCTTGTTGAGCGCATCGCTGAAACAGATGATGATCTTACGCTTAAGTTCCTCGAAGGCGAACCAATCTCATTAGCAGAACTCAAGAGCGCCCTGCGGGCAGCCGTGCTTGCTAACAAGGCTGCGCCGGTTTTTTGCGGCAGCAGTTTACGCAATAAGGGCGTGCAGTACGTGCTGGACGCTGTGATTGACTATCTTCCTTCGCCGCTGGATATTCCCCCGGTCGACGCCACCCTGGTGCGCGACGGCAGCGAGGTTCAGCGCCACGCAGACCCCTCTGAACCGCTTTCCGCCTTGGTTTTTAAGATCGTAACTGATCCATACATGGGTCGGTTGGCTTATATTCGTGTTTATTCAGGCACGATAAAACAAAACAGCACAGTAAACAATGCCTCAAAGGATAAGAAAGAGCGCGTTGGGCGCTTGCTGCGCATGTACGCGGATAGCCGCGAGGACATTGCCGAACTGGGTGCTGGCGATATCGGCGCGATTCTTGGTCTGAAATTTAGCTTTACGGGTGATACCTTGTGTGATCCCACCAATCCGGTGCTGTTGGAGACTATCAGCTTCCCCAATCCGGTTATCTCAATTGCGATCGAACCCAAGACCAAAGCCGACCAGGATAAAATGTCCGACTCCCTGATCAAGCTGGCGGAAGAAGATCCTACTTTCCAGATCCGCCAGGACGAAGCGACGGGTCAGACGGTTATCTCCGGTATGGGCGAACTCCATCTGGATGTATTGGTCACCCGCCTTTTGCGTGAGTTCAAAGTGCAGGCTAATGTCGGCAAACCGCGTGTGGCGTACCGCGAAGCTGTCACTAAGACCATCAATAACTTTAATTATCGCTACAGCAAGCAAACAGGTGGTCACGGGCAGTTTGGTCATGTGGTCATCAACCTTGAGCCGCTCGAAAATGGTTCTGGGGTTATCTTTGAGAACAAGATCCGCGGTGGGGCAATTCCGAAAGAGTACATCTCCGCCATCGAAAAAGGTGTGCTGGATGCAGCTGAGAGTGGTCCGCTGGCTGGATTCCCAATGACCGACTTCAAGGTCACACTGGTAGACGGCTCTTATCACGAAGTCGACTCGAGCGAGATGGCTTTCCGCACGACAGCCTTGCTGGCAGTGCGCGAAGCAACAGAAAAAGCCGCTCCGGTCATTCTCGAACCGATCATGAAAGTCGAAATCACGATTCCTGAGGAATTTACAGGCGATATCATTGGCCAGGTCAACGCTCGTGTGGGCAACATCCTTGGCATGGAAGACCGTTTTGGTAATGCCAAAGCTATCCACGCTGAAGTACCATTGTCCGAGATGTTCGGCTACGCAACCGAACTGCGCTCCGCGACGCAAGGCCGGGGAGTGTTCACGATGGAATTCAAGCATTACTCCCAGGTTTCGGACGCGTATATGAAGAAAATACTTGGTCGGTATAACGGCTAAGTCCAACATGACATTTCCAGGAACTCAAGTTCCTGAATGAAAACAGATTGAAAAGGTAGAAAATGGCAAAACAAAAAATTAGAATTCGTTTGAAAGCATATGATCATCGCATCCTCGATCAATCCGCGAAGCGTATTGTCGAGACCGCTGAGCGCTCCGGAGCCAAGGTAGTTGGTCCTGTACCTCTGCCGACCCGCATCGAGAAATTCACCGTGCGCCGCTCGACCTTCATCGACAAGGATTCCCAGGAACACTTTGAAATCCGCACCCACAATCGTCTGATCGACGTTTTGGAACCCGATTCAAAGACCATTGATATGCTGATGCGCCTCAGCCTCCCCGCTGGCGTGGATATTGAAATCAAGATTTAGTCTGATTTCTGCAGAACGGTTGTTTTGCCTTGTTGGGAAACGAGGGCAAGAGAACCCTTAAAACTTAGCCATTCCCATCGAGCAGTGCCTGCTCGGCTGGTCTTTATCTACCTTTCACACGGTGGTTGCGCTGCAGCCATCGTGTTTCGTTTTAATTGGTAAGGGGAGGCAGGTTTGAGGAACCTGCAACTGAATTACCAACTTTCGTTTTCCGAATTATCGCATTAATTTTGTATCAGACCTCGTGATTTTATATAATAACCATTAAGAAGTATTTCCAGTAAAAATTGGTGTTTGTTTACCTTTCAATAGGCATCGACTTTCCGAAATTAACTGACCTGTTTCTGGCTCAGAACTTGCAGAAATGACATTATGAATTCCTCTTTAAGTTTACGAATTCGTTCTCACAACTGGATCCCTAGATGGATAGGATCGGTTGTTATAGCCTTGCTCACCATGTTCGTGCTCGTCTCTGCCGACCCGCCTCCACCGCAAATCGCGAGTGAAGCTGAAAAGCAGGAGCTTTGGACGGCATACCAGGAGCGTTATGCTCAATTTCTGGCGTTGAGTGGCGACGATCCGATCGCTAACCTGTTTGAGCCGGTGCTGGATGAGGCATTCATCTCAGCGGACGGAAAAACTGCTGTCATTTGGCTGGCTCTGCAGGACTACAGTGGGCGGGTACTTGGAACTGAACCCGGTATTGCACTGGCAGTTCTGTCTGCTGATGGCTGGCAGGTGCTGCTGAGAGGTGACCCGGGCTGGGAAGAGGTCGTTAGCTTGATGCCTGAAGGGTTTCTACCAGCGGAGTTCCAGCCTGCCGCACCTCAGGCACTCAACGCAAGCCCACAAACCATTTGGGGTTACTACCTCCCCTATGTCAAGGGCACTTCCCATAAACTAGAGGGTTCTGTCCTCCACTTTAACTACTATCCTCCGCTTGGCTATCCCAGCTGCGGTCAGGACGTCTGCCAATATGCCTATGACTTCACTGATACCGGTCATTTTCCCCTGATTTCCGCCCGTGCAGCCACGGTTGTCTCTTCGCGTGATAGTTGCGCAGATGGAAATACTTACTGCACCAATTACATCGTTTTGCAGGACGTTGTCGGCGGAGCATACCAAATCTACCTGCATCTTGCCTACGGCACTGTGCCCAATCACCTCGTTGAGGGTGTCTATATTGGCAGGGGAACCTACATAGGCGACACGGACGACACCGGCTACAGCACTTCAGAGCATGTCCATTTCATGGTTGTTACATCATTTTGGTACGGTGGTGACGGCTATCCCTGGGGTGCTTCTGTGGATGCGCGTTTTACGGACGTGACGATCAATAATGGCATCCCCCGTACCTGCTACGAGGTTACACACCTGCCAATCTATGATAGCGCAACACAGTGCATTGGAAACAAGGCTGACCCGCTCAATCCAAGCAATGATTGGTTTGTTTCGGGGAATACAGGCGCAAACCCTCCCACCGGGCAGCTGACTAGCCCTGTGGCTGGGGCAGTGGTCGCAACGGGCAGCAACCCTTCGATCGACGTTACTGCCAGCACGCAGGACGATGTACGCGTGAAAACTGCGGTGTTGCAAGGGCTGATCAATGGCAGTTGGGTGGAATTAGGTCCGCGGGTCAGTAATCCAAACTCGGCAGGCGTGTTTGACTGGGATGTTAATTTATGCCAGGCTGGACCGCTAAACGGTCCGCTTGAAATTGCTCTAAAAATCTGGGACCACGAGGGGAACGAGGTCGGATTGCTTTCCCGACGGACAGTCCAGGTGGATCACGCCTGCCCACCTCCGGTCAGCCAGATGACAACACCAACCACCTATGATGGAACGGCATTCAAAATCAAATGGACAGCAACAGCGTCCGGAGCTGGAATTTCTTCTTTCCAGGTCCAGTGGCGCTTGGGAACGCAGGCGTGGTCCTCGACCCGCCAGATGACCTATGCTGCAGCGGCAAGAGCGGCGTGGTTTGTCGGGACTCCAGGAGGGACTTACGGCTTCCGCATGCGAGCCATTGACAACAATGGGCAGGCTGAAGCCTGGCCGGCAGGGGACGCAGCTGAGGTCACTGTGACTCCACCTGCCACCTGCGTGGAGGATGGCGCGGAGCAGGATGACAGTGCTTCTACCGCGGTGTCCATCAACCTTGGGGTCGAACACCAGCGCAATATCTGCGGGTTGGGAGACGCGGATTGGTTTAAGCTTTATACGGGTGATCGCGACCGCTTATGGCTTTTTTCCCGCTCGATTGGTGCGGGTGCTGCGGTGCGCGTGTCGGTCTATGCGGCTGATGGCACCACGCTTCTGGGCAGTGCTACCGCATCGGCTATGAACACCAGCACCAGCCTGGGGGTAATGGTCCCGAAAAACCAGACAGTCTATATCAAAGCCACACCTGCCGTTACGAACCTTACTGGTACCGCTGTGCTGTATGGGATGAAGGTCACGCCGGGCTTCGGCTCCGCTCTACCGCTAATTTTCAGGTAAAGGTTTCAGGTCAAAACTCAATACGGCTAATAATGATTGAGGCTTCCCCAGATTAAGGGGAAGCCTCTTTCATGTAAATCGCGGGCTGCAGGGCGAGGAAGTGAGTGTTGGGAGCACCTGTAGCCCGATAGAGCAGTTGGTCCTTTACTTATTCATCAGCGGCAGGAATAACCGAAGCATCGGACCTGTCAGGAAATATTGCGCTGACGTGGATTGCACCGTGAGTGACGGAAAATCTGTCGTGTAGGTGAAATTCAAGTTTTGCGGAGTAGTGTGCAGGTAACCGATAGTATTTTTCGCCACAACCTGGTAGGCCACACGCGTTCCGTTGTAGTTGAGATCGGTAAAGCTGCGCGCGCCGTGTGTGTTGGGTTGATCCAGTGGAGAGGGAATGGAACCCAGGCTGATCCAGTTGAATCCGTCGTTTGTCGCCAGGATTTCAAACTCAGTTTCCGTGATTGAGTTATCCTGCCACATGAGGGTCAGCGAGTTACCGTTGATCGTGTGTCCTAACGCATTGGGCGCAACAGGGGGGATCGCCACAATATTCGGACGCATCATGTCCATCTCTTCATGAGAAAGGATGTGGCAGTGGTACATGTATTCCCAACCAAAGTTGACCAGGCTGTTGACGATGGGATCGACGGGATTACCGTTTGGATCCGTCGAATTGAACATTGCTGTACTTCCCAATGGCATCATCGGGTCCAGTGGACGGATGGAATTGGGGATTTCGAATGGGAAAACAGGTATGATCGGTCGGATGGCAAAGTAAGTGTCTTCCAGGGGGTGAACACGTACCGTATCCTTCCATCCAAGTTCGTTTGCATCTGGCGGTTTGATAATGTTGTCCCAGGTCACCCGATTCAACAACTGAACATCATAAAGGTGGAAGTGAATGGGGTGGGAGTCAACCCCGTTATGGGTTATTTTCCAAATCTGGGTGCCGTCATCGGCGACTGCGATTGGTGTTACATTTGCCGTGGTAGGCAGGTTTGTTCCGTCGAACATTTCTGTTGGCGGATTGACAAACGGGTATAGAACCAGGTTTTGGAGACCTGGGGTTGCCGGAACCGTTTCGAGACCAAGGTTACCCTGCATGCGCCCAAACGGTTCAAAATTGGATTCATTCATCTCGTCCTGGATAGACTTGGGTTCGATCTTGATGCCGATCTGGTTTCCAACGAGGGTATCAAACTTGAAGATGTCGCCACCCTGGTCAGAAATGCGGGCAAAGCCGTCACATTCCGGGCTCGGATTGATCGGTCCATTACACCAACCTGCTGAGGTAAAGTCTGTAGCGTAGGACGCGTTGTAGGCTGCCTGTCCGACGATTACTGGATGTTGCCCTGATTCAAATACACCGGAGCCATCTGCTTTGTGCAGGAAGGCGGAACGCAGAGCATTGAAGTTATACGTCGGGGCAGGAGCATTAGGGAGCACCTTTATCTGCATGATTGTGCGGGTGTTAGGTCCATATCCCGGTAAAACCGCAGCGGGAGCAGCAGGGTACATATCTGGCATACCAGTGTAGTAGTCATAAGTGGAAATCCGGGCAGGGAAAGCCGCAGGAGCATCGTTATAGAGGATCAGCGTTTGACCAGCATAAGCCGAGAAGTCCACAATTACATCAGCGCGTTCAGCGGGACCCATCAAAAGAGAGTGCTGATCCACAAGCCCAACATCAAAGCGGGTGGGGTCTGTGATCCAGGTGATGTGTTGAGCGGGGATTTCCACCGGTTGGGGTAAAAACCCGCCTTCAGTACCAATTTGGATCCAATCCGGACCAGCAGGGCTCAAGGTAAGGTCAGGTGTGGGGAATACGTTGGGGTCCAATTGCGCTGCCGCAACTTCTTCGGGCTTTAGGGCAACCTCGGTCGCACCAATCAAGGGGTCACTAATTTGGGTTGGGTCAGCCACGTACCACTGCAGGTTAAAGAAACGGTCATTGGCAGCGTTAAGTATGCGGAAACGGTAAGCAGTTGGTTCAACGGTTGTTGTGGGATACGCAGTACCATTAACCAGCGGGGTGTCATTGAACTCTTCCATACCTGCTGAATTATTTGGCGTGCCAGGGATGAACGGCGGCTCACAGAAGGGATCGGTATCGTACTGCCAGGTAGTAGGGTCGTTTAGATCACAGGGACTCGCCAGGGGAATGCCCCAATCGTCCGCTGTGTGCCTGGCGCCATCTGCGCCTTCAGGGTCCAACCCAAAATAGGGGTTGGCAATAGGAGGATACTGCGGGTCAGCAGGCGGCCAGAACCATGGTCCGTAGAACCAGCGTCCGTAAGAACTCATACCTGAAGGATCAGCGGGATTTTCTGCTGGCATGTAGACATGCTCATACCAGAGGTCGCCCTCAGAGCCCCAACGGCTATAATCCCAGGTTGGGTCAAGCTCTGCCATTTGGTCGGGGGAGGAAACGAAGGTTTTATCCTGGACAACCAGCGGAATTTCATACTGCCCACTTGGCAGCAAGCCGCTGTCGATAAGAGCCTGTTCGGTCTCATCACGGATAATGTAACCAGCTGCCTCACCGGCATAAACGTTCAAGCGGGTGATGCCCCAGGCGTGATCATGGTAGAACATGAAACGTGAGCTTTGCTGGTTGGTATAGTAGAAGGTCATACAGCCATCATCAGGCGCGGAGCAATCGGGGACTCCAGCAGGACGGTCAAGACCAACCATGTCGGGCACCTGTCGAACAGCAACGCCTTCAGGCCAACTGGTCATTTCGTTTGCAGGAGTGATCCACTGATGAGGGGTTCCATCTGAGATCCAGGGAGTGATACCGCCATGGAGATGGAGGGTAGCCCGGTTCTGCGCAAAACACATCATGCGATCCATCATGCTCAGGTTCGGCTCGCCACAGAGTGGGTTGCGAACTTCGTCAAGTACCGAGCCTTCATCCACAGGTTCCATCATCTCCATCGGTCCCATACCGGAGCCCATGAAGGTGGTGTCAACCGGCAGGAAGAGGTCGCCATCAACCCCGGTCGGTAAAAGATTATAGAATACAATCCGGACAGGGCGATCTTTGTTTGCCTGTATGATCGGACCCAAATAGTGAGGCTCGCCGATTCCTACTGCCTGGGAGCCATCCGGCATCAAAGCCGGAGTGGTCGTCCCGTCGAGCAAGTGGTTTACCAATGGCACACTCTCACTCCAGGAGGCATTTGCGTCAGTCTCAAGCTGGACATATTCCCGCAGAAGCGTACCCTGGGCTGGCAGCGATGAGTTCAGTTGCTCACGGTGCTGCACAAGCGCGATAACGTAATAATCAGCGCCAGGGAAAGTGGTGGTGTCCGGGACGCCAAGGGGAAGGTATTGACCGAGGTTGTTTGAAGCTGCGGCACAGCTGCCAGCTTCAGAAGGATCACAAAGCAGGGGCAGCTCATCCTGGAACTTCTTGATGCCAGTGCCTGTCACGTATCCAGAGCCCGGGTTGGTCAGGTTAATGGCTGTGACAGCTCCAATATCGATCACGGCGTCAGCAGTTGCCATCATACCCCCACCCAGGGTGTCCGAAATATCGACAGTGGGAATGCTGGTGTAGCCAGCTCCGTAGGTATCGACCACGACGGATTGAACATTTATTGTGGCCGTGACGATTGCGTCATCCAGGACGTTTACACGAGGAAGGGCTTGAAGCTGACTTTCCTGCGGATTCAGAATGCCTTGCTCCTTGGCTGCCTGTGCAGCGTTGAACTGACGGCGATTGAGTGGATTGAATTGGGGACCATCGCGGATGACCACGTTCGGAGCGTGCGAATAGCCAGATCCGGGATTATCGATCACCACGCCAGTAATTACACCTGTGACGGTATCCCAGGTGACGTGGCCTTTTGCCTGCACACCGCCAACGCCATCAGGATAATCGAAGTCAATGGTCGGAAGTGTATATCCGCTGCCGCCATAGGTCAAAGTGAGGCTGTCGACGCTACCATACGCGGTGGCAGTGGCTTGGGTTGTTGCCCCACCGCCGGTAATTGCCACCGCAGGCTGAACATAATCCATTCCAGGATTGGTGACGTTGATGGCAACCACAGTCTGCGAAGAGGTCACAACTGCCGTGGCAGCTGCCCCTGCGCCTGCGCCAGTGATAACCACACTTGCGGTCGTGTAATTGCTGCCGGGGTTGGTGATGGTGATGCCGGTAATTGCTCCACCCGCGCCAATTTGCGCAGTCGCAGTCGCTCCGCTGCCATCACCGGTGATGGTGACAGTTACATCTGGATTAGTCAGAGCGCTTAAACCCCAATTGGGATAGGGACCGAAATAATGCGGTACGACACTTTCATCAACCGGCGAGGCCGGAAGCTTTTCTGTCGCCGCCTCAACGTTGATGGGAAAATTCCCTGAAACCAGGGAGATGAGCAACAGTATCAGGACTGTTGTGCTAAGTATTTTGTGCTTCGACATGGTATTCTCCTTTGCAAATACTGATCATGAAAAGACAGTCAGGAGTTTTTCTGACTGGAAGAAAAGATGGGTTTGAGTTGTTATAAAAATCGTTGGCGGAATATGGGTGAGAGAATTTGCAACGTAAGATATCGACCAATCCTCTGAGTGCATTTTTTCGAATTTAATCGGTGATACACAGCGCATCTAAACTCACCTCCATTGAGAGTATAGAAAATCTGCTCGCCTGTGCTGTTTGAGAAAATTTGACTTAATTGGTAATAATTTATTGACTGGGGGAGGTTGGGTCGGAAAGCCCGGAAGATGGAATTATTCCTGGTAGAGCGATATCAATCGGACGGTGCAGGGCTTGCACTCGCAAACAAAGTCGGCAGATAAGCTGCGACCAGGAGTGAAAATCTTGGGTAACAAGCGCAGACTAAGCAACCAGGCGGTAGCCAACGTCGCGGACTGTAATCAGATGTTGGGGATCGGAAGGATCCTGCTCCAGCGCCTTGCGGATCTGATGGATATGCCAGCGGGTAATATCGCGGGCTTCATTTTTGGTGTAATCATAACCCTGCGATTCCTTGACCAGCGTCTCAAAAGACACGGCGTCAGGGGAGTGACGCATCAGCGTCACCAGGTAATCAAAAGTGGTGGATGGCAACGTGATGACATCATTTGAGATCATGAAATGGCGCGTATGCAAGTCGGCTTTCATGTTTCCACAATCGAGATAACGGGCAGAGTCTGGTTCTTCTGCAAGGGCGGGAGTGTTTACAGGTTGAGGTGGGGTCGTATCAGGTGATCCCAGCTCTGCTACCAGTTCCCTTAACTGAGAAATGATCTCGCGCTTCCGGAGAGGTTCTTGTGTTTCTGCTAAGATTTGACTGACACGCTCAAGAATCGCGGGCGGATCGATGGGTTTCAAGAGGAAGTCGCGCGCTCCTCCCTTGACAGCCTGCATGGCAGCCTCAAGGGTGGCGTGTGCGGTCAGGATTATGACCGGGAGCTCAGGCTGGATTTGATGGATCTGTGGAAGCAGCTCTGTACCGGTGGCATCGGGCAATTTGATATCCAGGAAGACCAGTGAAAACTGATCCTCGTGTAGTTTGCTCATTCCCTCACGCCCCGTCCCAACCATGGTTGGTGTATATCCTTCTCTTTTCAGTATCGCGCCAAGCGTCTGTCGCAGCGCGGGTTCATCGTCGATGATCAATATTTTATTCACCATATCACCCTCCTGTTTCCGTTGATTTTGTTGCTGAACGTAACCAAACGGCGAATTCAGCACCATTCCCGTAATTACGGGCAGTGAGCCGCCCTTCGTGCCTCTGGATGATCTCATAACTGATAGCTAACCCCAGTCCGACGCCTTTGGTCTTGGTAGTCTGAAAAGGCTCGAACATTCTCTCAAGGTATTCATCAGAGATCCCCGGACCAGTGTCGCGGATTATTACACCTTTCTCCGGGGTTTCGGCTCCGCTTTGTGAAAAAGTGACTTCCAGACGACCGCCTGTCGGCTGCATGGCCTCGATGGCGTTGTTGCAAATATTGATGAAGACCTGCTTTATCTGGTCCTTGTCCCCGACAACATATCTTTGGTCGTTGGTTGGTGCCTCTAAATACCATTCCACATGACCTTTTTCAGATTGACTGCGCAACAATCCTTGAACTTCTTTGATGGTTGCCAATAAGTCAAAACTTGTTGATGGTGCCATTCTTGTCGGGCGGTAGATCTCCCTTAGCTGTGCCACAAGGTTGGATATACGTTTCGTTTCGCCAGACGCAATTTCAAGGTACTGCCAGTCCTGATCATTGGGATCAGTATCAGCCTGCAGCAGGTAAAGGCTGTTTTTGATCGTCTGAAGCGGATTGTTAATCTCATGCGTGATCGAAGCCAGCATGCGCCCCAATGCTGCCAATTTTTCAGCCTGCACCAGTTGGTCATGAACGATCTGGTCTTCCACAATCAAGGCTTCCAGATCCTGGTTGAGACGCTTTAGTTCGTTCTCCTTACGTTTAAACTCGCTTTGATCCCGGATGCTGGCAAATACTTCGGTCGTGTCCCCTGCTTCGTTCTTAAAAACAGTTGCGTTGAAGGTAACGGGAGTGACATAACCATCACAGTGTTTGATTTCCAAGTCGAAGTCTCGCAGACTGCCATTTTCCTGCACGATTTCGAAGGCAGTCAAGGCTTCCATTTCGTCCGCAAACAACCTCAAAAAGTCGGTCCCGATCAACTCCTCACGTGCCAGTCCGGTAATGATCCCAGCAGCGTTATTGACATCTGCAATCTTGCCTGATCTGGTAACAGTCATCAGGGCGTCCATGTTGGTTTCAATCAGCGAGCGATTGTATCGGTTGAGTTGGTCGAGGTGCCGCTGCGCTTGTTTGATTTTCGTGATATCGATCCCCACTTCTAGGATCATTGTCGTCTCTCCCACCTTATATTGAAAATCATGGACATCATAAATCCGACCATCCGGACCTTCCCACTCCCAGTGATGGGAGTTTTGGTCTTCCAGCGGTTTGAAGGACTCGCAATTATCGCAGGGCGTATCGCGTTTAAACAGGCACTGATAACATTTCATGCCGACCGGATCACCAAATTGCTCCCTGAAGTATCGGTTTGCTCTGACGATTTCTCTTTCCGGGGAAAGAAGCACCAGGTAGGCTGGGATCAGATCGACCAGGGTCTCGAATTGCTGCCGCTCTCTTGCTGCTGAAGCTTGCTCGGATGCTAATCTCTGCTCAATGTTTTGTTGAGCAATGCGATTAGCCAAGTTGAGTTGCTCAGTTCGCGCCGAGACAAGTTCTTCGAGCTGGCTATTAATCAATTCCAAGGCTTGTTTTACCTCAACCTGATCGGTTATTTCTATCGTGTAGATCCGCAAATGTTGGATTTCAGGCAGGTAGAGAAGAGTTTGTCTGAACCAGGCGTTTTCAATCTGAATATCTCGCGTTTTGCGCTGAGTACAGCCATTTATGAGGTCAGAAATATAGGGAGCAATATCTTTTAGCAGAGAATTTGAGCAGTCTCTGTTTCCCCAGGCATAACAGAACCGCTGAGCGGGTTCGTTTTGATAAACAACCTGACCATCCGAATCAATTTCGATCACCGGCTGGGGATTGTTCTCAGGGAAAGACGCCAACCATTCCAAATGTGCTGAGGCGCGTTTGTCCTCGGTAATGTCGGAAAAAATGACACCAAATTTATGATCCGCGTACTTATAAGCAAACACCTGGTAATAACGGTCCAGGGCTGAATGCGCTTCGAATTTTTCCGGCATCCCACTGCGCACCACCTCGCTGAACCTCTCCAACCAAATTGGGTTATCCTGCGGCAGGCATTCGTTATGCGTCCTGCCGACGACTTCCTGTTTTGAGAGGCCGGTCAGCCTTTCAAAAGCCGGATTGACATCCAGAAACTTGTAGTCAATTGCTTTGCCATCTGCATCGTAGATGAGCTCGTGCAGCCCAAACCCCTCCGACATGCTGGAAAACAAGCCGCGGTAATTTTCGGCATATTCCCAGTCCGTCAATCTCGGGATGGTCTTGGATGGTGTGGTATTGCTTGCCATTTGGTCAGCCTTTCAGCTGCTTCTTTTGTGATAAAGATTATGATAATTACTTACGAGACAAAAAACAAGCCATTTTCTGATCCCTCAGTGCGAGCAGATTAAGAAAAGCAAGAACTATCCTCAATCTACCCACACATCCAGGAAATTGTTCATTTCAAGGGGTTAAATTTCACCTCATGGGTCACATTTGCCACCTTGCTGATGGTTTCGTGGATGGAGCAATACTTTCCAGCCAGGTCCGCAGAGCGCAAGAATCGCTTCTCATCCACCTCACCCGTGACGGTAATGTCCAGGTGCACCCATTCGAGCGTCGTCGGTGTTTGAGTGCGTTTTTCACCCGTCACAACTATTTCGACGGTCGGGATTTCCATTTTTCTTTTCTCGAGAATTTCAATCAGGGTATAGTAAAAACAAGAACTCAATGCTCCCAGTAAAAGATCATAGGGAAAAAACTCATCGGAATTGGATCCAATTTTTAGGACAGCACGATCGGTTTCGAGGGTGTATTTTTCCGGTGTGTAGTTTGTTTTAATTCTTAACATTATTCAATTTCCTATATCAGTTTTTCGTTTCAAGAGATTATAGCATCCCGGTGCACCCCAAATCCTGGTTGTATATTCATGGGAGAATCAGCATCCTCCGATGATAAAATGAAATCCAGGAGAAATCATGCAGGCAGTCATATCACTGTTACCGGAACCTTACAACGCCCAGGTCGAGCAAGTCTGGGACTCGCTTGAAGACTACTATGGATTGAATTATGTCCGCATTACCCCCATTCCGCATTTCACCTGGCAGTTAGGCGAGGGTTATCAGGAAGAAGATGTCATCTCCTGTCTGCACGAGCTCACCCTGCGTCTGGAACCCTTCGAAATCTGCACTCAGGGCTTGAATCACTTCAGCAGCAATTCGCCCATCCTTTTCATTGAAGTCAACAAAACCGCAAAATTGCAGGAGTTGCATAAGGCAATTTGGCAGCTGTTATTACCCCTCACTCTCGACCCTTCTCCTCTATACTCCCCCGATAGCTGGCATCCGCATATTACCCTGGCGATGGAAGACCTCAGCTGGGAAATGTTGGATGAAGTAACTTCCCACCTCCAGCAACAAAATCTGAACTGGCGCTTTACCCTCGATAACCTGGCGATTGCGTGTCAGCACGCTGATGGCAAAGCGCAGGTTGAGCACATCTTCCGCTTTGGCACAGGGTTGACAGAATCCTTCGACTGCGGATTCAAGGCTGATTGATTTTATTTTCCGCAAGACTAAAAGAGCGACTCGTGCGGGTGTTTTTCGTCCAGTTTTGCCAGTCCAAAGGATGCCGCGGCACCAACCAAAAAGAGTAAGGCGCATGCCAGTATGACGCTGATACCACTCACGCCAGAGGGAATAATGGCCGCGGTGGAGCCGATTACGATGCCGATGATGATGTGATACATCAGGGCGTGGTGCTTGCGGAAGAGCCAGCTGACAAGACGGGCAAAGAGGAAGATTACTAAAACAACCCCGAGAATGAGGGGCAGGATCACGCCCAGGTCGAGGCTCTTAATCCCGTTCGCCATCGGCTGGTAAAGACCCAGGTAGAGAAGGAAGTTCGAGGGGCTCATTCCAGGCACAACCAATCCAAGCCCGGTCAGCGCGCCGCTGAGCACCCATCCCCAGAAACTCGGAGCCATTGTTACCGAACGAATAGTTTCCATCCAGGTCATAAAGAGGTAGATTCCCACGGCAAAGAGGGCCATCAACAGCCAATGCCAGTTTTTGCGGCCTTGTTCGCCGGCTGTTTTAACCAGAGAGGGAATGGTGCCAGTGATGAAGCCGATAAAGAGCCAGGTAAATTGGGCAGCGAAGTGGTCGAAGGCGTAATCGATAACAGCCGAAAAAGCAACAACGCCGATGATCCCCCCGATTCCTACTGGCAAAAAGAAACGTAAGTTGGGTAGAAACTTCTTGCGGATATCCGCCAGCCAGCGCACGAGCGGTTCGTAGATGCCAAACACCACCATCAGCACCCCGCCGGAAAGACCTGGCGTGATAGCGCCAATGCCGGCGAGGATGCCTTTTACGAGGCGGATGATCCAGGCGAAGATGGTGTTGCTTTGCGTTTGGGGCAAGGGTGTTTTTTCGGTTGATGTCATTAGTTAGCAGCTTTCAGTTAAAGAGTCGGCTTCCATTCTACAACAAATGGCTTGATTGCGTGGAAGCAGAATGTTTTAGGTCGCAGATGCAACTTTTACCATCCTCGGTTAACAAGAATTGAGGGGTGTATAGGAAATGTCGGAAAGCTTTGATTTCAGCCTAATTTGACCAGCCAGCTTTCAAGGTCATCCAGCCAATGCAGGCTCGCTTCATCGCGGAATAAACGGTAAGAGTGCACAATCCAATCATCCAGCTCAGACTTTTGCAACGGAGCAGTTTGATTGCTAAGGCTGGTGTACCAATGCCGTACGACCTCCCGCTGGGCATTTAGCAGGGTAAGAGCACGTTCGAGCGAATACATACGAGCAACAATCAGTTTCGCAAGGAATTCCTGGCGGATGTCACGTGCCCTGGTGACCGGCGAGTCAATCCAGGCATTGAGCGCTTCTCTGCCGGCAGGGGTAAGCCTGAAGTAATGGCGGGATGGATTGGCTTCGGGGTGATCCGGGGCGTCCTCAAGCAAGCCAGCTTCCTTCAGCTTTTCCAACTTGGCATAAAGTAAACCCTGTTTGATGCTCCAGATTTTGATGATGCCGGGCATGGATGTGATCCGCTGATGGATCTCGTATCCATGCATCGGTTTTTCATCGAGCAGCGCCAGGATGACGTGGTCAGTAGCGATGGGGGAAGAAGGACGGGGCATTTTTTATCTCCTTGCGAAGGACGGTGATCAGAGAAGGGTGGTCGTGTCTTCTTTGTTGGGTACCAGGCAGAGGAACTCGAAAGGCTCATCCGTGAGGTTGATGTAATAATGGGGCAGATCGGCAGGAATAAAGACGATATCACCAGCGGAGACTTCAAAAATCTCCTCACCCAGCCGCACACGGGCTCTGCCGCGGAGGACATACTGCTCATGTTCGACCTTGTTAGTGTGCAGCGGCATGCTCCCGCCCGGCTCCATGCTGAATTTGCGCATAGCGAAATTAGGCGCTTCTTCCGCTGAGATCAGGACCGCTTTGGTCACGCCGGTTGCATTTGGAACGGGTACGGTTGGGATTTTATGGATGTGTTTGACGCTCATATTCTCTCCTTGATCGGGTTAATTTTACCAGTCAGCAGCGCGTGAACCAAGGGGGGTGTATGTGGATGGCTTGCCACTTCGCCAAGGATGTACTATGTATATGGGGGTCAGGCGTAGGGGCGAAGCATTTCGAAAATCATGAACGCTGGTTCTTAAGCCATCTATTAGAAATGCTTCGCCCTACAGGCGGTTGGATCGCGTAGGTCAGTTTGCGCAGCCTGCCCTACGAAAAGCTCCTCTGGTGTTTATTTGGTTAAACCAACCAAATGCACCTTTACATATTCCGCAACTGGATATAAAATTCTTTAACTGGTAAGACCTCTAACCACTCACCAGGAGAGGTAACCTTGTCAACGCAACCTGCTTGGATCATTCCCCAAAAACCAACTGACCTGGCTGAGAAACAGCTGCTTGCCGCAATATTGGACGGCAGTTTTCCGATTGGGAGCGCGATACCTCCCGAGCGCGAGCTGGCACAGGCTCTCGGTATCACCAGACCAACCCTGCGCGAAGCGCTGCAGAGGCTGGCGCGCGACGGTTGGATTCAAATCCGCCAGGGGAAATCCACCATCGTCAGCGACTTCTGGAAAGAGGGCAACCTTGTCATGCTTAATACCCTTTCCCAGCAGCCCGGAGTTCTTACCCAAGACTTCGTACCACACCTCCTCGAAGTTCGCGCTGCACTGGCGCCAGCTTATACCCGCCTTGCATTTACTCTTGCAAGTGAAGAACTCGTCAAATTCCTCGAAACCTATATCAACTTACCCGACACACCCGAAGCCTATGCCCAGGCAGACCAGGAACTGCATCACCAGCTCACACTGTTGTCAGGGAACCCGGTTTTCACCCTGATCTACAACGGCTTCCGAAAACTCTCTTTTCAGGCTGGTTTGCGTTACTTCGCTTCAGCCGAAACACGCAGGTATTCCCAAGGGTATTACCAGGGGCTGCTTGAGGATGCGCGGCAGAAAGATACTGAAAGCGCAGCCAACCGGACCGAAGAGGTCATGCGAGACAGTATCATCTTTTGGCAAAATAACTAAGTTTTAGGGAGGTGTCATGAATCAACCCCGACCCCGAGCGCAGATCTGGGCATCGCTTAAGCAAAACTGGGATCTCATCATCATTGGCGGCGGCATTACTGGCGCTGGCATTTTTAAGCGTGCGGTTAGCGGGGGTCTCAATACGCTCCTGCTGGAAGCTGCCGATTTCTCCAGCGGGACTTCCTCAAAGTCTTCCAAGTTGGTGCACGGCGGCTTCAGATACCTGCGCAGCGGTCAGTATGACGTCACCTTCGAGTCCGTCAGGCAGCGCGAGGTCCTGCTGCGGCAGGCAAAACACCTTGTGACGCCGCTCGGATTTGTTTTGCCACACAACGCTGATGCGAGGCAAAGGCGCATGTTTCGCACGGGCGTCATCATCTACGACCTGATGGCACCAAAGTGGAAGCATCGGCATCTTAACCACAGGCAATTACGCGAGATTATCCCTTTGCTCAGGCAGCAGGGCATGGCAGGCGCTTTTCTCTACCAGGATGCCCGCCTCGATGACAGCCGGATGGTCCTGCGGTTGATCCAGGAAGCCCAGGCACATGGTGGGGTGGCTTTGAATTACGCGAAGGTGGTGCAACTCTTGCGAACTAATGATGGCCATGTTTGCGGAGTGGCAGTGGAAGATCAATCCAGGGAGCAACTTGGCACGCTCGAAATAAAAGCTAAAGTCGTCATCAACGCCACTGGACCCTGGACCGATGAACTCCGTGGGCAGCTTGGCAAGCAGGGGAGGGTGCGACCCTTACGTGGTTCGCACCTGGTGTTTAGCTTTGACACCTTACCCATTCCACACGCTGTAACTCTGATGCACCCAAAAGATAAGCGTGCGATGTTCGCCATCCCGTGGGAAGCACGCACAATTTTCGGTACGACCGATCTGGATCATCCTTTTCCCCTCAACCAGGAACCCTACTGCACCAGCGAAGAAATTGCCTACATGCTGGAGGCGGTGAACGCGATCTTCCCGGATGCTAATATTTCTGAGACTTCAATCATCTCCTCCTTTGCAGGATTACGCCCGATAGTCCGGGGTGACGCGAATAACCCGTCCGCCGAGTCCCGCGCGCACCTCGTATTGGAAGAAGATGGGCTGGTGACCATCACCGGTGGGAAACTGACCATCTTCGAAACCATGGCTGAAGATACTCTCAGAGTTTTAATGCCGCAAATTGGCAAAGAGTTGAGGCGAATTGATCACTGGTTTGATCCATTACCTGTCAATTTACCGGATTGGAATCTCTCCCCCGACAACTTCCATTACCTCGCAGGGCGGTACGGGCAGGCTTTACCTGACCTGGTTGGCATGTCAACCCGGGAAGAACTGAGCTGTATCGATGATCTCAGTGTTCATTGGGCTGAGTTACCCTTCAACGCTCGTTTTGGCATGGTGGAGCACCTCGACGACCTCTTATTGCGCCGCACCCGCCTGGGGATGCTGCTTCCTGAAGGGGGAATGAAAGTGCTGGATCAGGTAAAGGCAATGACAGCGAGTGAGTTGCTGTGGAGCAATGACGAATGGCAACGCGAGATCTCCCGCTACCAGGACATTTATAACCAAGCATACAGCCCGAACCCGGAAGCAACTATGAAACAGGAGAAATAATGCCAAAAAAAGTAAAATTTGTTCCCGCCTGGTACGAAGACCCAGCTCCTGCTGGAAGTTGGCGCTCGGTTTTCAAGTGGGGTGACCCCGCCGCTTACAAGCATCCTAATAGCGGTCTGACCAAGGTCATCATGGATCGCTTTGGTCTGACCAAGGAAACGCTCTCCAAACCCGGTGACTTTGGTCTCGAACAGGTTCCAGATAGCGTTCCTGTTTCGCTGCCTGCGGAACATATCGAGTTCCTTAAGCAAACCTGCGGTGAAGAGAATTTGAAGACCGACACCTACACCCGGGTCAAACGGTCGTATGGGCAGGGCATGATCGACGCGCTGCGCCTGCGAAGGAAAATCGTCGAAAACATCGTCGACGTGGTGGTGGCACCACGATCTCAAGCCGAAATTGAGGCGATTGTTGCCTATGCAAATGCGCATCTCATTCCCATTTATGTCTTTGGAGGCGGATCCACAGTCACCCGCGGCTACGAAGCTACCAAGGGTGGTATCTGCGTTGACATGTCGGTGCATATGAACCGGCTGGTGGAACTGAATGAAATTGACCAGACGGTTACGGTCGAAGCGGGCATGTGGGGACCAAAATTGGAGGACCTGCTGCAGAACGCGGTCGAAAAACTGGGCGCAAAACGGAATTATACGGTGGGGCACTTCCCGCAGTCCTTTGAGTACTCCAGCGTAGGCGGATGGGTGGTTACACGTGGGGCAGGGCAAAACTCCACCTATTACGGCAAGATCGAAGATATGGTGATCGACCAGGAATATGTGATACCACGCGGAGTTTTCAAGACTTGCCCACATCCCCGGGCAGCCACCGGACCGGATTTCGACCAGGTGATGATGGGTGGGGAAGGCAGCTTTGGAATTCTTACGAAAGTCACTTTGAAGATCTGTCACTGGCAGCCCGAAAACCGAATAAGGTTCAGTTATATGTTCCACAATTGGGATGATGCCCAGGCTGCCAGCCGGGAAGTGATGCAGGGCGAATTCGGTTACCCTTCTGTTTTCCGCATTTCTGATCCCGAAGAAACCGATATCATGATGAAGCAATACCACATCGAGGACAGCATCGCCGACACGCTTCTGCGAAAATTGGGTTACAAGCCGATGCAAAAGTGCCTGATGCTTGGCTTCACGGATGGTGAAAAAGACTTTTGCCGTAACATAGACCGGAAAATGCGCCAAATCTTCAAAAAGTACCGAGCCTTCGAACTCAGCCTAGCCAGCGTGACCAAAACCTGGGAAAAAGGGCGTTTCACAGACCCTTACTTGCGCGAAGATCTGCAGGACTACGGCGTTCTGATCGACACATTGGAGTGCGGCGTGACCTGGTCGCAAATGCCCAAGGTCCACCAGGATGTCAGGGCTTTCGTAAAAGCCAGGCCGAACACCATCTGCATGACCCATATCTCTCACTCCTACCCCCAGGGTGCTAACCTGTATTTCATTTTTATTGCCAAAATCGACACCATTCCTGAGTATCTTGACCTGCAATATGGCATACTTGAAGCGATCGCGAAATCCGGCGCGGCTATCAGCCACCACCATGGTGTTGGCAAAGCGACAGCCCCATGGCTGGAGGACCAGATAGGCAAGGAGCAGATGGACGTGATCCGTTTGCTGAAAAAACACTTTGATCCAAATAACATCATGAACCCTGGTGGTACACTAGGGCTGGATATGAGCCCGGCGCAGAGCGAAAAACGCTGGGGTAAGGACTTGGAGGCGTAATGGCAAAAGAACACCTGCTGGCTATTGATGTTGGCACGCAATCGACCCGGGCATTGATCTTCGACTTGCAGGGAAACCTGCTCTTTAAAGCCAGGATTCCGCTGCCAGCTTACAGTTCGCCAAAACCGGGCTGGGCTGAGCTTGACCCGGTGCTCTTTTGGGAAAGCCTGTGCCAGGCATGCCAGCAACTTTGGGCGACTCCAGGTGTGGATAAGGAGCAGATTGCCGGGGTGGCGATCACCACCCAGCGGAACGTCCTGATCAACCTCGACCAGCAAGGTGAGCCGCTCAGACCAGCCATTCACTGGTCAGACCAACGCCGTACCGCCGGTTTGCCAAACGTGAGCGGTATCTGGGGGGTGCTTTTCACCCTTTCAGGCATGATGGACACGATACGCTATCTGCAAGCGGAAGCCAAGACCAACTGGATCCAAAAGTATCAGCCAGAGATCTGGAGCAAAACTGCGAAAATCGTGCTGCTTTCCGGCTATCTCACCCACCGCATGACCGGCAAATTCGTCGACTCGACTGGCTGCCAGGTGGCGCATTTGCCCTTCGATTATAAAAAGCATGATTGGGCTGGCAAGTTTGACTGGAAGTGGAAAGCGGTTCCGGTTGACCCTGAAATGTTGGTGGATCTGGTTCCTCCGAGCGATTATCTCGGTGAGGTCACCAGCCAGGCTTCAGCCCAGACGGGCATTCCAGCTGGACTGCCGCTTATCGCGGCTGCTGCTGACAAAGCCTGCGAGGTGCTCGGAACGGGCACCCTGGCGCCAAACGTCTGCTGCCTTTCCTATGGAACCGCGGCAACTATCAACACCACCCACCAGCGCTACATCGAAGTGGTTCCGCTGATCCCACCCTATCCATCCGCTGTCCCGGGCTCGTATTCCTTGGAAATCCAGCTTTTTAGGGGTTACTGGATGGTCTCTTGGTTCCTGCGGGAATTTGGGCATAACGAGCAACGCCTGGCTGAGAAACGGGGAGTGGTCCCGGAAGAATTATTCGACGATCTGGTCAATTCTGTACCAGCCGGCTCCATGGGATTGATGCTGCAGCCTTACTGGGCACCTGGATTGAAATCGCCTGGACCGGACGCCAAAGGAGCAACGATTGGGTTTGGTGGCGTGCATACGCGCGCGCATATCTATCGCGCGATTTTGGAAGGGCTGGCTTACGCCCTGCGGGAAGGCGCGGAACGCACCAGCAAGCGCAGTGGTGTGCCCATCACCGAGGTGCGTGTAGCCGGCGGTGGTTCGCAGAGCGATGCTGCCGCTCAGTTAACCGCTGATATTTTTGGTATGCCGGTCAGCCGCCCGCATGTTTATGAAGCCAGCGGGTTGGGAGCCGCGATGGACCTGGCGGTTGGTTTGAAGTTGCAGCCTTCCTTTGAAAGCGCGGTGGCAAAAATGACCCGCATCAGTCGCACGTTTGAGCCAAACCCCGAAAATCACGCGCTCTACGATGATCTTTATAATCGGGTGTATTTAAAAATGTACGACCGGCTTGCCCCTCTCTACAAAGAGATTCAAGATATCACGGGTTACCCTGCCAAGGACTAGCAACTGGGAGATGTGACGTTTACAGAATTTTCCGGGTCTTGTTGAAATCCGGGCTGCTCGAGTAAGATTGTGATGTATGAATACCTTTGCACAGACCGCGTCAGCAGGAAGCAAAATATCTGATTCACCAAATAAAGTCTTGGGTGATCTTCAGTTTTCTGTCCGCAAGTCCAAGGTCAAAAAACATGACACGAAAACAGCGAAGCGATTAAAAGGCAAACAGAAGCAAATCCTGAAGGGTCCTGATTTTAAGAGCGAGTTGTGGGATTACTGCCTGATCATTTTTGGCAGCCTGCTTTATGCCGCTTCGATTAACTTGCTGGTTATCCCGGCAGGACTGTATATCGGCAACCTCACTGGTATCGCGAAAATCATCCTTGAGCTTCTTCAAAAGGTGATACCGGGCTTGGGGTCACTCACCGGTTTGATCCTGCTGGGGATCAATCTGCCTCTGTTATTGATCTCCTACAAAGTGGTCAATCGAAAATTCATGCTGAAGACGGTCGTCTCCATTGCTGTGATCACGTTGGCATTATCACTCATCCCAATCCGCAAGCTGTTTCCGGAATTGGATGATCTGCTGACGGTATGCCTGTTGGGGGGCACGCTGGCAGGATTTGGCGCAGGATTATGCCTTAGAGCCGGCGGATCTTCCGGTGGGGCTGACATCCTTGGGGTATACATCAGCATGAAACACAACAATTTCAGCGTCGGCAGAGTGGGTCTGTTCATCAGCCTGCTTGTTTACGGCTACGCCTTGTTCACCAATCCGCCACTTATCATGGTGTATTCGGTTATTTTCACCCTGATCTATGCTTTTATGATGGACCGCACCCATTATCAAAACGTGAAAATCAACGTGATGGTCATCACACGCAATCGGAGTATTCTGCCTTTCATCACGCAGGAGATTCAAAGGGGAGCAACTTACTGGGATGGCAAAGGCGCCTACACGGATACGGATTTTATCGTCATTAACACAGTGGTCTCGAAATATGAACTGATCCGGTTAAGGCGCGGCGTGCTGGATTTGGATCCAAAAGCCTTCTTTATCGAGAATAACGCGGTCAACGTGACCGGTTACTTCCCCTCACATTTCTTCTAGCAGGTTGTTAGAAAATTGGCAGGGTGGATTGGCGTGATAAAGCAAAGACAGAAACACGTCGTGTTTTAGCCTACCCACCGCAGCACTTTTTTTGGTGGGTTGGTTGTATCGAGCAATTAGGGTGGGCAGGCGGCACAGAGCAGACGCAGGAGCGCAAGCAAGTAGGGTGGGTAGGCGTCACAGAGCAGATGCAGGAGCATGACTCGTTATAGCATACCCACCGCAGCACCGTTTTTGGTGGGTTTGCTATCTCAATGTTAGGACAGGGCGAGATCCTCTGACGCCAACCCACCCTACAAACCAACCGTTTTTGTTTGTAAATCTATGGAGCAGAATCCCAACTTACTTCCATACTGACAACAACGGAAATTCCCGTCATCGCGAGCTCTTTTGCGCGGCGATCTGTTTTTTCATCAAATAACAGAATCAGAATATGTGCGATATTGGAAGCACTATTCAAGTCATTCTGCAGAGATCTTGGTGTGCTCAATTCGCCATCGACCCCACAAGCTTAAATTGCTCTAATACGACGGCGGATTGAGGGCATGTCACTCTAACTAATCACACCATTAATGGTACCCTCAATCTCACCCTATGAAAAAATTATCACGCAAAGCACAATGACCCACCGCAGAATTGAAATCTAATTTACTTGATCAACGGCACGATCAGCAGCGACGCCATGCCAATCAGTTTCATGAAGATCAAGGTTGAAGGTCCGGCTACATCCTTTAGCGAGTCGCCAACAGTGTCTCCAATCACAGCAGCAATGTGCTCTGGGGTGCCGCGCGAAAGCTCCAGACCTTCAATAGTCTTCTTGGCATTGTCAAACGCGGTGCCGGTATTGTTGAAGAAGGGCCCCAAGAGCGCAGAGCAAGCAACCGAGCCCACCAACACGGCTCCAAGAGCGTTCATACCAAAGGCAAAGCCAATCGCGAGTGGCACCAAAACGCTGATCGCGCTCGGCAGGATCATCTCCCGTAAGGCGTTGCGTGTGGCGATGTCGATACAGTGAGAATAATCTGGTTTGGCAGTGCCCTTGATGATGTTCGGATTCTTGTCGAATTGGTGACGCACCTCGTCCACCATCTTTTCAGCGGTTTTCGCGGTGGACCCAATTACCAGGGAGGAAATCAGGAATGGCAAGGAGACTCCGACAAACAAAAAGCTAAGGTTGAATGGCGTGGTGACGTCAATCGAGTCAATGCCAGCAAGTTTGTAAAAGGTCAGGAATATGACAAAAGCGGTCACTGTGCCAGAGATCATAGCGTAAGCTTTGGTGATTGCCTTCATCGTGTTACCAACAGAATCGAGCCTGGAAAGCTTGTCCACCACATGTCGTTCAGCCGAAGCCATTCCGGCAATCCCCGCAGCATTATCCACAATTGGACCAAATGCGTCAGCAGCCATGATGAAAGTGATCAGCAAGTCCGTTCCGATGTTTACCCCGACCAGTGCTAAAAGACTGTTGCCTGAGAGGGTGTAGATGCCGATGACCACGCCCATCAGCACAACCACGGGCAAAACCGGGCTCTGCAAACCATAAGCAATACCGGTGATCAGGTTTAAAGCTGCGCCCCGGTTGGAGGCCTTGGCAATATTTCTAACGGGTTTGCCTTCCATACCCGCGTAATAACGTGTGCTCACCGAGGCGACCGTGGTGATCACGACACCCAAAGTGGCAGCGATTGCAATGATCCAACTATCCAACAGCACAAGCGACATGATCATCGCGCCAGCAATGCTCAAAATGGAACTTACGAACAAACCAATATTGAATTGCGTGGCAGGAGACATGCCCGGTTTCCATTCCCGGCTGGCAAAGATGCCGATGGCAGATGCGAAAATGCCCACACTCTGCATCAGGAACGGGAAGAAAATCCCCTTTTGTCCATAAATTGAAGCCATTGCCACAGCGACGATGGACCCAGTGACCAGGTCATCACTGAAGGTCTGGAAGAGGTCCGCGCCGCGTCCTGCGCAATCGCCCACGTTGTCGCCCACCAGGTCTGCAATGACTGCCGCGTTGCGCGGATCATCCTCGGGGATGTTTTCCTCGATCTTGCCCACCAAGTCCGCTCCAATGTCCGCGGATTTGGTGAAAATTCCGCCGCCGATCTGGGCAAACAAAGCTGCCAAACCGCCGCCGAATGCGAAACCGATCAACGCGTTAGGGTCCTTGAAGATGCTGAACAAAACCGAAAGCACGATCAGGCTCAAGCCAGTAATGCAAAATCCCATGACCGAACCGCCAAACAGGGCAACCCGGAAGGGACTGCGTTTTCCCTCGTTTGCGATATCTGCGGTTTGCAGGTTTGTCCGCACGCTGACGCTCATGCCTATATATGATGCTAATAGCGAAGTCAGGACGCCAAAGACGGCGGTTACTGCTGCTTTCCAGTCCAGGATCCAATATAACAGGGCAGCGAAGAAAGGAGTCACCAAGAGAATGGTTTTAATCTGCCGCGTCAGATAGGTTTTCGCGCCATTGCGGATATCAGCTGCCGCTTCAGCCATACTCTGGGACTTGACCGGGCGTAGCGTGATGCGCAGGATGAAATATGCTGCCAGGGCGATGCCCATCAATCCTGCAGTCATTGAGACTGCATATAGCTGCATATCGAGGGTGAGCATGAGCACTATGCTGACGACGAGCACACCGATTCCCAGGAAAAACCAGCGATTGCGCAAAACAGAAAATGCATGGTTCTTTATTGGATTAGGGTTAACAGCAGGATTCGTTGAAGACATCGATGACCATAGGCCTTTCTAGAATAGTTCCTTAAAATTAGGTTAGTTGAATAGTTGCATAATCGCTTCTGGTGGAAAAAAAGTGCTTGAGATAATTCTTTACGCCAGATTAGCAAAAATATTATACAACTGATACTCCAGCCTGTGAGAAGAGACAAGAAACCTCACCTGATGCGTTTGACACCTTGTTTTTTTTACTTTACTGGTAAAATCCATCAATAATTTATACTTTCACTTCGCCAGGGAGAACCTATCGGGTTAAATAGGCGTTTTCCTGAGCACTCGAACCGACCTGGAGTTTTGACTATGCCGCCAAAACAGGCAACAGCGGATTTACGACTGAAAGACCGAGCAGGTTCCATTTTTGATCAATTAATGCCCATTTTTGCTACGCTGGCAGCTTTGCTGGTGGGCGCGATTTTCTTATTGCTGTTGGGTGCCAACCCCCTGACGGCTTACGGCGCCCTGGCAGAAGGGG